>JACKZZ010016049.1_pt1 | contig 17051 bp, 8 predicted proteins | sample 8027871 | NCBI WGS metagenome assembly JACKZZ01 (sample SAMN15724774, study PRJNA655200) | protist metagenome | isolation source: fluorescence activated cell sorting (FACS) single amplified genomes of... | place: USA: West Boothbay Harbor, Gulf of Maine | collected 2000-07-19
GTAGTAGTGGTAGTAGTAGTAGTAGTAGCAGCAGTAGTAGCAGCGATAGTGGCAGCAGCGGCGACAGTGGTGCAGCTGTAGGTTCCGTGGAGAAGAATGGCTCCAACTCCAGTTCCAGCGGAAATGTTCGCTTTAGTTCCGGTCCCGGGCTGGCTTCTAGGGCCCATGAGCCTAAAGTGGGGCTGGTGTGCCCTATAAAGCGCGTGGTGGCGCACAAAAAAGTGAAGCGTCTGCTGCACGCCTATGTGCGTTCATTGCCGCTGAGTGTGCTGCCTCCCTCTGAGCGGTTTGAGTTTGGCTGCAGCGACTGGTGGACGCGGGCGGCGGTGGAACTGTGTAAGCTCCTCTTGCGGGCGAGTGGCCGCGGTCGTCCGGATACGAGCGCCAGCACAACCACCACCAATAGCGCTGCTGCTGCTGCCGCTCGCACCTTGGCTGGAGCTGCGAACGCTGTTTCGGATGTGTCTGCAACTCATCAGCAAATATTTGGTATGCACCCCGCGACGATGGTTCTTTCTGCCTCCATGCTTTCAGCCGAAGCACAGCCGCAGCTGCTACAAAACAACTCAGCTGCTGCTGCTGCTGATGGTATGCCTGCAATTGCAAGTACTGCAGCGGTTTCTGCTAGTCGTATTCGGATCATCGAGATGGAGCACGAACTCTTTCTTAGAGCACTCGAGAATAATGTATCTGTGGCGGTGTTTACCGGGACGTCGTTGGGTGGCGCAGATGAACTATCATCATCATCATCGTCGTCGTCGTCGTCATCATCATCACCACCACCACTGCCAACCCCTGCGGACAGCGCCTCTGCTGCTGCTGCTACTGCTTCTGCTACTGGTGACGGTGGTGGTGCTGCTGGCTGTGATGCTACTGCTTGTCCTGTGCTATCGCCGTGGGCCTCCACGTCGCTGCCGCTTAAGAACTCGCTTATTAGTCTCCACTCAAACTGGGGGTGCTTTGGGCCGCACTATGTGACTCCTAGCACGTTATTGGCGTCAGGAACAGCAGCAACAGCAGCAACAACATCATCATCATTATCTTCTGCAGCATCTCCATTATCGTCGGCCGCAAAAGTAGTGGGGGAAACAATAAATCACACGCCGATAGTCGCTGACTCGTCAACAAGTGTCGACGTCCGGCTAGCCTTGCTGGTACTGCAGCGCTGCCGCTATCTGGTGCCCTCACAGCGTGGGGGGCGCATCACGCTGCGACGACTGCTGGAGGATGCCCACATCCGCAGGCACTGCCTGCAGCACGGCTGTGCGCTGCCCACGGTGCAGTTTATTATCGAGCATTGTAGCGACGGCGGCAGTTACAGCAGTAGCAGTAACTCTAGTAGTACTGATAATAATAGTAGCAGTAGCAGTAACAGCAGTAGCAGTAACTCTAGTAGTACTGATAATAATAGTAGCAGTAACAGCAGTAGCAGTAACTCTAGTAGTACTGATAATAATAGTAGCAGTAACAGCAGTAGCAGTAACTCTAGCAGTACTGATAGTAATAGTAGCAGTAGCAGTAGTAGTAGTAGTAGTAGTAGTAGTAGTAGTGGTGGTGGTGGTGGTGCTGTGGGGAGTCTCACGTTGATATCAGTGCGCTCCAAGCCAAGCAAAGGGAGCACTGGTAGTAGCTATGGTAATAATAATAGCAATAATACTGGTAGGAGTACTACCTTCATGTTTTCACCGTCGCCGTCGTCATTGCCACGGTGTTCGGGGGAGGCTGGTAGTGAAGGCTTCTATAAAGATGGTGCAGATGCTGCTACAAAACAGCAGCGGCAGCCTCAGCAAAAGCACGTAGTACAGGAGAGCATCATGTACCGTAGCTCTGAGCTGTTTGTGCTGAACAAGCGAGCTGGCATCAGTATGGAGAGTTTGGTGCGACAGCTGCAAGCATTGGTGGACGCCGAGCGCGGAGCCGGCAGTAGCGGCGGTACTCACGAAGACAATGATATTGCTGCTGCTACTACTACTGCTACTGCTACTACAATGTCACGACGCGGAGGTGCACATGCGGCGGGGATTCATATACAGGAAGGAGGTACAGCGGAATCACTGCGGGGTGACAGAGGAGATAAATTCACTGACCACGCCTACAAAATACAGAGTGTGAGTCGACTGGACCAGCAGACCTCAGGAGTGGTGCTGGTGCCGGCCTCTCAAGCCATGCATGACCACCTCACGGCTGAGTTCAAGGCGCAAACAGTTGGTAAGGCTTACATCGCGGTGGTGAGCGGGACAGTGGGCTCTGGCCTACCGGGATATTGTGGGCAGGTAGTGGCGAAATTGAAGCACGTGGAGCAGCTGCAGAAGACCATGGTTCATCCTAGCGGCAAGTTGGCCCGCACGCTGTACTGCGTGTTGCAGGTGTATTCGGCTTCGTTCGAATCAAAGAATGCGGGCGCTGTAGCTGAGGCCGCTGCCACAGTTACTGCATCGAATTCCACTAATGGCCACACAGCGGCTGCTACTGCTCATCCTAGCACCTGTCCCACCACAAATACGGCCAGCGCAAGCGTAGTGCTGTGCGTGCCGCTGACGGGGCGTACGCACCAGATCCGGGTGCACATGGCACATATTGGACACCCTCTGTTGGGCGACTACAAGTATAATCATGTCGCTTTTAGACAGAAAACTAAACTAGACAAGCAGCAGCGAGAAGAGAGACAGCAGGTGGCTGCTGCTCAGATGGCGGGTGAGTCAGCAGTGCCATTGACGGCGCCAGCCGTACTTCCACCACCCCCACCATCGCCGCCACCAACAGCACCAGCATCACAATCATCACCATCGTCACTTGAAGCAACCTCCACAGCAGCAGTTTTACCAGGAACAGACACATTAGCAGCAGTAGTTCCGCCACCAGCAGCCGGTGGGCGGGAGCAGTGGCTGAGCGCGCCAGCAGGTGTGTGTTTACACTCCCACCGCGTGTGCTACCGCCAACAGCCATTTCAGCAGCAGCCGCCCCAGGAGGAGAAAAAACTGAAAAATAAACGAAGTCAGCAGCAGGAGCAGCAGCAGCAGTGCCTAGTGGAAGAGCTGACACCATCAACTGCCATCGCTGCTGCATCCGAGTACCGGTGCTTTGCTACTCAGCCGAGTATCCCACCAGACATGATGAGTGTTATTCGGAAGCTGGCGGGGCATGAGCCGCGCTACCAGCAGCAGAAGCAGCAGCACCGACGTGATGGTGAATTGAGTGCAACAGCTGTGACTGCGGAGACATGTCCTGCTTTGGATATTGCTGCTACAACGACTGACATGGGTGGTAGTGGTGGTGGCGGCGGCAGTGATACTTGTGCTGGAACTGACACAGAAAAGCGAGCAGACCACAATAATGCCAATGTAAAGGACAAAGATGACTTTGAGTACTTGTCTGAAGAGAACTTGCTTCAAGCAATAGCTCGTGTGCAGTGTTGGAAAAACCAACAGCAAGAGTTGCTATAGTATAACACCGCTCACGCTCACGGGCGACGATAGCTACAATAGGGCAGTCGAATGTATGCGTCGATCAGAAACTGCGCTGCTCTATTAACGTGTAGCGAATTGCAGTGTATACTTTATGTATTGTGTTTACAATGCACTTTCAGTCAAGAAGTTATAAAACTCTCCTGTTTTTTAATAGAAATTGTTTATTAGTCTTATCAATAGAGTGTTAGAGCTGCAGCCATATATATATATGGTGAAGATTTATTTTTAAAACATGTATAAACATTACTGTATAGTAGTGCCGTTCAGATAACTGCTAGCTATTGGAATGTATTATACTATGGTTCCGCCTCTGCAGTATGTTGAGCAAGCAGGCGTAGCTGCTCGAGCGACACGGCCGGCCCCAACTTCCACCGCGGGTACGGCTCCAGCAGCCCCAGCTCCCGCGCGCGATGGGCGTGTGCTGCGGCGGCGCTGCCCACTCTCTTCCTCGGGACACCCTCACCACTTGTGCTGCTACTATTACTACTACTATTATCAACAGAACCAGCAGTGTTGCTTCTAGCAGGCTCTGCCCCACATATATCGTCCGATTGCCCCAGCCGCAGGCGCTCTATCGCGGCCCAGGCCACCATAACCCCGTTGTCGGTGCACAGCACGGGAGGGGGGCACACGAGCTCAACGTCCGCTCTGCCCGCTCCGTCCGCTTCGCAATCCACGGAAGCTGAAGCAGAAGCAGCAGAAGAAGCAGCGGTGGCAGCGGTTCCTTCAGCGGCTCCACTATATAACAGACTATCACTATCGCGTTGGTTGCAAACGTCGGCAGTGCTGCTGCTATTGCGACTACTACTACTGCTGCTGCCACTATAAGAATCTAGGGGTAGCCCCTGAGCGAGAACATTCTTATAAAATAGGTCACTATGCACCTGAGCGCCAATGGATCCATCCGCCACTGCCGCATCAGCAACAATTCTTTCATTAGCCGCCAAAGCAACAAAGGAATCATAAAACGTACTGCTTCCACTGCCACCGCTGCTACGGCTGCTGTCATTACTGGCTGCGTCCCCACAGATACTAATATCGCTGTCAATATTAGCAGACTTGTCATCTGCATCATATACACACTCAGCATTTTTCCCAGAGTCAATTTCACCACCCAGCACAGTTTCATAGTAGTTGTGACTGTTACTGCTAGCACTACGAGCAACTTCTGACACGCAGCTCCCCACGCCAACACCTCTCTTGCTACTGAGAGTGTTATCCCCGTCAACGCAGTCATCAGCACCACTCCTCTGCCTCCGCTGCTGCGCATAGTACCGCTCAGTGCGCTGCCTCTTATTGTGCGCCCTGAGCACGGTCTGCAGCTTGCACCGCAGCGCCTGGTTCGCCGCCACTCCACCTACCACTGCCAACTTGGTTATGCGAGAGCAATCCACTTGCGGATGCTCTTCCCCATGTCCAGTGCGGTGATCGATAGTAGCACTATGACTAGAGCCATTAAAGGTATAACTAAGACTGCTGCTGCTGCCGCTGCTACTACTAAGCGTACTCTTGCTCTGGTCATCAAATTGTCCCCCCAGCACCCCAACTACTTTAGCTCCGCTGCCGTCCGCTGCGCACACCGCCAGCACGCGCTTCACGCGATCGGCGACGTGGCTGAAGGCAGCCTCTTGAAAGGCGGCACACAGCTCGTCGACAATGTGCGGCGGCAACAGCATTGCTCTCTCGTCGTCACAGTCACAGGGATCATCATCTTGATTCACAGTAGGTTCGCGTTGGTCAATTGCACTGTCACTAGCGCCGCCAGTACTACTAATAACAGCAGCAGGCACCCGAAACACCATTCTTGCCGCTAATACAGCCTCTCGAAAGGCGTTCTTCAAGCCGGAAAAACTGAAGTCCAGACCGGGCTTACTTCGCATGGGAACCGGCAGCGGCAGGTGCTTCGCGCGCCATTGCTCTTCCTCAGCAGTGACAGCACGGTTGCGACTACTATTATTACTATTATTACAATTACTACTAGTACTGCTGCGTTGACGCTGTATATGTCGTGCCGCAGCGGCCTCCACTGTCGCCCCACCGCTACTGTGACTACCCGCCCCCGCGCAACCACTGCTGCCACCACTGCCACTGCCACTGCTCTCGGTATCACTATCACCCTCACCACTACTGCTGCTGCTACGTTCTTCACTACTGCTGCTACTATTGCTACCACTGCTGCCCAGTATGCCTAACATGCGGGCCGCCTTGTCAAAGCTCTCCCCCAGAGCGTCGTCCAGCGTGCCACCAAGCATTGAAAAGCGACCAGCGTCGTGACACACGAGCAGACTGGTGTGACCCCCTGAAGCGATTAAGCCCAGGAAGGGAAAAGACACGGGAGCCGCTGCAGTGGCACTGGTAAGACTGTTACAACTCGTCGCCCCCGCATCTGCTTCTGCCAATGGTGATAGTGGCGGTGCGGCTGCAGAGGCGGGGGACGCCGCGCCACTTCTAGTTACACTCGGTACCCTGGTGACCAGACAGTGCGCTGCCAGGTGGTGCACCAAAACTAGCGGTTTGTTGTACTCCTTGGCGAGGGACTGCATATTCGTATTTTTAATTATTGTACAGGTAATAACAACACATCAAACAATAATCTTATTGTTAGCTGAGAATAAATACAGATATCATATCGTACTACTAGTACTTAGCACAATCAATATTACGACTTCATAGTGACAATCCGATAACACCACTGCAGAAGAGCACAAAAACTTATACACTACGTATTATATAGAATATTATACGGCTCAGAATGATGACAGTACCTGAGCAGTCCTGCATCCGATGCGCAGGCAGATCTCCAGCCCGGGACCGCGGGTGACGCCCACAGCATCCACCTGATTCACTCCCGACAGCCCTGCTTCTGAAATGGCCTGATAAACTACCTTATCGATGTTGTCTTGATGAGCTGCCATAGCTACCCCTGGCACTACTCCGCCAAAGCGCTGGTGCAGGGGGTACTGCGACAGCACTACATTGGACAGCACAGCGCCATCCGAGCGCACCACAGCGGCGCATGTGTCGTCACAAGATGTCTCTATACCTAACACGGTGAACGGCTTAGAATAGTCGAACGCAGCGCCTGACAACCAGCCTGTCTGTGGTTTATATTGTAAAATGTTGTTGTCGAAGTAACCTTTTGGCTGTCCAAATCCTTTGCGAGAAGACGCAACTAAGTGACGCATCGACCCCATCCTTTTCATCACGCGCGCAGAGTGCGTGTTTACTCGCACTGACATCAACATCGAAAAGCAGCAACAGTAATTAGGCCACAGAGAAATTATAACAAGGAGCACTGCAGACCAACTCGGTTTGAAATCAAGCATCCGACGACTGCTGAAGCAGATGTCAAAAACAGCACAAACCAACGCTCTACCGTAGTTTCACGGGCAGCACTATATCCTGTGAGAGCGAGAGACACCTACTTGCTCTCCCTTGTGGAATTGTGCATCATTGCGAAAAATTCTCCCGTTGCGTTGATCAACGAATTCAAAAAGTCAATCAACAGGTGCGCTGTGTGCGCTCGGCTCTCGGTGTGATGTGTGTCGTGTGTGTGTGTGTGTCTCTCACACATGCGATGCCACACACGCACATGTGTTTTTATTTTTATATATTCTCATTTTCTAAAATTATAAGTAAAATTATGTGTGCTATGCTTATCTTATGGTGTTTTGAGACGGGTATAACTGGTTGTGTAAACACACATTATTGCTATATACAACTAACTTTACTGTACGTACACATACCATAGCTTCTAGGGCTACCTAACTAAACATTGCAAACAATACGACTACTTCCATACGAGTTCAGTTCAATACCTTTCATGCTATCCTATTCGTCCGTGGGCCATGCCCTCATCAGACCCGAATCTAATTCGGTCGAGCCTTTTTCGCGCTGCGCTGCTCGATCTTGCTGACCTCGGTGGCCACATCCACAGAGGACCCAATGTCCAGCGGCCGTCCGGTCTTCTGGCGCGGCGTGCCCTGAATAACGTGCTTTTTGTGGCGCACACAGAACTGTTTGATTCTGTTAATGGCGTCGGTAACCTTCTCCGGCGGGGCGCAAATGACCAAGCGCACGAAGTTCTTTACTCCGAAGCATTGGCCCGGAAGCACAAAAACATTCTCTTCTTCAAGCAATCGCTGAGAAAAGATGGTGTCGTCTCCATTGCTGAACTCGTCGGTCATTAGCTCGTTATGAATCTTAAGCATGAGGTACATGGCTCCCGCGGGTTCGATAGCATCGATCTCCTTGCAGTCGGCGCAGATTCGCACACACATCTCGGCATTGGAGCGCAGCACATTCATGTAGTTGGTGGCAAACTCCTGCAGCCGGGTCTCCTCTGCAGAGCCCGCCGCGGGACGCAACACGGCAGGAATGGCCGACTGAATCAGCGAGTTGGCACCCAGCACAATCTGCGTCAGCGAGCGTATACCCACCCGCACGTCCTTCAACGCGCCAGAGTCCGCGTCGTGGAAGACAATCCAGCCCACGCGCCAGCCGGGCACGACAAACTCCTTGGCTAGACCACCCACGGAGATGACTGGCACGTCACCTGCGTGCTGGTGCATGTGTGTGAACGTCCCGTTAAACACACACTTGGCGTAGATCTCGTCGGCCACAATGGGTAACTTATGCTTGCGAGCCACCGCAGCGATGCCCTTCAGGTGCTCCACGGAGAAGTTGCTGCCACACGGGTTGGACGGATTGTTGATTACGATGGCGCGAGTGTTCTCATCCACCGCGGCGTCCATGGCCTCCAGGTCGCACTCCCATCCGGTTTCAGGCTGTCGTGTATATATATAAAGCAGTGCATATAATTTATATCGGGTTCATAGGATATATATACAGAAATGTACATCAATATACACACATACACGCATACATCTATGCACAGTATGTATATGACACTACATTTTATTAGTGGTACAAATTCACCTTTAAAGCGTAGCGCTTCACACTGCAGCCTAGAGACTCCGCGATGACTTGGTACAGTGGGAAGGAGGGGTTCGGCACCAGGATATTCTCTCCTTCGTCCAACAGGCCCGTGAGTACCAAGTCGATAGCCCCTGAACAGCCAGAGGCAATGATAACATCGTCCGCAGTGACATCATAACCCGGAGTGCAGCTATACTCAGCAATGGCTTGACGAGCGGGGAGCATACCAATGGACTGCATATAACCATTGGCACTGTCTGTCTTCAATGTCTCCCGGATGGCCTCCTTAAAGTCAGAGGGACATTCCAAATTTCCATGTAGAGTTGGATCACCAAGCGCTAAATTCAGAAAGGATTTAGCATGGTTCTGCGGAGGAACCAGGTTGTCCACGATGTTACGGATGGGGTTTGTAGTCCTCTTGCTCTTCTGAGAAGCTTTGATGACTACAGACATATTTTATTCTTGATCAGATAATCGCTGAAAATGCACGATAGTGGAATGTCTTGGCTTCAGAAATTGAGAGATAGAGTGAGATATAGATCTCGGGAGACAGATAAATATTTCTGCGCCGTGTCTTCAAGGTAATATTTTTGAATTGGCGGTTTTTAAAAAAAAAAAAAACATGCGCGGGAGCAGGCGGGAGAGAGAGAGCAGCCATTCTAGCCCACACCAATATATCGCATCCATCATCCATCTCACACAACAACAACATCAAAACAACAAAAACACGCACACACACACACACACACCAAAAACCACAACACCCATTCCATTGTGCAAAAGCATCACGATACTAAGATTATAGGAGTAATTTTAAAAGAGTACCGTGACTTAAGTATCCCGTGCACGTCAGAGGAATTTTTTGGTTTAAAATAAGTTCTTTAAGAGGAATTTATCTATTTTTAAATAGGGTATTAGTCATTTAATGTCGCTCACTCATCAGGAACCCACAACCCACACCACAAGTCCTATCGTAACGGGCACAACAGTTATTGGAATTAAATATGCAGACGGTGTCATGATCGCAGCCGATACTCTGGCTTCTTATGGCTCTCTGGCAAGATACAAAGATGTTCGCCGCATCCGCAAAATTGGCGAAGGCACCCTCATCGGTGCTTCTGGGGAAATGAGTGATTTTCAGCACTGTGTGGAGATGCTGGAGGGAATGAACCAGGACGACCTTAACGAGGACGACGGATACACTCGCACCACCACAGAGTATTATAATTATCTGCGTGCAGTCATGTATCAAAAAAGAAATAAGGGCAATCCGTTTTGGAACCAGCTCCTTGTCGCAGGTTACGAAAAGGACAAGGGGTTCCTGGGCTACGTCGATATGATCGGCACCACATACGAAGAAAATTTCATATCCACAGGCTTTGGTGCGTATTTGGCGATCCCGCTCATAAGAGAGAGGTGGAGCGCGGACATGGAGGAAGGCGACGCCAGAGCCCTATTGGAGGACTGCCTGCGTGTAATGTTTTACCGTGACTGCAGAGCTTCAAGTAGAATTCAGATCGCTAAAGCCACTGCGGACGGAACTTTAATTAGCGAGCCATACGAGCTGGCGACGGACTGGGAGACGGCCAATTATGATTTGAGACATGCCAGTACAGTTCCTCTCGATGGCTCTTCTTGGTAAACTAAGTTAAAAGAATTCGTCCTCGCCAGGTGCAGTGAACCGGCCCGCTGAAGCCTGTCCCTGCACACATCTATGATAGTATTAGCATAGACAGCTACTTTTAATTAGTAAGATAAAATAGTAGCTTGTATCTTTGAAATGTACATAGTAACGTGGGGTGGATAGCACCCGCAAGTATGCGCAGTAATGGTGTGCTTGTATGAATGTAGGGTTCATGACAACCATAATGGAGAGACAAGGGTGACTCTGTAGTACTCGAACCTGTGTAAATAACTAATAATAACATACTGTCTCTCATTCGCAAGCTGAAAATGGCTTCTAGTTCTTTGGTTGTTTTGGATTTATGCATTATATATATGTATGTTTAACACATAATGATGATAATTACAAAAGAATAACTCAAAAACCTGAGATATCAACAGTTGATGTATGTACAGTTTTAAACAACGTCAATCTTATTGATAACAAGCAGCAAAGTGGATTCGACTAGCCCTAGTACACGAAAATATGTATCCCGATTGGTAGTTATGAAGCTTCAAAGATGAGCACACACAGCTCATGTGAGCAAGTTTGACCCCGCCGAGCACTCCAACTTCCATCCCTACCGCTGCTACTGCTACTACTGTTACCACTGGTATTTTTACTTCCAACCGTTTCGCCCTCTCCACCATCTTTAACATGTGGCGGCTGAACCGCGGAAACGGGCATCACGGGCGGGCGCGCTGGGAGATGGCTGAAGGCTCCGCGACCAAGGGACAGGTCACAGTCGCAGGTGAAGCGGCCGGTGCGCCTGTCTCGATGCAGCTGGTGACGGCCTGTTTTACCAGTGATACAGAACCAATCATAGCCAATCATCGCTTTTTCATGCTCTGCGAGTATTAGAAATGCAGATGTCGATGGTGTCTGCGAGGTAGAACTATCGTTCGCGTCCGATATCTGTTGTATACGCGAATCGACAACGTATGATATGGCATTACCAAATAGTTTCTTCGCCGACACGAACTGCTTCTCCTCCAACAATCGGAAAAATAACCGCCGCACGCACTGCTGCTGGCTCACTGAAAGCTTCTCAAAAGAAGAAAAGTTATTGATCATAGCCAGCAGTACTGGCCGCAGCTCCTCTCTGTTTTCCACTGTGACCTCGACGAGCCAAGACTTGGGGGAACATTTGAATGGCATGCTCCAATCAATATTTTTCTGCACTATTGTAGCTAAAACGTTGCAATCGGACTCCAGTACGCGGCGCACAGCAGGAAAAAATAGTGAAGAGTGTGACTGAGCCCGCCCAATCTCATCAATATACACGAGTCCTGGCAGGTATGGGTTTGTGAGGCACCCCACCAGTTCTGGGACTATAAACGTATCTATAATATCCACATTTACAATATAACTTCCCACTCTATGAGTTGTTACAGCTGAAGAAACTGGACAAGCAGCTTCAGTGGTACCGTTGCTGCCGGTCTTACCAGTTGCTGTGTTTGTTATATTAGGCTCTCCCGGATTCTTTTGTTTGGTCATAAACATTTCGTGACGTCCATCAGAAAGTACCGCACTGAACCCTTCTCTCCGATTAGCCCCGTCGCGCTTTTCGAGACATAAAACACCACGCACTTGGTGACAGGACATACTTTCCACAATCCAACTCATAAGGGTGGACTTTCCAATTCCTGGAGGCCCAGTGAGGAGTATCTTTGCCCCTTGTCCCCATGACGACGTTGTATTGCCGCTATAGTCACCGCAACGACGATTGAGGCTCTCACTTGCACTATTCACCCCTGTCTCTTGCAACTTAGTTGTCATTGGTGCAATAGTGACATCCCAAGTGATCTGCTCTGCGAGAAGTGTATATTGATTTGTGCATAATATGCTCTCTTTCTCTTCTCCTCTCTCCTCACTCTCTCAATTTTTTTTTTCTCTCTCTCTCGTCTCTGAAGAGATGAGCGAGGGGCGTGTGTTTTTCGTTCTTGCGAATATATCTTGGGAGCACAGAGAACGTCCCATTATTACGTATAAACTCAAACCCAAGCAACATCAATTATTGTGTATTTTATCGAAGCGCGCACAAGCAAGGAACGCAGTTAATCGTACGTTAAAGATGAAGTTGTTGTTATATCCGCAACATTGGTGTTAACCATCAATATTTCCGAGAAGAAAATTGCCCATATTCGAGAAGGCACAATATATATGTAAGATAGAAGATAGGCGAAATGTCTGTACTTCAATACACATATCTTGCAATAGTTTGTGCTACACTGGTTACTTTGGTGCGAGGGTCGGTGCTCGTTGGCGTTAGTGTTGATGTTTCTATGGGGAATGTATCATCGAGTTTAATTGCCTTGATATCTCAGTTTCAGAGCGGGCATGCAGCACCTTCCTCTACTTTGTCATGCTGCTCTCAGGATTTTTACGAGATAAAAGCGTGCTTTTATGACTCCTCGGGAAGCACTGTAGTTATTGAATCAGACATTCAAGTGGTTTTACGCCAGTTCAACATGACCATATTAAGCAGCCCGTCGGTCGGAAGATTTTGCGCAATAGAATACTTTTTCGCACCCCATGGACAGCGCACACATCGAAAATATCTTAGTGTGTCTTTGGAAAACTTTAATGCAGATACCTTGGACCAGATTTGGACCTACGCACTGATGCATTCGGCCGAGTTGTTTGATCAGGACGACGACGCTATTATATGCGCTCCGGTATCTGTAAACGTATCAGATGACAATGCAGAGAATCTCGCAGCAGTGAAGATAACAACTTGTGACGTGAATAGTGGAATGATCATGAGCGGATCTCATATCAAAAATCTAATACCATTTTTTGCGGCAAAGAAGAAACTATCAATTGATTTTGGCCAGCAGCTGACGATGTTCTTCTTGAACGAGTTATTGACGAACAAGAAAGCTACTACCATCATCAGCTTGAAATCATTAGTGTTTAGTGCTGGATTTGGTTCCTCCTCTTTTGAGGAAAATTTACCGATCTGCGACTGCGCCAAGAGTATCAGCTACGATAGCAAGGCGGAAATTTCGCTGTTTCCGTGGCACGTCTCTGAACAGCATGTTGCCAATAATTCCATGTGTGCTTTGAACTACCCGGCAGATCATGTTGAAATAGAAATTAATTGCATTGACAACCGGAAAGATCTAAAAGATTGCGGCTTTGAGATGGTAGTGGAATTGTTTGTCGAGGAAGAGAAAGTGGATTCTGATGGGTTGGCGTATTACCTGGTCGCTTCGGTCGTGTACTCACTTGAGGACGGGACTAGGCGCCCTATATTTAATGTTGACCCAGTTAGAGCGGAGGTTAGCTTACCAAATGGAGCCATGGTATTGAGGTATGTAGGAATGAAATTCTTACCTATTAATTTAATTGGGAGCTCGCTGCAGATTGAGCTGGTGGTTTTCGCTGTATACATGAGATCTCCGGGCCACGATTCCAATACGGGAAAAGGGGAGGAAACGGTGGTGGAGTTGTGTCAGTTGACTTCCATAGTTCAACCTGTCAAACCATTCCATGCGTTCGATTCTCATGCTGTTATAAACGCCGCACCACGTGGGGCAATATTAATGTCCGGTCAAATTCGTGATCTGTTCGGTGATATCTTGCTGCGCCAGCTCGGTCTCAACAGTGGCGTGTCGGTAGAGGTCGGCGTGTTTCGAGGTTTCTACAGCGAGTCTTTCCTGTCTCTGTGGCCAGAAGGAGGTGCGCATTTTGTCGTGGACCCCTGGACTTCCAACAAAGATTATTTCGACCTGGCCAATAATTGGTATCGTTCGAGTGAAATCATGACGGAGGCCTTGGCCAGACTGGAGAAGTTTGGAGATCGTATCACAGTTCTCCAAACGAACAGCACAGATGCAGCCAATCTATTAGCTGATAGAAGTATTAGTTTCGTCTATATTGACGCTAGACATGATTACTATAGCTGCATGCGGGATATGAGGGCTTGGTGGAGTACAATTCGCCCCGGAGGGGTGTTGGCTGGCCATGACTGGGACATGCAAGGGGTTCAATTTGCCGTCAGGGAATTTGCGGCGAAGATGGGCCGGGAGGTACTATTGACTGGGAACTATGAAAGATTCCCCAAACCTATAAATAGCTCTGATCCCGCGTACAGTAGCTCGGTGAACAATACTTTAGAGTTTTTGAAGACTTACCAATCGTGGTTTATGGTGAAGTAAAAGTAACCATTTGTGGTGATATACACTATTAGTACTAAGTGTCGGCTAGTGAGACCCTCCCATCCTATACAAAGCACCACAAATCGACTTGGTTGTGGTTGCAGGTGGCGAGATTCAGTCAATACCATACTACTCGTGCCGTCAAACTGCTAGTTAAATATTGTACTGTGACCAGAATGGAGTTATGTACTATATATATATTTCCCATGTATAAGTGTTTCAAAGTGTAGCAGTGTACTTGTACCCAATATTACTAATAAGTGTTAAGCGTGGTACCCGCTCATGAACAATAATTTTCCCAATATTTGTATAAAGAGAGCATACTAATACTATAATATATAGTGTATGAATAGTATATACTTCGCTCAGAATAACTGTTGCCTCAGCACCCGTCATAAAGACATAGTATATAGTATATATAATAATATATATACACACACTATATACTACTACTGCCACCAGTGGTCAAAAAGGGGTGCTATCTGGTCGCAGTCCTCTGTTGTGAACAATTCACTAGCCTCAGCAATAGAACGTAGCCTCTTGGACACATTCTTTGACGACAGGTGCTTCATCCGGTCTTTTTCGAAGCGCAGCACCATTATTCCGTGTTGCTCGAGCAACAGGGCGTCCCGCTCGGCGCGGAAGTAGTGCAGATACTCGGCGTCGCCATGGGCCCACATCGATTCAGAAAATGTATCATTTTCCGCAAATGTATCATTACCATTACCATCGTTGGCAGCACGAAAGCTGCTTTCATGATCATTCGTGCTATCACAAAATCCCACATGAACTATGCGCACAGCCTCCGATTCTGCCATCTCATCCCCGCCTCCTTGCCATTCATATTGATATCTACTGTCTGTAGTGCGCAATGTTATCAGTGGACAGACTCCGCTTCGGGGACAGAATTCACCACGCTGTACGCTCACCAGTGGCTCGCGCTGAAACCGTTTGCAGAGAATGGAATACAGCTTATCGGAGAAGGCTATAGATGAGGGCGGTACGGCAGTGTGACCAGGGTAAAAGTACTGCTCTTGCTGTGGCTTCTGCGGCTCTTTTATAGCAGCCCGCCTTAGGGAGGACAGCAGACTGGAAGCACTCTTGGACAGCGACAAACAGAGTGGCCCTATGCCCGCACCACTGGAACAATCACGTGTCGTCCCCATGGAAGCAATAGAACTTTCTGATTCAGTTTTGCTGATGCTTTTTATGCTAACTGTAATATGTTGATATAGAAAAACCATCGAGTTTAATAACTGTCCATCCAGGTGTCCAGCACTTTCCAGCCTACCACCATCCCCGCTGCTGCTACTTCGGCCGCTGCTTTCAGCCGTTGTCACCATCTGTTCAAACACATGTGCCGTCCGCTCTATTGCCATCGCGAGCCCACTCAGCAAGCTGTAACAGTCCTCGGTTTTTCTAAAATTCATATTACGAAGGCCGTATAGCATTAGCGCCAACTCGCTGGGTAGAAATTGACCACTCATATTGCTGCCCAAATCATTCCCATTGTCAACTGTAATAGCCTGTTCATTCATCGGAGCAGAAAAGAGTTCAGGGCCCAGCGAAAAACACAACAGAGGGAATAATGCCGACACACCCGGGGTGGCCTCGCCAAGGGTGTGCAAGGACAGCAGCGCCTGTGCGACCAAGCTCTTCGACACCGCGGCAGTGCGCATGTCGTTACGACTATCAGAATCGACGCGAGCAGTAGGAGAATGAGCAGCAGTTGCAGTTGCATTCCTGTAACCAACATCGTTTATAGCTCTATTAACTACAGCACGCTCTTCTCTAATGCTATGAGGGTTCTTTGCAATTGTGGAACCAGTGTCCACAGCAGATTTGGTGAACGAAGTAAGCGCTGACAGCATCTCAAACTTCTGTTGCGGGTTACCAGGCAGATACCGCAACCCACTCAGACATATACACACAGACGCCAGTGACGTACTATTGCAACCACCACTGTTGCTAGTACTACTACTACTAGTTATCCTGGAGGTACTACTGCTATGGCGGCACTTGCGCCACAGCATGTGCGCCAGCTGCTGCATGATCGCTTTGGCCGCGGCCGCGCTGCTCCGGTCGTCCCCGCTGACATTGCCGACACTGACTCGGCGGTGCCACTCCACCCTATGTTTACTATAGCTACGACTCGTACCACTTTTACTGCGACTATGCATGCGGCTAGTACTGCTGTCATCGCTATGGTAGTTACTACTATTACTATGATTGTTACAAGGACTATCTCTATTGAACGTTGAATGGTTATGCATATAACAATTGCCGCGATTCGTTATCCAGTGCAAAGCCTCCACGCAGCGCGCCACTTCTGACAGGGAAAAGAACTCCCGCCGAGTTATCAAATTGGATAGAGCAGAGTCCAGCAGGTTCAATAAACGGGGGTACGTAACCTCGTGATCTATCGGAAAGAAGCGTACTGCTCCAAACAACTGCAGAATGACGGCCGGCTTGGTTTGGTAGAGAGCACTCTCAATGTCGCGTATGATCGCGGCAAATTCCGAGTGAGTACATGCACGGTGCGGACCGAATCTATTCATTAACTGCACTGCCTTGGCAATTCGTTGGTCTCCCGGACCACGACTGCTAGAATATCTATTGCTACCTCCAATACTTCGGTCTACGCCAAGGGGATCGACCGCTCCGCGGAAGCCTTCATACTTGGTTTGTGCTTGACTATGTTTACGACGATTGAAAATTGAATGGTAAAAACTATTAGAAGACAACCTACGTCTGGTGAGCAGAGTAGAACAAGCACATGTGTTACACTGTTCACGACTGGGAGACGGAGTCTCGGGGCAT
>JACKZZ010001971.1_pt1 | contig 17046 bp, 17 predicted proteins | sample 8027871 | NCBI WGS metagenome assembly JACKZZ01 (sample SAMN15724774, study PRJNA655200) | protist metagenome | isolation source: fluorescence activated cell sorting (FACS) single amplified genomes of... | place: USA: West Boothbay Harbor, Gulf of Maine | collected 2000-07-19
TAGAGGCTTTTTTGCTAGCTTTATTACTTGCTTTTTTGCTGGCTTTCTTTCATCCTTTAGATTTTTTAGAGGATTTTTTGCTAGCTTTTTTGCTTGCTTTTTTGCTGGCTTTTTTACCACCTGTTTGGTCACAATGTGATTTGTATCCCTTTTTAGAGGATTTTTTGCTAGCTTTTTTACTGGCTTTTTTACCTCCTTTAGATTTCTTAGAAGATTTTTTAGAAGCTTTCTTACTTACTTTCTTGCTTGCTTTTTTTCCTCCTTTAGATTTCTTTTTAGAGGCTTTTTTAGAAGCTTTTTTGCTAGCTTTTTTACTAGCTTTTTTGCTGTCTTTTTTGCTTGCTTTTTTGCTGGCTTTTTTACCACCTTTAGATTTCTTGGATGATTTTTTGGAAGCTTTCTTACTTACTTTTTTACCACCTGTTTGGTCACAATGTGATTTGTGTCCCTTTTTAGATGATTTTTTGCTGGCTTTTTTGCTTGCTTTTTTGCTGGCTTTTTTACCACCTTTAGATTTCTTGGAAGATTTTTTAGAAGCTTTCTTACTTACTTTTTTAGAAGCTTTTTTAGCGTGATTTCCTTTATAGCTTCCTCTTTCTTTTTCGATGAAATCAAGAACAAATTTAAGTTCTTTATTACCTTTTAACATTTTCATCAAGTCTTTAATGTTAATTTCAGTTTCACTTTCTTTTTCACCTTTTTTCTCAGAAACTTTAAATGTATCTTTACTTACTTCGATAGCACTTACGATATGAATTTCATCACCAATTTTTTTAAGAAATCTAAATGATAATCCTTTATCACCATCTTTGAGTTCTTCTTTGATTGTATGTTTTACTCCTTTCTTTCTATAGGAAAAAGAATTGTCATGACGATAAGCAGGTCCTTGTCCTTCACTACTCATTATATATATAAAAACGAGAAAATAATTTATATGGTTAAAAAAATTTTTTATATAATTTTTTTATTAAAAGTCAAAAAAATAAAAACTAGGTAGTTCTGATTTATAAGAAAAAAAAAATTAAATTTTTTAAAATTTAATTTTTTTTAATTATTTCAATTATTTTGCTTAATCGTATTCATTACTTCATTATGAATATTTTCATCTAAAAAAGTTTTTATTTTAGAATAACAAACTGATAGCTTATCGATATTATTTGAAATATTTTCTTCCAAATTATTATAATCATTTTCGTCAACTAACATTTTTAAAGTATGATATATAGTTTCTTTAATATTCAGATTGTAGCCATAAATTTTTTTGAAAGCTGACTTTACTGGATTATTTTTTTCAATAATTTGTATAATAATATTAGTCAATCCTTCTAACATCATTACCGAAGAATTTATAAAGGTAATTAATCCTGGAATTAATAGGATAGAATAATTACTTTTTTTAGTATCTTTATATTTGGTTTTAAGATATGAGTCAAAATCTAAGTTTTCAGAATCCATTAAAAAATAACCTTTTTTTTTTTTAAATATTAACTTACCTTGAAAACATTTAAAATTTAAATACTTTATCTATGTAATGAAAATTGAATCAGATCCAAAACTAGATTTTAATAATGTTCTCATCAGACCGAAAAGAACTATATTAACTTCTAGATCTGAAGTTGATGTGGAAAGGGAGTTTACTTTTCCACATTCTACTTCTACTTGGAAAGGAGTTCCAATAATAGCAGCAAATATGGATACAGTAGGAACGATAGAAATGTATCAAAAATTATCTCAATATAAAATACTAACTGCTTTACATAAATTTTATAATTTAGAAGATTTAAAAGAAAAAAATTTGGATGAAAATTATTTTATGATTTCAACTGGAATATCTGATAAGGATTATGTTCGTTTAAAAGATATTTTAGATAATATGAAAGTTAAATGGGTTTGTATTGATGTAGCTAATGGTTATATGCAACAATTGGTGGACTTTTGTAAAAAAGTAAGAGAAAATTATCCAGATAAAATTATTGTTGCTGGTAATGTAGTATCAAGAGAAATGACAGAAGAGTTAATTATTAATGGAAAAGTAGATATAGTTAAAGCTGGTATCGGAGGTGGTAGTGCATGCGTTACAAGGTTAAAAACCGGAGTAGGAATGCCACAATTATCTGCTGTTATTGAATGCTCTGATGCTGCTCATGGAGTAAATGGGTTCATTATTTCAGATGGAGGAATAACTTGTCCAGGAGATATGGCCAAAGCTTTTTGTGGAGGTGCAGATTTTGTAATGGTAGGAGGACAATTTGCTGGTCATGATGAAAATCCCGGAGAAGTTGTAGAAGAAAATGGTCAAAAATATAAATTATTTTACGGAATGAGTTCAGAACATGCAATGAAAAAACATTATGGTGAAATGGCAAAATATAGATCATCAGAAGGAAGATTTATAAAACTAAAATATAGAGGTCCAGTGGAAGATACTGTATTAGACTATTTAGGTGGAATTCGTTCTTGTTGCACTTACATAAATGCAAAGTGTATTAAAAATATGTCAAAATGCACTACATTTGTAATGGTTTCACAACAATTAAATAATCATTTTAATAATTAAAGATTAACATGCAAAGCACTTAAATGTTTAAAGCAGAATGTGATAGATTAATGTCAATTATTAGAGATAGAGTAGGAACAATTGGAGATAGTAATCCTATTGAAAATTAAATTATTTTATGAGATATTAACTCTTCCTTTATCTTTTTTATTCAATATAAATCTACGCACTTAAACTGTCGAGTAAATTATGACTTTTATACTAATAATTAATTTTTATTTTTTGTTGTAAGGATAATTATAAATAAAGCACAAAGTAATATAATATAAAAAAATTTATTATTTTTATCATCTTGATTTGTAAATTTTTCTATTACATTTACCTTTACCTTTGCTGCAGGAACCATACACTTAGTATCTTCAAAATCGGTGCATACATTATCGTATGTATCGTTGCTTCTACTATCTGTGCAACAGTTTTCTTTAGCCCATTTATTGTTTCCTTTCTTGTTTCCTTTCCTATCACTTTTATTACAACCTTGACCTCCACACTTTTTACATCTTTCTGGACAGTAATGATAAGTATTTTTAGATACAGTGCTATCTGGATAACAATATATACCATCGTGAGATAGTTTACCTTTTTTACACCAGTTTGGACATTTACCTTTTCCTTGACAATCTCCAACTATTGTTTCTTCTTTTGTTTCTTTACTTTTACAATAAATATGATATGGATTATTTGAATTATCAATTATTTTGTGTCTAACTATTCTCTTACAAAGATTAGGATTAACATTATATGAACAATCAAATTCTGTAGTTTCTATAGGACATACTTCGTCATTAATAACTTTACCATTAATGACCAAGTCATTACCATTATTTCTTGGATCATTGTAATAATTTTCGATTGCCTCCGGGCATACCGAATACTTAGCCCGACCTTGACTAGCTATTCCACACATTTCATCTTTAGGTAATTTATACAATGGTTTACAAATTCTATCTTCTGTCCAATATATCTTATCAAGTTTAAATTCTTTTATACAACTATTAGTATGATCTGCATATATAGGATCTAATTCATTTCCTGATTCATCTAAACTTATGTTTGGGTTCCATACACATCTATTTGCATCGTGATACTTACTAGAATTAGACCTATAGGCTAGATTATCCTGAACTCTATTATATTCGGCACAATATCCATTATCTCCTTCAAAATATTTAAAAATATCTATTATATCTTTACAATTAGCACCTGGATAACCACAATATTTATTATTCCTGATATCTGCTAAATCATTAGCTATTCTATATCTATTATCAGAAAATAAGTTAGATAAAACGTCATGAGTAATTAAAGATAATAGATCACTTTCATGCAAATCCTTTATGATATTTTTTGTTTCTTCTACTTTGTAAAGACTATTTAATACCTTGGCCTTGTCAAGAGGTTCTAGATCTTTATTTTTATGAAGATAGTCCTTTAAATCCTCGTAAGTTTTAAATTCCACTTCTTCATCGTCTATATAATTACATTCTTTACCACCCCTATAACTTCTTTGAGTTATTTTAAATTTTCTGAAAGGAAACTCTTTTCCATAAGTTATAGGACTAAATTCTCCTTCGCAATCTATTGGTTTTTTTGAAATAATTGCCTCATTATTTTGACATTCAAATTGTTCTTCTTCAGCAAATGAATAATCACCTACTGGAATTAAATCAAAATTAACCCCCTCATCATTCCTCCTGATTATACATTTTTTTCCCCCATTTTTTCTTGGTTTTGTTATTTTATATTTTACATAATCTTTACCTTTACATGATTCTAAATAACCTACACAATCAACAGGACATTCAGCATCTGTTCCTTGGTTATCACCTAAGCAATCATTAAATATAATTGCTTTTTTATCTTTACATTCAAATTTTTGATAGTTTCTTACATAAACATTGTCTTTTGTAACTGATTCATCAAAAATAACACCATCATCATATCTATTAATTATACATTGAACTCCTCCATTTTTCTTTTTTATGGATTCTGTATATGAAACTATTTCTCCATCAACTTTATCTTTACATGATGCTAAAGAACCTACACAATCAACAGGACATTTGCCATCTCCATCATTACATATTTTATACTCATAACCTTCAAGAATTGTTCCTTTGTTAGCTTCTATATTATCTGCTTCGAGCTTACATTGAACCCCACCATCATGTGGACTTGTAATTACTTTAACTTGTGAAGCACAAACATCTTCTCCCTTTATATTATACACTTTACATTCATCTTGTTTTTCTATACAGTCTTGTGGACATTGACCTCCAGAACATGGAACTGGAGCTAAATCACATTTATTAGTATCTGATGCACTACTAGATGTTATTGTTTTTAAACAATTTTTACCACATTCTTCATAATCATATTGACAGCCAGGTTCATATTTAAAATAATTTAGATTATGTGAATTTTTTAGTCTTGCTTTTAATTTTTGTTTTTTATTAAGTAGATTATTGTTGTCATCTGTATTATTATTTTCGTAATTTTTACATAACTGTTGTTCTATTTGATCCATCTTTGTAACAATATTTAATGTAAACTGTCCGTCTTCAACATGTTTATTCCAATTATTGAATGTACTATCTTCTCCACTTTCATTACATTCTTTTCCATTACATTTAAATTTCTTTGCGGATTCTTTTGGTATAAATAAATGTTGATGATCATTTCCTTTTGCTAAGTTCCAATCTGTTCCTTTTGCTTTACATTCAACTACTTTGTTATCATCATTTGTAATCATTACTATTGCACCAATTTTTTCATGGATTTTATCTTTTATCAGATCCAGAAAATAACTTATTGTTGGATATTCATTTGAATTTGTAGGTAATCCAACGAAATTTCTATGGTGATCTTTTTTTAATTCTAAATTATCTTTTATATCCTCAGACCAGTGTATTTTACTACCACCACTACCTACTCCATTAAAAAGAAACCCTGAATCACTACCATCAATTGCGGCTTGTATTTCTTTATTTTTCATTTTTGTTACATCTTTATTCAACTCTTTACTTGCTTCAGATAATTGATCTGGAGTTCTATTTGATTTATCATTATAACTTATTGTTAAATTTTTAAGTATTCCAACTGTTCTTTTGCATTGATTATTTACAGATATTTCCTCATTTTGTTGATTAGTAAAATTCTCAACAGTTTTTTGTTGATAAAAACCATTTGCAGAATAAAAAAATTTACTCATTTATATAATTTTATATATATTTTTTTTATTATGTAATTTGTAAATCTATATATATGGAAATAAATAATTACAAAATTGTTTCAAAAAACTTTTATAATTTTTTAAAACAAAGAATACCTTATGATATAATTTCCTACTTGTCTTTATTTTTAGAAGATCCCTTTGAAAATTATGGTAAAATTTACTATGACAAATTGATAAAAGATTTAAAAATAAATTACATGGTTCCAATTAAATTAGTGATATGTTATAGATGTAAATTAGATGAGAATAGTTGTAATTGTCATCAGGGTGTGGAGATATTAGAACCACAATTTAATTTTGATATGGAATCTATTATTTTTTTTAATGATTATATTATACAAAAAACTGATTATAATTCAGAACAAATAAGTTATTTAATTAAGAATTGGAAATATAAGGAAATTAATAAGAAATCATGTTTTAGTTTAATAAAAAAAATATTTTGTGTAATATAATAAATGTGTAGATTATTAATCATATTAAATAAAAATATAAATCAACAATCATATGTAGAAAAGTTTCTTTTACAATCAATTACTAAGAAAAATACACCAGGATTAGATAATGAACGAGATTTTAATTATCATAAAGATGGATATGGGTTTATTTTACAATTTGAAAATGACAACTTTTATACATATAAATCACCTAAATTATATCAATCTGATCCTAACTTTAATGATTTACTAAATAAAATGAAAAACTCGAATTTTATTATTGGTCATCTAAGATCTATTAAAACTGAAATAAATGATAATATATCTTATAATAACACGCATCCTTTTTATTTTCTAAATAATTATTGGCTTCATAACGGAAGTATTAAACCATTTGATTATAATTTTTTTAAATCATTCATTTCTCCTAAATATTTAAGTAGTATAAAAGGTACTACTGATTCTGAACTATTATTTTACATCTTTTTATCATTATTTGATAAATTTAGAAATTCTTTGGTAGTGTGGAAAGAATTTTTTAATTTTTTAGAAAGTTTACAAAAAGAGAATATAGTTGTATCAGCTAATATTATCTATCTAAATAATAAAGAATTATATATATCGAGATTTATAAATAATGAAGAACATCCACCATCCCTATATTTTGATAATAAAAATATGATTATTTCCTCAGAACCAGTAACAGAAAACTTTAAATTATTAGATAAAAATAGTTTCCTTCGCTTTTCATTAAAAACTGGTGAGTTAAAAAGATTGAAAACTAGTTAAAATAAAATTAATTTAACTATTTATAATGCAAAATATAGTAGAGTTTAGTGAAATCAGAGGATTTAATGGAAAATCTCGTGTTAGAATGGAAGATGATTCTGAAAAATTTGTTTCAGAATTAAAGAAAGGAGAGTTAGTTATGGGAGGATTTAAAGTAAAAGCAGTAATTAAAACATTAGTTGATAAACCAATCGAATGTGTAGATATTAACTCATTATTAATTTCTCCTTGGCATCCAATATTTGTTGATGCTGATTGGGTTTATCCAGGTAAATCATTTTTAACTAGGACAACTCATGTTGATGTTTTATATAATGTGGTATTAGAATTTGGTAGTGTAATTATTTTGAATAATATTCACACCATTACTTTGGGACACAATATGAGTTCTAATAATTTTCTAAATAATGATGTTTTTAAAACAGAGGATTCTTTAAGTATATTTAAAAAGATGCCAGGATGGGATTTGGGAGAAGTTGTTATTACAGAACCAATAATGATAGGTAATCTTGAAAACCAAAAAGACTTAAAATAAAAATTTCTTTATAAATAAAATGCCAACTTACGGACAATATGATGTACCCTCCAGTGATATTATGGTTAATTTTGGTGTAGGCCAGCCAGATAATAGAAAACTCCCATTAGATTTAATAAAGGAATCAATGAAAAATTTTATTGAAAATGAAGATAATTTAGAAGTATTACAATATGGAGATATTCCTGGTTACAAAAGGTTTAGAGAAAAGTTAGCTGCCTGGTTAAGTCAAGAATATTATAAAAATGTAACAGAAGATAAATATTTTGTTGATAAGGATGAACTTTTTATTACTAATGGTGTTACTCAAGCATTACATTTAATAATGACTGCGTATATGTATCAAGAAGATACAGTATTAGTAGAGGATCCTTCTTATTTTATAATGATTAACATCTTCAAAGATTTTGGATTGGATGTATTACCAATACCAATGGAAGAAGATGGTATTAACTTAGAAGTATTAAGAGAAAGTTTAAAACAACTTTATAAAAAACAGGATAAAATTTTTTTATACACGATTCCAATTAATCACAATCCATCAGGAATTACGATGTCACATAGTAAAAGACAAAAGTTAGCTAATTTATGTAATGAGTTTCCAGAGTTTTATATTTTAGCTGATGAAGTTTATCATTTTCTATCTTGGCAAGAATTTGATAAGGAAAAACAAGTATTACCTTTAGCAGATTATCATCCAAACATAGTATCAATTAATTCTTTTTCTAAAATTTTAGCACCTTCACTAAGATTAGGGTGGATTTACCAAAGTAAGAAATTTGATTATGGAGATAATGGAGGAATTGTAGAAAATTTAAAAAAGTCAGGAATTTATGATTCAACAGGTGGTTCTGGTGTAATTAGTTCTTATTTAACAGAGCAATTAATTGATAATGGTAAGTTAAATTTATATATTAAAGAATGTAAAGATTTTTTAGGTGCAAGATGTAGAGCTATTTGTAATGAGTTAACACCTTTAAAAGAAAAGGGTTTAGTAGATTTTAATATTCCAATAGGAGGTTATTTTGTTTGGGTGAAGGTTAATAATATTTTAGCGAATGATTTATTAGAACATTCTATAAAGAATAAAGTGAGATTTCATCCGGGATGGAAGTTTTCTGCTTCTGATAATAATTTTAATGATTATATTAGATTAAGTTGTTCTTTTTACGACGAAGCAGATATTAAAATTGGAATCAAAAGATTATCTAATACTATTGAAAATTTTTTTAAAACTCAAGTATCAGTTTTAGGAGCTGATGGTAAACTAGGTAAATTAATTGTTGAAAAAGTAAAATCAGATAATAATTTATTTTATGGATGTTCAATTACACGAGAATTTGATTTGTCTGAAATTGTAACAAAAAATAGTGTTATTATTGATGTATCATCTCCTAACGGAACTAAAGAATTAATCAGTAAATTATTAGAAAATGAAAAATATGTTCCAGTTATTATTGGAACAACGGGAAATATGGATATGGAATTAATAAATAACTACAGTAAAAAAGCCCCTATTGCTTTGATATCAAATTTTTCAGATGGAATTCCAACAATTTTAGAATTTTCAAATATTCTAAATAGATTATCAGATTCTTGGAAATGTAAATTAGTAGAAAAACATCATGTTAATAAAAAAGATATGCCAAGTGGAACAGCATTATCATGGATAAATAGTTTAAACCGAGAATGCGAAACAGAATCTATTAGAGAAGGAGAAATTTTTGGAGAACATAAATTAGTATTATTTAATGATAGTGAAGAGATTGTAATTGAGCATAAAGCAAAAAACAGGGATATTTTTGCAGAAGGAAGTTTAAAATATATAGATTGGATTCAAACATTAGATGCTGGTTTATATGATAAAAAAGATTTTTCAAAATATAATTCAATAAGAAAGAGAATCTATTCAGCTTCTGGAAATATTTTAATGATAGTAGAATTTTTGGATAATAAAAAATGGACAAATTTTGTAACAAAAGTAGCGAATGAAAACAAAGAGTTGGATGGTGTTATCTTCTTAGAAAGATATAATAATAAAGAAACTGATGAAATGGAAACAAAATGGACCTATTATAATAGGGATGGTAGTTGTGTTCCATTTTGTGGAAATGGAGTAAGATGTATTGGTAAATATCTAGCAGAAAACTACAAAGAAATTACTGGAGAGTTATTTAATGGGAAAAATATTAGGTCAAAGTATAGATCAGAGTATGGGTCAATATATTTTGATTCACCGAAACCAGTTCAACTAGAAAGCAAATCACAAGTTGAAAAAATATATAATTTAACACAACAGTTTGATTTTTTAAATATTAAAAATATTTCAATTGTAGTTGTTGGAGTTCCTCATATTGTGATTCATTGTGATTGTAATATATTTGATGTTGATGCAAGTGTAATAGAATTTATTTCTTATTCAATACATGAAACAGTGAGTTCCAATTTTAATATAAATTTTGTAAACATCGAGGACAAGGATCATTTCAAAATTAGGACATATGAAAGAGGAGTTAATGCTGAAACTGGTTCTTGTGGTAGTGGAAGTTTAGGTAGTTTCTTTTTCCTAAATAAAAAAAATCTATTAAATGATAGTTGTAAAGTAAGTTATTTGAAAAATGGAACTATGAATTTATTTGTAACAGGTGACGAATTAAACAAAAAATACAATTTAGGTGGACAAGTTAATGAGATAAAAACCTAAAGAGTATAAGTAGATTTACAGGTCTTACAATTAAATACCCATTTCCTAGTTGCGTCATCTTTTTTAATTTTAGAATTATAGCTACTACATGATTTACATACAACACTTTCAGTCATATATTTTTCAATTAATGGAGCTATTTTCTGTTTTTTATGTTTACCAATAATAATTAATCCATCTTTAAGAGAAGATGTTTTTTGGGTAACTTCAGTATTAAGTTGTTTTGCTAAATAATCAATAAAATGTTTGGGTGGTCTATTAACCCTTCTTAAAAAATCTTTTACATTAGACCAATTTGTATTCGTAGTAGTAACTTCAATATTTGGATTAGGAAGTACTAATTTATCAATTACTTCATCTTGGTTTAAGATTTGATATGCTTCTTCTAGTCTGTCTTCAAAACTCATTATACTTATTCAATATATAATTAGAAAATTATATATTAATCAATTTTTTTTGACTATTCTTTTTCTTTTTGTTTAAAATAAATGGTTCTAGCTTTTTTCTTAATATTGCTAATTTTTTCGGTATCAATATAAACTTTAATTTCTTGATTATATAGATTCTGACATTGTTTACAGATAGCTAAAACTGAATTATTATGATGGGGAAATAGTATACTGCATTCTTGGTGGGAACAAACACTAGCTCCGCATCTTTCACATTGAACAGTTAGCTTTTTCTTTTCACAATATTCGCAAAGATATAATTCTGATACTCTTTCTAATAGATTTTTGATTTCTTCTTCATCTTGATACATGATTATAATTATAATTAATACATATAATAAATTTCAATTTTTTATATTAATTATTGTTGGGGTTCTAAATTAAATTTCTTTTTTTTGCATTCAACAAAATAATCTTTTTTACAATCTGAACAAAAAACTACTATATAATAATTATAATTAATAATTAAACTACATTTTTTTGAATTACAAACACTAACCCCACAATTATCACATTGTAGGGTTAGGTTTTGACTTTTACATTTTTGACATGGTTCGTCAAGTAACTCTTTAAAGATATTATCGGGATTTGTGAATGAGTTCATGAAATACAATTATTTATGTAATCGTATAAATTTTCAATTTTATTCTATTAATAAATTAGATAGATGATTTATTTTATGTTTCCAAGTATGGTTTTCAATAAAATATTGATAAGCAGTGTTAACAATTTTTAACCTTTCCTCTTCGTTATCCAGGTAATATTTACATTTATTAATAAAATCATTTTCATCATCAAACATAACACAATTAAATTTATCAATAACAATATTATCATAAATATTTTCTGGCATACGATTGCATATAATTAGAGCTTTATTAGTGGCCATAATTTCAAAGTATCTAGTTCCGACTAAATCAGCAGGGCCAGTTGTAGTAAGACAAATTTTAGATTCACTTATATTTTTTGCATACTCATCGTTACTAAAAATTTTTGACTTGTTTAAGTTTTTATTATTTTCATAGAATCTAGCATTTACTAATAATTTATATTTTTTTAAAAATTTTAAATTATGATAAATTTTATTTCTCATGTCATCAGTTTGTTCTTTTCTAACTACTCCAGAAAAAAAGAAATCATATTTATATTTTTCATTATATTTTTTAAAAATTTTATGATTGGCACTCCACATAATTCTTTGACAAGTTATTCCTGTAATATCCTGAAACTTTTGATAATCATGATGAACTGTAAAAATTTTTACAGGTTGAGGATTAATATTTTTTATCCAATTTAATTTCTTATCTAGAGCAGCATATTCTTTATTTAAAAAAATATACAAGGGTTTATTAATATCATTAAGATTAAGAGTAGGTGTTTCATCACCAACATCAGTAACACTAAATCCGATTATAATCATATCAGGATTAAACTTATTTATTTCTTTTTTTAATTCGGAAGTAATTATTTTAAGGTTATGTATTTTTGCTAAGTTATCTCTAAATTCTTGATAATAATTACATCCTTTTTTAATATTTGATTCAAAATATAAAATATTTTTGGACATTAATAAATATAATATTTTTTAATTAATATAAACAAATATTAATAAGAAAAATAGTTATTTTAGAAACTAGTGGTCTATTGGTGAACATTTAGTTACTAAATTAAAGTCATTAGGTAATTGGGTTAGAGGTGTTGATATTAAAAATCATGAATTTAAGGAGTCTGATGCAGATGAATTTATATTAGCAGATTTAAGAGATCCTATTAGAGTAGATACAGTTATTGACGATACCATTGATGAGGTATATCAATTAGCTGCTGATATGGGTGGTTCAACTTATATAAATACTGGAGAACATGATTCCGATGTAATGCATAATTCATGTCTTATTAATTTAAATGTATTAAAAACTTGTTCACAAAAAAATGTTACAAAAATTTTTTATTCATCATCAGCGTGTGTTTATCCAGAATATAATCAATTAGATCCTGATAATCCTAAATGTAGTGAGGATAGCACTTATCCTGCTGAACCAGATAGCGAATATGGATGGGAGAAATTATTTAGTGAACGTTTATATTTTGTATTTAATAAAGATTTTCCAAAATTAGATATTAGAGTAGCAAGATTTCATAATATATATGGACCGTATGGAACTTATGATGGTGGAAAAGAAAAAGCTCCTGCTGCATTTTGTAGAAAGGTAGCTAAAGCAGGTGATGGAGAAGTTGTTGAGGTATTTGGCGATGGTTTACAAACTAGATCTTTCTTGTTAGTTGATGAGTGTATTGAAGGTATAATGAGATTTATGGAATCTGACTTTAAGGGACCAGTTAATATTGGTTCAGAAGAAATGATATCAATGAATGATTTTATGAAAATGGTAATAAATATTTCAGGAAAAAACCTAACAATTAAAAATACACCATTTCATGGGGTAGGAGTTAGGGGAAGAAACTCAGATAATAAGTTGATAAGAGAAAAATTAGGTTGGAAACCTAACTATCCTTTAGAAAAAGGTATTAAAATAACATATGATTGGATCGTTAGTATGGTATAAAATATATTATATTTATGTATATATGGATTCATGTAAAAAATATAATGGTTGTATATTTTTAATTTCAGCTAGAAAAAATTTATTAAAACAATGTCTAGAATATTTAGATAAAAACTATAATAATCAATTTAATTATCCTATTTTAATATTTTATCATGGAGATAAATATGATGATAAAAATTTTAGAAAATCTATTGAACAAATAAATAAAAACACAACATATAGTTTTCATAAATTGGAAGCTAAATTACCTGAACATATAAAAGAAGAAGATCTATTTTACAATTTAAAAAATAATAGTTATGCTGAAAAATTTACGTCTAAAAGATTAGGATATTTACATGCTATTACTTGGAAAATTAATAGTATTGAAAATGAAATATTAAAGAAATACAAGTATTTTATGATGATTGATGACGATTCTTGGTTTAAAAAAAAAATAAATATTAATTTGTTTGATGAATTAGATAAATCTGATAATTTATGTGGTAGTGCATATAGTTGGAATTATATAAATAGAAATGTATTAGAAACACGACAACATCTTTATACCTTTATTCAAAATTATGTTAAAAAATACAATGTAGATATTAAAAATAAACTTTTAAAAAAATATCTTGAAGAAGGAGAATTAGATATTCTAGATAATATAAAATATAATAAAAATTTTCATTCAATGGATATTCTTTGTGGAAATTGTAATATTTATAATATAAAAATGTTTGATTCTGAAGAATGGAAGAATTATTTAAAAGAATTTAATAATTTAGCTGGAGGATATAGATATAGATGGGGAGATTGTGAAATTATAACACTATTTTATTACTTGCATGTAGGACAAAAATTTTTAAATTTTGGTTTAGTTGATAAAGATCTTTATTGTGATCAAATAGATAATAAATACTATAAGGTATTTGATGATGAAGTTAAAATTAAAAAAAAAATTAGCACAAAAGATTTATTACTTTTCAAAATATATTCTTAAATTATTACTAGATAATTTTTTAAGAATATTATATAATTATTTATAATGAGTATATTAGATAAAAAATCAGACGAAGAATTATTAAAACACAAAAGTAATTTCTATAAAAAATATTTAATTTCAAGAAAAAAAATAAATATATTAACTGTCTTTTCAGTTGATAATATCAAAACAAATGATATATTGAAAATTGATATCAAAAAATTTTCGGGATTTGAAGGTAGTTATTATTATAGTAATAATGATCCTTTAGTAAATACTACAAAAGAAATATTAAATGATGACAAGATACAACCAGAAAAAACTTTTTTATTTAAATATTATAATACATTTCAGCCAAAAACTTATGGAGAAGTCTATCATTTAAAAAAAAATAATAAATTACATAAATTAGAATCAACTAATCATTTTCATCCATGGGTTAACAAAAAACCAACTAATAAATTTAGAGCAGGTCTATTTGGTCCTAAGGATATAACAAATGTTGAACATAGAATAATCAGACTCAAAAATATTATTTCAAATATTAGAGAATTTGGATACATTCCATCAGATGATGATATTATTGAAGGATATATATTATTAAAAAAAGATGATTATAGATTTTTAATAACAGGTGGGCATCATAGAGTGGCTGTAATGACTGCTATGAACATGAATAATAAAGATTTATTCAATGACGTAATTGTCAAATATGAAATCAATAGGTCAAAAGTAAAAGTAGTTAATGAGAATGAGGTTGATAGTTGGCCTGGAGTAAAAAGTGGTTTTTTAAATAATACTGATGCATTAGAGATGTTTAATAGCTATTTTTAATAGAGCATTAAGGAAAAATAATTTCATAAGTTTGACTTATTAGGTCAGAAATTTTAGGATATTTTTCAATAAATTCTTTAATAGTTTGGATATCTTGACATTCAAATTCATTTATATAAAAATATTGCTTATTTCTAAATTTTTTACCATATTCGCTGAAAAACAAAAAAGTGCAATAATAAATTGGTTGAGCATTAAAATTTCTAACATATTTATCTCTTTTGATTGGGTTCTTCCAGTCTCCATATACAGTTGTTAGATATTTTTCACTTTCGATTGGAATAAAAATAGTAAAATCTTTAAATGGAACTTCTTTAATCATTGGAAACCAGTGTTTACCATATATATCTATCCATTTGAACGTTTTGGGTTCATCTGTATCTTTTTCACCTAAATTAGTTCCGTTAAAAGAAAGTCTCCACAAGTATCTTACTTTATTCCAATTATTTACTTTTAAATTATAAACTTTTTTAGCACCATAATTTTTATTTACTTTTAATAATTTATCACCTTTTTGAAATCTAGTTATTGTAATTTGATATTTGTCTAATAGAACTTCTTTTAGTTCATAAATAATTGGTATAAAAGGCACGTATGTGCAAATATCAATATCTGTATCCCATTCAAGAAGGTCTCCTTCTCTGATATAACCTAATAGAGTGCCAGAAGAGATGTGATATGGAATATTGTAGTCTATTAAGAAACTAATAAATCTTTTTAAAAAATTTATACTTACTTCTTTTTTCATAATAAATTCATTTATAAAATAATTTTAACTAAACGTTTACTTTATACTTTTCATAAATTTTTCTTTACTTATTGTTGGTTTGTCTTTTGGTCTTGGTAAATCTTCTGAATAATTATTTTTGTTTGTTACTCTAATTTCAATAAATACAGGACCAGTGATATTTCTAATATCATTTATTGAATTTTCAAATTCCTGATTACTAGTTATCAAAAAAGTTTTTTTATAACCACATGCTTCTGCAATTTTACAAAATTCTATCTTAAAGCCAACAGTAGGTTGTATTCCAACTGATTGGTGCATAGAATTATTTATGACAATATGAATCATATTTTTTAAATTAGAAGTGCCTATTGATGTTAAATTTCCCATATGCATTATTGATGAACCATCACCGTCTATACATACAACTTTTTTAGAGGTGTTCATAGCTACACCTTGTGCTATCATACAGACATGACCCATTGCACCAACATTCAAAAATATATTATTTAATTCTTTATTTTTTTTTTCATAAATCAGTAATAATTCTCTAGAAGAAGTGCCAGTAGTAGATAAAATAATATCATCATTAAATATATCCATTATTTTTTCTAATATATCTTTTCTAAATATTTCATAATTATTTACAATTTCTATTTTTTCATTATATTTTGAGAAAGAATTCTTTTTAACTAATATAACATGTGGTTTTTTTGTTTCTTTTAAATTTTCTAGAGTATCATCTAACATACTTTTAACATCTTCTAAATTATCTGGTAAAATTCTAAATGGCAAATTTATACTTTCTAGCATTTTCTCCATATATTTTCCCTGACTACAATGTTGAGGTTCATCTTTAACACTTGGTTCGCCTCTCCATCCTATAAGTAATATCATGGGAATTGAGTAAACATCATCAGAAGCTAAAGACAATATTGGATTAATTGTATTTCCAAAACCAGAATTTTGAAGATAAACTAAGGGTATCTTATTAGTTGAAAGATGATAACCAGTTGCTAAAGCTATAGAAGATCCTTCATTTGATGTTACAATATGATTATTTTCATTTGTATTTTTGAGTATAACATTATTTAATTCTTTTAATAAAGAATCTGGAACACCAGTAAAAAAATTTATATCATTTTTTTGTAGAATTTTGAAAAACTCCAAAGGATTAATTGTCATTGTATAATTTATATTATAATTTCAAAAATTTAGAAAAACGATTCTAAAATATTACAATTT
>JACKZZ010001528.1_pt1 | contig 17041 bp, 15 predicted proteins | sample 8027871 | NCBI WGS metagenome assembly JACKZZ01 (sample SAMN15724774, study PRJNA655200) | protist metagenome | isolation source: fluorescence activated cell sorting (FACS) single amplified genomes of... | place: USA: West Boothbay Harbor, Gulf of Maine | collected 2000-07-19
CGCGTTGCTTAGATAAGCAAGATGCGTTGTTTGTTCCAGAAGAAGTGGAATAGCTTTAAGCGATGGCGTCGTGCATCGGTATGCGAGTGGTTCAGATTGTGGCTCATCTGGATGGAATTTAGCAAGCTAGATACAAAGGGGATTTCAACTAGGGCAGACCTGTACGAAGATAGCGGGGATTTTTTCCTTGAGCGCAGAGAGACGGCCGATAGTCTATGGGACAGTATGCGCCGGACGCGTATCCACTTCACCGAACTCCGCCGGGTTCTGAGAGGGTCCGGCGTCGACATGTCGCCGGAGGCGCGCGCTGAAGTTGACGCGTTAGTGCGTGAGGTCTTCGGGTCGCAGAACGCGACGGCGTCTAAGTTGAAAGACTTAGACGAAGTGATTTAGGAAGGGCAGTGAAGTCAAGGAGCTTTCTGATTGGGAGGGCCCAGGTTGGTTCTTGTCTGGCTTTGTATAGCGTTTGCAGTTGGAACCTTAGTAGTTGAGAAGTATTCTCTTGGTTGGTTCATTCAGGTGCTTTCTGGGGTCAGATATAATATCTGGGCCGTCGCGAGTTATTCGTCGGAATCTGAATGAGGATACGGCTTTGTAACGTCGATACAGCAAGGATAAAAGACGCAAGGGATCTATATACTTGGCAATCGAGTTCACGGGCAGCGAAGATCTGAGGCAAATTATAGTCATTGAAATCTATAACATACAGGTTGACCAGATATGATATTTGGCGCAGGAGATCCCCACATTGAAGCCATGCACCATTTGGGATATTAGGTGGGCAAATTACAGGAGGGCCGAACGACGCGAGAAGATCGTGGGAACAAGTATGATGATAAAAGTTCAGACATCGCAGATATCATATCTATAGTATGCGCAGTTCGCAATGCTAAAGCAGTGTAGATTTGGTTGCAGTGATGTGTGGTCTAGTGAATGTTGGAGATATAATATCTGGGATGTGTTCCTATAGTGGGTGCATAGGATATGGTAACGAATCACAATCCGCCTGGGGCTCAGATATAATATCTGAGCCGTTGTGTGTTATTAGTCGGAGGGCTCTATATATTTAACAATCGAGCTCGAGTGTAGCGAAGGTCTTAGGTAAATCGGAGTCATTGAAATGTATAACATACAGGTTGACCAGATATGATATTTGACCCCAGGAGATCCTCACACTGAAGCCACGCATCGTTTGGGATATTGGGTGGGTACATTACAGGAGGGCCGAACGACTCGAGAAGATTATGCGAACAAGTATGATGATAAAAGTTCATATATTGCAGATATCATATCTATAGTATTAGCAGTTCGCAATGCTAAAGCAGTGTAGATTTGGTTGCGTCGACGTGTGGTCTAGCGATTGTTGAAGATATAATATCTGGGGTTTGCGCCTATAGTGAGGCGCGCCGGATATGATAACGAACCACAATCTGTAGAATATTTTGGATTGAATTCAAAAAACGACAGGTTTGGCGAATATTCAACAAAACGAGCAATGTGGATTCGTCTTGGAGGAAAAAGCAACGAACTTATAGGATTGCGCGGCGTATTTGTATTTTTAAGATAGATTGTGGTCAATTCGATTGCAGAGGATGAATTTCGCACAGATATTATATCTGGGTAGGTTGATTCTGTTGCGTGTGCCCCACACGTCAAAATATTATCGGCAGATATAATATCTCAAGACATCAGAGACAGCACATATGTGATGTGTTAATCTGGGGTTAATTCTGTGAGTTCACGCGGACGATTGTCGTTGTGGCGAGATATAATATCTATCATCATTGGCGTCAAAGTATCTCAAACGACAGGTTTTCTGGAGGTCCCAATGTCGCGCATGATTAGGAGGCGAATCTTCCCAGATATGGTATCTGTGTGGATCGGGATCGTATCGACACTACCGGGCTCATGTGCGGTTATCTTACGTAAAACAATCGTCATCGCAGGATACGTTCGCGCATTCGTCAGATATGGTATCTGGTCATAGGCATTGTTGCCGCCCCAGAAGCAAACCCGATTGCAGGTTATATGTGCAGTGAGTGGATACATGCAACAACATCAGAAGATATCTTTTTCAGTATTTTGATTGTGTACCATCCCCATGAAGCGCCATTGCTTATTCATTCAAATTCTACGGCGTCGCTAGTTCTCGGAACTGGAGACCCCAGATATGATATGTAGGTCAATTCTCAGCAGGACATTTTTCCACGTTGTATTCGTTCCCATGTTTATCCATGGATACTATGTCGCTTCAACGCCAAACCCAGTGACCAGATCATACGTTCGATCAAAGTGAGAAACGGGCATTGTTTTGTAGGGTGATCAACTTGGTGCGCGTGTTCATTTGGTTATGATGGTACAGGCGCCACATATTGTATCTGTGAAATGAGGTGTCTTCGCAATCAGCCCAAACATTCGGAGCGGATTAAAGACTAAGAAAGACTAAGAATGAATCCACCCCATGGCATCAAGAAGAGTCATTATTGATTGAATTTGAGTTGTAGATCTGTTGCGATGTGCGGACAGGGTTGCAGTATTAAGAACGCGTGGAGCTGTTCGGGTTACGAGGTGACGTTTTCAATCAGTCTGAATGTTTCGCGGGTGGTTTTTTTTTTGCCTTCCGTATCCAGTGTTGTCGTGGTTCCTGGTCGGTGTTGCAATGAGTTCTGGTGAAACTGTCACACATTTTTCAAGAGTCAATCTTTTGTATCTTTAAGGTAAGAGTCAGTGTATATCCTCAAAGTTTCAAGCGGTCAGCGTGTCCTTATATGTTCATGCCCAACGTGTGCGGGGTTGTCATGTTTCCGTCCTTGTTCAGTGCCTGTATCATTTTGATTTCGATTCGATCATCTCTGTGCTTCCTCTGATATTCATCAGCGGCATTATAGTTGAATTTTTGCGAGTGTGTTTGTCATCTCGTGCGTGTTTCATGAGAACAAAACTTGATTACGTATTTCGAGTTTTGTGATCTCAGATCTTGTAACGACATTTCAGTATCAGAACACATTGAGGCTTTTGTCAATTGTAATCAAATTCGATGACAATTGTAAGTAGATTGACGTATCTATCGTTGAGATAAAATCCTGCAAGCACACACAGAATTTCGCTGTCATATCATTTCGATGATCTTCAGCGATGGTTTTCCTCGCGGACATCCCGCACCCGTTCAGTCGAAGTCACATCAGAGGTAGCGGTCATGCCGAAGTCACATCCGGACGAAACGGGCACAAGCTCACCGAGCCAGTCAGCAAACACGCCCCGTTATAATTGGGGCGATCTGACAGATGACACGCAACGAATTTACGCGAAACGCCACTGGAGGAGGATGACCGGCGTTCCGCCGGTCGAAGTCATCCGTGACGGGGTCCAGAGCTATTTGACGAACGGACCGCGCCGATGGAGCACGAGCACGCCGACGCCTGGAGAGTGTGGAGAAGTTGCCGACAAGAAAACTGGAGCGCCTGCGGAGACGCAGGAAAAGCAGGCCCACACTGCAACGCCTGCGGAGACGCAGGAAAAGCAAGCCCAGAAGAAGGTGAAGACCCCCCGTCCTAGGCAAAAGCGCTTCAAAAAAAGGACAGGCGACCTGGGCCAGGATCCTGACCACGACCCTTTCGCTGCGTTGGATATCTTGCAGTTGATGCGTCGTTTGCAGGAAATCTCTTCCAGACAAGCAGAGCAGGAAGAGGAACAATTTTGAGTGGTTCTGTGCGAATGAGACAGAGGGGAAGGGTTGTCCATTATGAATATAGTCCAGGTCTCAAAGAACGCAAGAAAAAATCTCTACCTCATACCAGAACGCATTGAAGTTTTTGCTCAGCTATACCTTATACCAGAATACAGCATCAGAATACATTGGGGCTCTTGCTCAGCTAGATTGTTTTTGTACGTGTTCGCGGTAGGAGACAGGGAGGTTAGGAATCATAGTTGGTTTGTTTAATTGATCTCCTTTCCCCAGTGGCGCGCTGTATGGAGTGGCAATTTGTTCTTTCTTTTTTCGAGCGCATTGATTGGGTGTTAATTCCAATAGAATGTCTCCTTGTCAGTGTTTCAAAGAGTTCTGGTAAAATTGTCGCGCAGTTTTCAACGATCAATCAGAGCGGGGATTCGTGATTATTGGAATAGGTTTATGGTTTACAGTCGGCGCATCCGCAGCGTATGCATGTACTCCAGGACGGTTGTCAGGAAGTTGCAGGCATGTACTTGGATTCTTGATGTTTAGCGTCGTTGTCATGTTGGCCGGCCTTTCTCTCCTGTCATTATGATTTCTGCGTGTCGCATCGAAATTCGCGTCGCGTGCATTTCCTCATCTGGATCTATATTTCTTTTAATATCGCGGCCATCGTGTTTATCTGAAGTGTCTGCAGCGCAATTTCGTTTGAGTTGTCCGATCTTTCCGAATGTGCATCATATTTAGGCGATGATCAATTTAAAACATAAGACGCGTGTCCATGGTTTGACAAAAATCGACTGGAATGGAAGTCAGAGCAGATATGGTATGTGGTTAGAGTTCTGACGGTTTCGTGGGAGATTTCAAATGACGACTAAAATTGGAATTCTTGCAGGGGGGTTGATTTGAATAGGAAGGAGGTTCATTATTGATTTGAGGTAATTCGTTTCCATTCGAGGGGTTCAGTCATTATTGGTTTTAAGTAGATCAGTACTGGTTCGGTGTGATTCGTTGTCTATACTTAGCATTGATTCACTATCGTAGCACCGATTGACTATCGTTATTGATTCCGAGTGATTCAGTATCCTTATTAATTCGGAGGAATTGTGATCGTTGTTTCGCTATTGCTTTCCTTGCGACCAGCAGACAGGAGCAAAGTGTCTGTTTGTCTTTCTTGTTGCGTGCATTTGCATAAAGTTTTTTCTCAGCTTTCTGCTGTTTGTCGCAGCTTCGAACCCTTATTCGAATATGGCGGCTGAACTTTCCAAGTGTCCTCGTGCCAAGATGTCGGCATCCTTGGCTGATGATCCCCAGGCTCAAGGTGACGCTTCCCCCCAATTGGAAGGTGGCGAAGCTCCGGAAGTTGAAGAGGTTGACGAACAAGAGAAGACGGCGGAAGATGCCGAAGAGGTTGACGAGTACGTTGCGCCCAATAAGACCACTACGCCGACCAAGAAGAAGCACGATGCCCCATGTATGGCCTATTGGGATGGTACTTCGTGGGTGTCGATCGACTTCAGGCAAATTGCAAAGAGTACGGCTTTTTTTCCTTCTGTAGATATTATATCTGGGGCTATGGTCACGATGTGCGGAATGTTGGTCAGATGCTATGCATCAGATTTCTTTTGTTTGTGTAGATACTATATCTGGGGAATTGTGTCCAGATACTATATCTGGGTATTATTGTTTATGTAGATACTATATCTGGTCACGATGTCCAGAATTATGACCAGATATTATATATGGGATGATATCGTCGATAATGTAAATGATACATCATCTGCCTGGATTTATTGTGGTGCGTTAGTGTCGTGCGTGAGTTATTCTCGGACGCGGATTGGTTTGGTATTAGGTTGATCGGCATGTTTTGACAAGTTTTGAATAACACGACAGGCCTCAAGTATATCCCACACGTTGATTACGCGATGTGTTTTTGTGTGGAGAAGCACAAGAATACGATCCCCGTTCTGCGAAGGATAATAGACAGAGAGAGTAAGCACCTCGACGAGAAGGACAGAGTGTGTTTGGTGCCGATATATGGAGACTCACTGGGTATCAGTGGCGACGCGGCGTCGCAGATCCTATATTATACCGTAGGCGCCTTTGAACAGAGAACAATCCACGACATCGACGTGAGGGAGATGGTCAACTCAGTCGATAAGGGATTTCGTGCGGATTATTGGAGACACGTGCGCGGGATTTGGAAAGGCACAATCCGGCAAGATGATTGGGCTGCCTTGAAGGCGTGCGGAGAAGGATTGTCCGGGGAGTTCATGGAGTCGACATCCGCTACTGTCCACAGGTTGGGGGTGAAGACGGCCGGAAATGCAGGAAGCATCGCTGCAATACGGGGCAAGCTCGACGCGTAAGATCCTATATGTAGTCCGTTGCGCTGTGTGTAGTGGTGTGAGACTCACACTGTATCTAGTGTAGATGTGGCGCTGCCTGAGCCTGATAATGTGTCTAGTACCAGATAGCGAATGCATCCCGATCCGCTCAATCATTATTACACGAAAGGCACAAGGAAGAGATGCAGACGACGCTCTTGCCCGACTTCCGCGCTGTAAGAACAGCAGTGGACGAGAATAGATCTCGAACGACCGAAAATTTGTTTAATAATCTTGAACAAATTTTGAGAGCCGGAAAATTTAATTGTGGGAAGACGAAAGAAAAAGACGCCCGGTCGCATTTCAAGGAATCATGGCAGCCGGGGATGTACGGCCTCGATTTGGATGCCGCCAAGTTGATCGAAGAGATCGGCGCTGTCGTATTTTTCCTCGGCGAGAATGGGGCGCGGGTTGTTGTTTGTGTCAGTGTGAGGCAGTAAGTGATGCGCATTGTAGACGTGTCATATATTGTATATGAGTTGAGAAATACAAGCAAGACATTTGCCTTTTACATTTTGAAACGCGAATGAAATGCGCAGCATGTCTGCAATGATGAACATGCGAGGCAGAAAGTGGTCTGGATTGTAGACGTGTCAGATATTGTATCTGAGTTGAGAAATGCACGCAGGATATTTATCTTCTACATTTTGAAGCGCGAACTAAATCCATGTCATGTCTGCAATGATGAACACGCGATCCCGGAACTATTCAGCTCCAATCGGCGAGAGACTACGCAGCCCAGCACGAGACAGGATCTTCTGGGATACTCGCCCGCTTCAGGCAGAGTCATGGGGACAACAAGTCCAACCTCTGGATCATGTCTGTCATGGTCCAGATGTGGTCCAAAGAAGCAAAGGAATACCTGAAGCTCTTCAAGCAGAAGCAGAAGTTTGATGGTGTCGGAGATGGAGAAGCTGAAGCGGGCGAAGATGGAGCCGATGCGGGCGGACTGGGAGATGAAGACGATTTTTTCTTCAACGGCCTGGACCTAGAGAAAAAAGGGAAAAAAGGCGCGATGAAGTCTATGAAAACAGCGATGAAGTCTATGAAGATCGCGCCCATGAAAACAGCGATGAAGGCCGCGCCTAAGGCATCCATGAAGACTGCCACAGCGAAGTCTTCAAAGTCTAGCGCAGTTACGTCAAAGAAAGGACGCGCCGAGTCAGACGAGGAGGAAGACGAGGACAGCGAGGGCTCGTCTTCAGTGGATCTCTCATGTTCAGAGGATGGGCAAGACGATGAGGTAGTATGTCCCAAGCCCAAGAGCACAGAACCTTCTAAGGAGGATAAGCAAGCTGCCAAGGAGCTCCGGACTCAGAACGTGAGCGACGCCCTGGATCGTCTCAAGAGTATGCAGAAGACGGCGGGCGTCGTCACGTGGGCGGCACTATTGGCGATGTGTGAGCACCAGCAACACGGACAAGACAAGTGGGGAAAGGACCCGCAGTCTTTGAAAAAGCAAGGGCATAAGGGTCCCTGTTATTTGCACTGACAACGGGCGCGCCCTATAGATATGATATCTCAGCGTTCTGGAAGACTTACCTTGTAGATATTATATTGCGGACAGCTTTGTGTTATCGGGCGCTTGTGTTGTATATATGATATCTGGGTAGATCTCTGCGCCCTGGAAAATTTACGCTGTACACATGATATCCTGTCAGCGTCGTGCTCTATAAATTTATCCTCTAGATATGATATCTGATCGCGATCACAGGCACAGGGTCTACACGAGCATAGCAACCCATGCATCGGGCAGAGATGTATTCGGTAAGGAGTTCAGTGAAGCCTACGAATGGTGTCAGAAGCACGGCGATGTTGAGATCCGCCCGTGCAAAACAGATGCACTCTGTGGGCGGTTGAGTCGGAGCAGCATACACCAGGCCTCGATATCGTCCATCAGACATGTCGACTTTCCGAAGGGTAAAAAGATGCGGGACGTTGTGCAGAATGTGAATCCCGTTCCATTGGGAAAGTGTGCGGATATGTTGGCTATCTTGCCGATGACGCTCGAAGAGAAGGACGGGTCGAGAATTCAGATCAAGGATTCCGATTTGCCCTTCCTCGATCCAAAATCCAGATCGAAGCGAAACCCGGGCGGTACGTTTGTGCTGTTGGGTGCAACCGTCTGCGAGAACCCCAAGGCAAAGCAGACAGAGCGACTCGATTTCGATACTGCACGTGACCAAGGGGGTGTGCTTGAAATCATCGGAGATTATACAATCCTCAGCGGAACCGTTGGAAAGGTATAACCGCTTCGGGTAGCAGTCTCCGTCTCTTGGTTTGTTTTCCCTAAGGGTCAGATATTATATATAGCACGTCTATACTTCTTGACTTAATGCATGTCGCCGATTCCATAAAAACAGGCACGATCCCAAGTAAGCCCGTTGTATAATCATATTAGCGATGGAATTGAGGGGCCGCAATTGCAGTCATTTTGGTTCCAACCGGTGGAATGCGCCTCCGACTTGCCGAAAGCGAACATTTACTCGTCCGCGGGGTGGAAGCTGAGACAGGATCGGTCGGAGCTCTACAAGAAAAGACTGGATGAGCTTAAAGCGAAAAAGGAGATCGAGTATAATGCATTTGCATAAAGAAAAGGAGCCAGCTAGTGACCTAAGTTATCCTGTAGTAAGATTCTCTGTTGTGTTTGGGTTGCAATGCTAACGTTGTGCAGATATTCGATGCAGTTGCAAATCAATGACGTGCAAAATATTTGTCAGGTACCAATTCACCAACGCGCAAAATCTCGAAGAATATCGCGCGTGCCCTTCAGTCAGCAAAATTGTGGAAGATGGGCTTCTTATAGATCTGGCTTCGAAAAACCCGTCGAAGAGGGCTCACCTTCTGGACTTGACCGATGAAGCCATGATAGAGGGGTTGGAGGAGGAAGCCCTGTATCAGCCGAAGTTCAACCAGACTACGTTGCAAGTGCTCGCGGATGCATCGAAGGCGAGATACTATATATAGTGTCGTTGGTTATTGTGCACTAGTGCGCTTGTGCTGATTGGTAAATATTGTGTCTAGTGTTGTCGTGTAGTAGTGCGCTGCTGAGCGATGTATATTGTGTCTGATGTGCTTGCATTGATTACGTAAGCAATAGGGTCCGCATTCGGATCCTGTGTGTTATGTGCCCAGATATCATATATAAACATTTCAGAAATTGGAAACCCCTGACGTGGTGGCGTCCATTCTATTAGCAGACGAGGGGGCAAATTGGCCGACGTTGAAGGAAAGATTGAAAACGGAGCACAGTGCAGTCGCGGACAGAGCCCATGAACTCACGAAGGACCATTGGCTCCCCTTGCTGAAGAAGTGCCAAGCCGAAGTCGCAATGGCCCCAATCCTCCCGAAAGGGAATGCACCAGAATGCCTTACCGTCGCCCGTGGGGGTAATGCTATGATGGAGGGGGGGTGGCGAGGGCTGCGAACAGCTCAGGAAGTCCAGGTGATGACTTCGCGGTCGCTTCTTCTCTCTAAAGCAAGGCGTCTCCTACAGTCAACGCAGTCATCGGAAAGCCCCGAGGGCGAGAACAACGAAGCCAAAGACGAAGACGGAAAGCGTGCCGGTATCCTCGAAGAGATGAAAGAGGAGTTCCCCGAACTGACGGAAGACAATGTCCGTTGGGCCCATTCATTGGAGGCGACGTGGGCCTGTCTAATCAAACAGCTCGGTATACCGCTCGAGCACTATTGCGGCGGTGACGAGGTCGAGGACATCGGAGAGGTATCGCGGTGGTTATGCTTTTGGTCTATTTGGTATCGTGGTTTTTTGTCGGCCTCGTTTCTTTGGATGAGTTCGGAATGTCGCAGCTAGCTTGTTCGGAATGTCGCAGGTGTTGTTTGGAGTATTTTACTCGCATCGTTTGTTTGGAATATCACAGGTTTTGCTTCGCATGTGGAGCAATTGCGTCCAAGTTCAAACTAGATTGGTGGAAGAGTACGTCCTTTGCCGAAGGAAGACGCTTAAAAGTTCCTTATTGTCGTACGTGTGCCACGAGGTGGATTGCGTCGAGGAAATGGCCCAGTCGTGTCTGGTTCTATCCAAGCATCCAGACGCAAGGGATACAGCAAGAGGAATCTTGAGAAGGACAGGGGAACTCAACAGGATCCGAGCTGCCCAGCAAGGCAGCGGCTGCGGCAGCACCTTGAAAGAGGAGACGTTGCAAGATGTTGAGGATTACATGGAAAATGAGTTATGCTTGAACCTCTGCAATTATACCCGGGGAGAAGTTCCGACAGCGGATGAGGTAGGGCGTCATTTCTTCATGTCTCATATTATATCTCGAAAGTTTTTCTATCTCACAACAACAGAGACGCACTCTCTCTCTCTTATGTAATATGTGAGGAGTTCGGATATCTCGCAGCAGATATGTGATCTATCTGATATGATATCTGGGAAGTTTCAAAATCTACCAATAGCACAGTTGTGATCTCTATGGTGTGATGTGGTGCCATATGGTACCCGTAGAGCTATTGTCTGATATCATATGAGGCCCTGACGATAGAATTTGTTTTGACGGGAGCGAAACAAAACAGGCTGAGCTTCTTTGTCTAAATTGGGCCCATTGATTCCGTAAACCAGGTGAACAAGGCGCGCGGAAAATTGGGCAAGTCTTGCGAGTGGAAGAGCTCGTATTTCACGGATTGCCTGAAGCAGGCAAAAAAAGGACAAATGGTCCGTTGCGACGAAGCGTTTCAAGAGTTCGTGGCGAGCCTGAGAGTTGTCCACTGGTCGCATGAGCTATCGGGTGACTACAAAGAAGCGGAAGTCCAAGCATTGAAATGGTCCGCAGCAGATATGAAAGAGTCGAAAAAAGTCCGAAAATTGCGAAAGATCGGAGTCCCGGGGAGGGGTCGGCTCACACCGTTGGCGGTCGAAGTCGTCAGGTAGGGTTCGTCTTTGTGTATTTGATTGTTTGCAAGTACTTCATAAAAGTCAGACCTGGGCACAGGGGGAGTGTGTCAGTCGGCCCAGCTACAGGACATGGTCCTTGCTCCCATGAAGAGGGGTAGGGCGATGTCAATCATTCAACTCTTTGAAAGTGTAGACCTTTATTTTTTTTGCGTGGGAGGAGAAGAGCAGTGAAATGCATTTGAGTGATGATGTGTTTTTATCTTTGAAGGTATCTCGACAAATTCTGCACCGAGATGAGACTCGCCTTGGACGCCGGGGATATTGTGGATACGTATATGCAGCATTCCAGGAACGAACAGCTGGAGACCAGTAAAAACGCAGACGCAGAGGCAGAGGAGCAGGACGAAGCGGATGCTGGTGCCGCCGGATCAGGCGGAGCGGATAAGCATAAGAAGGGAGCGGATGCCAGTGCAGCATCGTCGGCACAGCAGGCACAGCTTCATGCAGAACAGCAGGCACAGCTTGCAGAACAGCAGGAACAGCGTGATGCAGAACAGCAGGCACAGCTTGCAGAACAGCAGGCACAGCTTCACGCAGAACAGCAGGCACAGCTTGATGCAGAATTCGATAACCTGCTTAGCGCGGACGTCTCGCCGATCCAGGGGGCAAATGGTGCGTCTGTTGATACTGTTTACGACGGAGACCAGAAGACAAACGATGCATCTGCTGCAGGCCAGAAGACAAATGGTGAGACTACTCCTAAGAGTCAGAAGAGCGGCGTCGTTCCTACTCCTAACTCTAAGCGTGGGAAGGCTAAGACGAAGACCCCCGGACCGTTTCAGTTGCAAACAATCGTAGAGGGCGAAACCCTCCAGCCCTCGCAGGCGCAGGGTCAATCGTCGCAGCGACGTCCTCCCCCTGCCGCATCTCCAGGTCTTGGCCAAAACAATAACAACGGGAAACCACCGAAGGTGCCGGGCAAGACTAAGACGCCGGGAAAGGCGAAGGAGAAGGCAAGCGCACAAGCCAACAAGAGGGCTGCCTCGGAAACGGAAACGGAAAAAAAGCCGGCAAAGAGAACGAAGAAGGGACAGAATCCTCCTCCGAAGAAGGAATAAGTTTGCCGTGCGCGTTCAGTCGTTTCGTCATAATGTAGAGCGGCCCCAGTCGTTTTCTGTAGAGCAGTTTTTCAAATTTTACAAGAACAACATCAAGACACGTCAAAGATCTCTATATTTTTTCTAATTCTATTCCTTTTTTTTTATTTCTATTTCTTTTTCTCTGTTCAAAGGCTTTGGTTTCTAACAAAAAACGTGTTTGCGTTTACTTTTAGTCAGGAGCTTAATTTCTCTTTTCTATTCGGCGAGGGAGCGCCAAAAACGGGCAGGGCAAGTCATTCTCTCACATCAGCCTGTGCAAAGAAGGCGAGCGATGTGAAAGAAGCAAGACAGAAAAGGAAAATAACAACTGATGACTATTGAGTGGCTTTAATTGTCGCTGTGTTGGTATTTGTCACACAGTCGGCATATTTTCTATTGACCTATTCTCTTGGCATTCGTGCGCCATTCGCATTCATTCTCTCCATTTGTTTATTTATATTCGTTCAGAGTTTTACAATTTTCACATTTTCGAGAGTTAAATGTATTGGCGTACTTATATTCTTTCTTTGGATATTGGTAAGCGTAAATATCATATTTGGTTTTTCTCTTCAGTGTTGTTCTTTAATTGTTATCTATTGGTCTGATGATTGTTTTTTATTATTTGTGTTATTAGTTCAGTGGCTTCGTTCCTAGTGTCGTTACCCACAAGCTGCATCATGTTCATCGTGGATATGATTATTGTGTGCTTCAGTCTCTCAGCGTGTTGCGTCGCATGGGGTCAGACTGTGGCGCACAAGTTGTCTACCTATTTCACTCCCCCGATTCACCCCTTGCGGTTGTTGTTGCAGATACAGTATCTGCGTCATGGATTTATCTGACGAGTGGATCCGGTTTGTCTTATTAATTTCATACTTTAAAAACGCCTAGAGCACGCAAGACTTGTAATGATCGTGACGTTGGTCCGTCCCATTCTCCCAAGTTGGAGAGGGTAATATCCATCCGTCCACTCGTTGTCGTGTTCGTTATCTTCGGTTGCGGGGGGATGTCGCGTGCATTGTTGGACGAGGGCACGGGCGTGGGTTTTCTCGGATCCTGGTTGGAGATATTGTATCTATGATGATGCGTATAGCCTCTGTTGTGTTTGGAGTTTTGATCTGGTGCGCCTTCATAATAAAATGGATCAAGTTCCTGGTTTTCAGAAATCCGACTGACGAGAGTGAATAAGTGTTGTCGTGTTATAATTGCCATAGATTTAGTCGCGCAATTCGAAGAAGTCCTTTGGTCATCATGTCCGTCGGCGTATCAAAGTGAGCACGTTCCCAATCTAATCCGAAATAGAGTCTCGCTGTTGTCTTTTCTTGAGATTCGTTTTTTCTGGAGAGGAGGACTCGGCAAGATGTCTGGTAACAATAGCAATTCAAACACGCGTCCGCGTCCGGACCTTCCCTTGGGGCGGTACTACGGTATTGCGTCTGGAGCCGGGTACCTATTGTGTAGGTACAATTCGTATTTTTCTGTTCAATACACAGTCCAGCAACATCTTGTCTTTGCGTGGCGTGAGGGTGAATTGCAATCCGTGCTCCAAGGTCTAGGAGTGGTTGACCTTCGTCGACTTTGTAAGGATTGTGAGTTGGCGAGTACAGGGCCGCGTGAAGAGTTGGAGACGCGAGTGCTCACGTACGCAGAGGAGTCATCCAATTCCAAGGCGTGGAAGCATTCGCAAAACTCGGAGGATGGCCCGAGTAGAAAGATGCCCAAACGTGACAACGACGATGGGAATGATCCGGAAGGAGATTCTCATCCTTGGGGTCCTGGTCGTGTTTTGTGGTCCGGACCTTCAAAAAAATAAGCGTGCCCATAGTCTTTAAATGTCTCTCCTGCAGCGGAGTTCTATGCCCGGAGTTTCAACGTTTCTCACGCAGAGCCGAGAGGCGGGGGATCTATGCAATCCCTTAGAAAATTGATAATGTAAATTGTAAAAATATGATGTCGGATTGGAAGAAATTCCTCACGCAGAGCCGAGAGGTGGGAAGAAGTCGAATTGTAAGAGAAGGAAGAGGCGAATTGTAAATATGTGCGTCTTCGTGATTTCTCAAGCGGTGGCAATTCAAATCAGATCCGTGCTGTCGGAGTAATTTTGCCCGCCATTGTTTGCGTATGATTGTTCACGTGTTGAATTGTATCCATTCGTCGCAAGTTTATCGGGATTTTAGGAATCGGCGTCGGATCTTTGCGTGATCATACATATGGTATCTGTTATCGTCCTCTCGCGCGTATCTCTTGGAGCTGTCTCAGATCAGATATCCCGTCCGATGGTGATCGGTGCGCGGATCTGATAGTAATCGATGTCGTGTCTTTGCCTGATCATATCTATGGTATTTGTCATCGTCCTCTCGCGTATCTCTTGGAGGTGTCTCATAATTTTTCAACGCGTGCGCATAGTGTTGGCCATATATCGTTGCAGTCGTCTTCTGATCCCTGGTCGTTGTCAACGTTCAACATCATACAGACAAATACAAATTCGCGGCACAGTAGGCCTACAGGGGAGGGTCCGCGTTAACAAAACCCAGCAAAGGCAAAGCCGTGCCGCCAGGTCCTTTGGAAAGCGGCTTCCGTGACAGCGCCATTGTAATTTTTAAGCGCATGTGTCTCATGTTGACCAGATGTCGTATTTGTATTATTCGTTTTATCGGTGTGCATTTTCTCTGTGGGTGGCGAATTCTGTCAATGATGCAACGCGATTGCAGATATTATATCTGAGATATGCAGTTTTTTCGAAAAAGTGTCTGGCTTGATCCAACGGCTGCAACGCGATTGCAGATATTATATCTGAGATATGCAGTTTTTGTCGAAAAAGTGCCCGGCTTGATCCAACGGCTCGTGCGATATGCACCGTGGGCGTATCCTAATGGAGAATCAGTATGTTTTTTGGGTATTCCGGACCCAAAATCTCAAACATTAGCGTTTTTCCATATAAGCCAGCACATCGACCTCGCCACGGTGCATGCTTGAATCCTCCGCCATATTTTAGTTGAGCGTTATAATACGAAGGCTAGAGGTGCCCCTGCTGTGCACGATGAGGACGAGGACGTCTCCTCGCCTGCAGCTTTTTGGCGCTTCGCCGACGGGCTTGCGCCTCCCCCTCCGCTCGTCGCAGCTGTGCTCTCGTCACCGGCCTTCCCTGTGTCTGCCAGCAGGTCGTTCTGTAAGCCTGCCTCTTTCGCGGCCTCGAGGAGTGAGTGTTGCTCAGCCGTTTCCTCGTCGTCTTCCGAGGATTCGGAATCGGACACCTCGAAGTCCGACTTATCTGAGTCCTCCTGCCGCCAAGCACTCTTCTTTTCCGTGCGAATGTTCTGCTCTTGGTGCTTCCCCATCGCCATGGCCTTCGCTCTACTCCTTTTTGTTTCGACGATTTCCTTCTTCCACTTCTTTGGTGGCTTGAAGATCATCTCGTCGTGCTTGTCGTCCTCGAGCGCTTTGATGGCCTTCAGCGCCGACGCGATTGGCGGCGTGTTGTTCAGGTCCGCCTTGTGGTAGTCCGCGGCGTACTCGTCCCACATGCCGCATATCGTGGCCCTCTCTTTCTCCTTCTTCATGTTCTTCTTTTCCTTCTTGGTGGCTTTGCGTTCGCTTACCTCCCAGCCCATGAATGTAGCGACCGCCTGGACCTTAAGTCCCGGGTTGCCCGCCTTCACGCGTTTCTCGTGCTCTTCCCGCAATTTCAGCGCTAGCAGTCGTCTGTATCCGTGGGAGCTAGTGTCTGCTGCCGCTGCCATGACTTCGACTTTCTTGAGCGGGAAGTCCTCCGTCTTAAGCGCCCCTGCACAGTGGATCGGGCAGAACGTTGCGTCTTTAACGCCCGCTTTTCTGGTGCAGTTGCAGTGGATTTTCTGCTTTCTGCCTCTGACGTTCGCAATTTTGTCCGTCCACAGCTCTTGCTCGACGCTTGCGCCTTGCTTGCGAGCGTCCGTGTCCTGTACGCTGATGAGCGTATCGAGGCGGGTTCCCGTCTGCGCCCACCAGTTGGATATCGCCTTGATCCTCTCCCCGGCTTTATGCCATGCTGCTGTGATCTTCGCGGGCTTGACCTTGGTCGCCTCTTCTCGCTTAGTCACCCGCTGCATTTCGTCCTCGACTGTCGCCACGTGTCTGAGATTCGTGGGGACTAGTCGGTCCGGCTGGCCGGGGTCTGTCGGTTCCAGCAAGAACTGCAGCACTGTGCAGCAGATTACCTTGATCGACGATCCTCGATAGTCCCACGCTGCCAATTGCGCCGCATAGTGCGTGAGCACCCGCGGCACAATCGGGAACGTGTAGATGCCTACTAGGGCTATCCAATCTAAGAACAGGCCCCATCTACTTTTCTTGTTGCGTAGTGTGGACGACGCATTGGCCATTTTGATTGCCTCCTCGTACGTGACGAGTAGTTCTGTTGCCCTCTGGGCTTTTCCTTTTGCAAGGGGCTTCGCCTTAGGGGCGGCCTTCGCCTTTGTTTTTGCCTGGGGCATCTTTATGAACTTTTCTTTAAATTCAGTAATTTTTTTCTTACTTCTGGTTATTATGATCGATTTGCCGCCCTCCGGCTAGTTCTCTCAAATTCGAACATAATGAAAACCCCCTCGTCGTCACGGGGTGCTCTCTGGAAGAGCAATTATTTTTTTCTCCGCGCGGCATCTCATGCCTTCGCTCTTTCTGTCACGCCTGTCCAGCATGTTTCAGATGCACCCGAAGTGTTCTTTCCGGTGTTTTCGCCCTCCATGTTCTTTTCCCATTACACGCCTTCCTCCCGCTGACAGTTGAGTCGTCAGCCACAGACGTGCGTGGTGCGATCCAATTTGATTGGATGGCTTTCGACGACCACCCCCTTGGTGTAGCGCAGAATCCCCGACAGAGCCACCCTCCGATAGTACTTCCCTCTTGGTGTAGCGTCTAATCCCCGCCGCCCATCATGCTGCCTTCTCGCTCGACGACCACCCCCTTGGTGTAGCTTTGAATCTCCGAGCTCGCATGACAGTCTCTCTAGCGGCGC
>JACKZZ010016307.1_pt1 | contig 17039 bp, 12 predicted proteins | sample 8027871 | NCBI WGS metagenome assembly JACKZZ01 (sample SAMN15724774, study PRJNA655200) | protist metagenome | isolation source: fluorescence activated cell sorting (FACS) single amplified genomes of... | place: USA: West Boothbay Harbor, Gulf of Maine | collected 2000-07-19
AGTTCCACCCATAAAACGATTCTTGGCCTACTGACTTACTCAAACAACCATACCATGGTTTTTTGTGGACTGTTGGATACAGTTTTTTGCGCATGCAGAAAACTCGCAAGGATCAAGGAGGTCGAAACAACCGCTCCTACAGACTTTTACTTATGTAAACTACTTAATGTTTTCTACTGTAGCTTTTATGAAGGACGACGCGCACCATACGGCGCGCGTTCATCTATTTTTGTGGGAAAGTTGGGACTGGACGATAGGGAAAGGAGAATGGGAGATAGCGGGGCAGGGATAACCAATAACGATCGATGTGGAGAATCGCGAAGACCCGAAGTGTCTATAAAACGACCCTTGGAGACACGTAGAGGGGACGGCAGGTCAAACGGGCAGAGCTTCTTCAGTAAGAAAGCCCTCATCTTGGACGGAGTCTCTTCACAAGCGTTTCTACGGAGACTTCGTAGGAAAGTTTTCGAGGAATTTTGGGACCGCTTTCATTCAGAACCGACCTCGTGCTGTAGTAGTACTACTAATGCTAGATTCTATGTGAACGAACTGCCGAACCATTACTCCGGTTTGGGATCTTCCGGAACATTGTAGCACACTTCCAAATCCTCCGTTTCGTCCAAGACAACCTCTGGCTCGCACCACACATGCTGCCAATTGCTCTTCCAACCGTCGTCCCAGACATTGATCTTCCCGATTTGCGTGACATGTTCGTTCGTCGTGAGATTGTAGAACGTGATGCCAGTGTGGTAGATACAGAGCAGTGCGACGGCGCCCCACAGGACCACCATAAGAACCGTAAATGCGTAGAGCAAGAGATCATCTGGATTTGTCACGATCGCCACTACGATCTCGAAAAACGTAGCTTCTTCGGCGGGGACACTTGTAGTATGTCCAGGCTGCACCTTCGGTGCACTTGGCTGCGGCATGTACATGAACTTACCTTGCTCCGGTTGTTCTTTCTCCCGCACGGTGGACTGCAGTGGCCCGTGGAAGATAACCCATATGACGAGCGTAAGCAGCATCGTCGCGGAGTAAATCGTCAGCAGATAGAACCGGTAGTTGAAGAGTCCGATGCAATTCCCCAGCCACGTGCAGTGGTGATCGAAGCGGTGCACGCAATTGTCACAGTATGCGCAGTGCTTGCTCCGCGGCGGCCTGTGGATCAGACACGTCTCGCACCACTTTTGCTTCACTATATGGCCTCGCAACGAAACTAGTCGTGACTTCTGCTGTTCGGGGACGAGCGGAGAGTTGTCTCGCTTGCTCCTCCGCGCTATTATACCAGGGTTGCTGAACGACGCCAGGCAGATGCACGCGAGCATGAAGATGGAGAGGGAGACAGAGAATACGAATATGAAGGTCCCTTGATACGGGATCTCGGGATCAAACAAGTACCGGACGCTCTGCTCTGCTGTGTGCTGGAAAACCCATGCAAATACAGAGTACTGCCCCTCCTCTGGATCTCTGCTGTTCATGACCACCACCTGATCAAGCGACCCGAGGCCGAGATACACCGGCAAGACGTGAAACAGGAAATACCACAGAGACACGACCGTCACCGTCGAGGTCGCCGCGAAGTACCCTATTTTCGGTCCAGTCACGAGCCAGCCATGGCAGCATATGCGGGAGTTTCCGATGTAGGCATCGCGAACGTAAACCCGAAATGGGTCTGCAGGTACGTTCCAGCAACATATCGGCTTTGGCACCGGGGGAGGAGGTTCGCTGTAACTTTGCTGCAGCAGCGGTTCTTTGATATCGGGCGTGAAACCCTTGAGTGTGAGAGTGGTTGCTCTGTTCGGACTTGGGCTCACGGTTGCTCTGTTCGGACTTGGGGTCAGGCCGATCGATCTGTTCGGACTTGGACCTCCGAGTGAAATTTTTGTTGGACTTGGACCGGTACCAACCGAGAACTTTCCTGGACTTGGACGGATGGTGTCGGCGCTCGGGTTGTGCGCGATTTGGGGTGTGTTTTGCTGAGGCACCGTCGTGCTCGCCTTTGCCGCATTAGCTGCCTCCAACTGCTCCAAGATATTTCGCTCGAATTGCGTGATCGGCCGATTGGGCGCTTTATTCGCGGACGATGGCGAACTTGTTCCGTTGCTTGTATCACCACTCATGATCTCTTGACGACTAAAGCCGAAAGCGGACGCCAACTCAACCCACTCTAGTAGAATTTTGCACCAAAAGTCCGGTCCTGTATGCCCGTTCTACGTCGGGGATGTGCATAGATAGACGTGTATGTCCGTTCTACATAGAAAATAGACCTGCGCCGCAAATTCGAATAGAGTGAACGAAACGATAGACAAAACTCTCTCTGTCTCTCGCCCTCTAATCTCCACGCTTAATCGTGTACGAACACCTTTTTCTCGATCCCGCTGCTCCGTGCTTTTTTTCCGCGGACATAGAATCACACCCGTCGATAATCGTAAAGTCAACATTTCTGATGTTCCTATACTCAACAGAATAACGCCAGACGAAAGTCGTAAAGCATCTGTTTTTTTGTGGGACGTTAGAGGCGGGACGTTAGCCTCTACCTACCTAACGCCCTCCTGCATGCTTTATGAGTCGAGTCTTGAGAAGACGGATTACCGTGAACACAGAAAACTTAAGGACTGTCTTCTCAATAAATCCACCACCAGTCCATCTAGCCAGCAGGAGGACCGGACTCCGGGGAAGTCCGCATGATCACTCTTACTCACTCTCATCAGAATGCAATGGCATCCAGTATTACGATTCATGTTTCCTCTCAGACTCAGGTCCCATGCGTTTTAACGCGAGTCTCATCTCGCTTTCCGAACACTTTGCTAGAAATCACAAGCTTGTCTTCTGTCCTCGTTTGAGGCACACAAAGCACTGTCTGATATCGAGACCCCCTGCGAAATAAAATCAACTGGTTTTTCCACTGAAACTGGTCGGGAACCAAACGATCCAGATCAAAAGTTCACTATTGGTGTGTGAGACTATCTCACATGATACGCGTTGCATAGAATTCGACAAGCGCAAAACCTCACATAACCGCAGACACATACTGCAAGGTCTCAATGGAGACTTCCTAACCCAATTGCGAGTACATAGCTTCATAACCAGGCGGGGGGTTTTCTGTAAAGCTCTCTGGCTTGTAAGGAGCATCGATCGGCAAAGTTTGTTCACCGATGATAGGATTGAAACCGAGATGACCCTTGTACGCCAGATTCGCTTTTCTGACCTCTCCTCTGTACTTCACCATTTCGTCAGAATGTTTCAGCTTACGACCCTCGTAAGTATCATTATATGACAAACTAACGATGTTGTATGGGACGCCCGACACGTTCTTTTTCCCGATCAATGGGTCCTCCTGTAGCCGCCTCTGCCTGTCAGCCTCGGCAGCTTCTTTGAACTCCACTGAGTTCCATTTGTCTTCTTCGCGTTTCAAATTATCCGCTCTTCGCTTCTCGGTCATCGCGTTTTTGTTGTCCAGATCGTGTTCTCTTTCCGCTAGAAACTTCTCGCTAATGTCTCGATCGTGTCTTTCCTTTTCGCCTTTGAAGAGAGAAAAATCCAAGTGATCATCAATCAACCAACCCTCCTCGGTAGAAACAAACAAAACCAAACATAATTCATACCTATGTAAGCCGGGCATCCCCTCTCCTGGGCAAGTGGATCTGGTATATCTTCCCACCGAAAGTAATCGCCTGTGCGATTTCTTAGTCTCTCGCGTTCTACCGTCTCTTTGTGCTTGAATGCATGCCGATCGTGTCTTGTACGAGGCTCCATCGCCGAATGCACTTCCTTCACAGCCTCACCGACTTTCGTCTTGGCTGAGTGAAAAAGCGCCTTCCGTTTTACTAAATGCAATGCAACCATTCGCGGTATCAGGCTGAATACCGTCACTCCTCCGAACTCGAATTCTTTCTCAGCTGTATTTACTCTCTCATCGTAACACTCTGTGCTATTAAATTCGAAGAAATGATTCAATGCAGAAACGATTTGGATATAACTTAGAAGGCATTCACGAATCCTATTTGGATAGAAACAGAGGTTTCGTGAAGCAAAACGACATGAAGATTGAGAAGCAATGCTGAACCATAGAAAAATCCGAAGTCAACCAGAAGCTTGCATCCCCGTCGAGGGATCGGCAACAGTCTTTCCAACCAAACCGAATGATCGCTACGCAACGATTGACATCAGATCTATGAGATTGCTACACCAATTTCCACATCGGCAAGCTCCCGGGGTGGGATAGCGCTCTACTGCTGTTTCAGCATGAGTTCGATGGCCGGCTGCACCTGACCGTCGCACGAATCCAATGCTGCGATACATTTCTGCGTATTCGTGAAACCTGTATGCCGCATCTTCGTAAGCTGCACGCGATATTTCGCCTCCGGGTTTTCTTTCTGCGCCTCCAGAAACGTGTCGAAGGTCTTACAGAACTGTGTACCGGGCGTCACCGGGTCAGGCTTTGACCCTTTTGGCTTTGGCATGGCGTTGATTGCGGCTTCCATCGAGGCAATGGCCTGCATGTTGAGTGGCCGGAACAGATTCGCTATGAAAGGCGTCGACCCGAAGCACTCGTTGTCTCGTTCTGTTGTCTCCATATACTGTGCCATCAACTGCTGCAGGTTGGGATCCTGAGTGTAATAGATAAAAAATTTCCAATCTGTCACTCCCAGCACGCTGGACGAGTCTACACCATAAGGTGCGCTCTAATAGATGTTCCAAATTACCTGCATCATACTCGCCATAGCGTTCGCATCACAAGCCGTATGCCAGGCTGGTGGAGGCTCGTCTGCTGCGGGCGGCGGGAGGCCTGCATCCTCCGGAGGGGCTTCTTCCTCGGGGAGCTGCAGCTGTTCGTACATCGAAGTGATCATTTCGATACCACCAGGTACGGAACGCAACTCATTAACTGCCCGGTCTGTCGAAACGAGAACTTCTCGCATTGTGCTCGGGTTGCGGAACGCTTCAGCTGCTTGATCCTGGGAATCCAAGTTCGGGAAGTTGATCACTTTTATATTTATTTTTCTGCTAAAAGGTCAACCAGTGAGGAATTAATACCTGGAAATCCCTATCCCTGAGCATTTCCCCGAAGTTCGCATTCGTTTCCAAACTCGAGCGCGTGCTGGGATTCATTTTCATGATGGACTCAAGAAACGTGGGGTCGTTCAGCAAACTCTGCATCGCGGGACTATTCATCATCTGCTGCATGATCTCCGGATTCTGGAGCAAATGGTGTTGCAGGTCCGCCAGCATCTGGATTTTTATGATTCAATATTGGTAAGTGGCTATAGCACACATAAAAATTCACGCGAGAGATTGCGATAAATTCGTGTAAATACCTGCGGCATGTAGACGAGTTCCTGCTTTTTCTGTTTTGGACCGCTGCTGGTAAACCCGGTGGGCTTCATGACCGTGATTTCTGATTTATCCGCAACACCCTGCTCATCCAAGGGTCTTTCCTCCAGCTCTTTCCCCTGTGGGTTTCGAAGAAAGAGATAGTCTACAGATATGAGAAAGACGAACTGAAAACACAGACCTCGATGTGAAGAAGTGGAGAGTATGACCGAAATATTTAGAAGTGGTAAAGTACCTTGAAGAGCAAGCGATAACTCCTGTCCAGCCCATGTTGCGTCACGAGAATCTGCTTCAAATGGGATTGCTTCCGCTTGGTGTTCACATCCACCCGCAGAACCTTGTCTTCCCAGATCACCGTTACAATTACCAACATTTTCGATCCTCTTCAATCTGATCTAACGAAGAATCTGTTTTCTTTCAGACCTGGCTTCCCCGCTTTTCTTTCAGATTAGCTTTCGCAGATCCTTCAACCAGAGGAGTCCAACCTCTAGATATTTTTGGAGTCAGTTTCTTGGACCTCTTGCACCTAAGGTTGTGACATTGAGGTGATGCACTTACCTGGATCTTTTGGTCCTTGGCAATGTAAAGATTTTGTTTTCGATTTTCTTCAGAGGATGAATCTTCGATTGCTCACTCAAACACGAAAAACCTCAACACAGAAAACACACCTCAGTACATTTCAGTCCTCACACGACGTTCGTCGAATCCGAACACACCTCCAGGAAAATCAAGCTCTGACATCTAGAAGAACAACTGAAAACGGCATAAGGGACAGTCGGACCGATTGAAATTACTTCTCTACTTGAGTCATTTAGATGGCTTGGCCCCAGTTGACGAACCGAACTTTAACCCTTTTCTGAGGCTTATCTGCTCAAATTAAGGGCTACGCACCCACTCAGAGGAAACGAAACCAATCTAACAGACGAGTACGTATTACTTTTTACCGGTATACGCTTAAGCCAGTGCGCTTCACACCGAATAGAATCATAGATCATCAAGAAACAAAACTTCTCAAGTGACACAACACAAAAGCAGCCTCCTCCCCCATTGACACTTCAACTCTAAATACAATCATTAGTGGATTAGGAAGTAGCACTGGGAATATTTCTTCAGACTACCTTAAAATAATAGTCACTACGACAATCATACGACAGTTACTACTAATGCATCGAGTTTGAGGGTTCGTCGCCCAGGAATTAAAATTCTTAAACAAATTAAGCAACACCAAACGAAGCCAAAATACAGATACTAAATTTCTCGAGTCGAACTGACTTTGAATTTACACGACGGACTCATCGCGATTCAATTGAACTTACCGTTTGGTAGTCCTGGCAACAGATGCGTGATTACGTGCAATATCATACCGTGCGCATTTTCTAATTGTACTAGAATTCGGACGTCAACATTAGTATGCATTTTGTCCTACCGCGATTTTTCACGCTGCATGGACTTTATAATGATTATAAGGATTTTGGACTTTCGCAAACAGTATTCCGTAACTCCAATGAGACCTCGTCCTGCACGTCTTATTATCACCGTACCGGCACTTATGGTTGTGAACATCGAGACAATTGCAGTTTCTCCAAAACCCGATATGCTTCTTTGGCTCCTGGACGTCCTTGATGCAGCGCAATTCAACAAGACAGCTTGCAGGCGAACATTCGGACTCCGCGCTTTCCTCACTGCTACCGTTGCCTGATACGGGCATCGATCGTGTTGCCGGATACGATTGCACACTGCTTCTGCCAACTACGGACGAAGGCGCGGAAGGAGCAGCAATCGGATTTGCACTAACGAGCTCTGCGGTGCCAGATATTGCTTCGTACATTCCGAAATCCTCATCATTTTTCGTCGCTATTCGCTTCACGGTATGACCGGGCTGCGGCTGCATCACCATACCAGCAGGCGTTTTGAAGCCGAGTTTCTGCGTAACCGCCGATAATTTGACTTCACCTGCGGGCTTCGACACGTCTGCGGCAGTGAAATCGGACCCAGGCTGGGACTCAGGTTGGTAGTAACTTCCGATAGCAACCTGAGAATATGAACTCCCACAGCCGTTCGAGCGGGCGCCGGATGTACCCTGACTAGTACTCTCGAGCTTGGTCTGCTTTCTCTTCTCGAGTTTTTTCTGCTGCTGCGCACGCGAATTGACCCCCGCGATTGCGTCTCCCATCTCGCGGTTCCTGCGACTGAGTATGTAGAGGGCCCGAACCTTTCTCTGTACGAGCTCTTCGTCCGCTTTTGACAGTTCCCGCACTCCGCACTCCTGAATCGTTTTGATCACTCGAAGTATCGTAACGTTTGCGTGGCGCTCGATACTACTCGATGCTGCTTGGCGAGCCCTCCGGACTTGGTCGATAACATCGTGCATCGCAACCTGCAGGTCCGAGTAGGCGACACAGTCCGTCACCAAGTCCTCAGAGGATGAGGACCTCACTAGGTCCTTCACCTTCATCACTATGCCTTGCGGATGCAGAAGAGACGTGGTGACGGGATCTTGGACATTCTGAAAAGCAACTGCCGGCCGAATGTGGAATCTCGTCTCCTTCAGCAAGGGTAACTGTTCCTGTAAGTGAAGCGCTTCACAATCGCGGTCGACCTGGTCCAGAGTCCAGTGCATGGCGTCACCAATGCTTTCGGAGGTATGCGCGTTGTGATTTCTCGGTTTGGGGGGACTTACCAGATCTACCTGGTGGTTCTGTGCTGATCCTGCCGCAGCTGTGTCCAAACTGTAGTCGTATTGGAGCGTATTCGCTCTATCTGGGACACTTGATTCTGATATAGGCTTGACAGCAGCACCACTAGACCGAGACAGATTGCATACAAGTCCGTTAAACTGGATTGCCCTTCCATCGTCACTAGCTGCTACCGTTTGGATGCTCGAGCCATTCAGTTCAGATGCTCCGCTACGCCTATACACACAGCAGGTTGAACTCTCGCTCGGTGTGGGCTTCAAGTTCTTCATACTCGTCGCTGTGGTTCTATTGCTCATCGTTATGTCATCGTCATTCTTTGATATCCGTCGAACAATCACATTGTCCATGTCTAGAACAGCATCGACCTCCTCTCCCAACTGTGAACCGCCGTGAGTGTCCTCTTCCACCGGAGATTCTGTTTTACCCCTTTTACATCTGTTGCTTTCCTCCTCGAGAAAGGTTTTTACTATAGCATCAGCATTCAACGAATTATCCACATCTTGGATGCCATGACTGCGATGATCATCGGTACTAGCAAAGCAATGCCGTCGCTCCCTTAGTATCGATCTCCCCCGAAGGAGTGGCTCTTCTTCGAGAGTTCTCTTCTTGCCGCTTGGCGGTGCAGCGTTGCGACTTGTACTGCTGTCCCTGCTTGAGCTTTTCGAGGCACTAGTGACGTTCGGACTCATTTTCATTGGCGGGAGCGTTTCTTGGACTCGCACGGGACTGGTAGGTTGCGTAGACTCTCGAGCCTCTCTGTTAGTGTTCCTCAAACTCGGAACTCCAGCACCCTCTATCACAGGACCAGGACTACCATGGCTGCTACTTCGTCTGTGATGCGTTGTAGCTCGGTCACATCTCTTCCGGAGCAAGCAGATAAGAATTCCGATCCCTAATCCAACAATCAAGGAAATCGGGACACTCACGAGCAAACTCCAAAGCGGCACACTGCCTGAAAAGGCAACCATCTTCAATTAATCCTTGTAAAGATTGACCAACCCGTTCTTTCGAACTTGTTACACACTTGAATCTAGAAACGCACCGGTACTGAATACTTACTAACAATAGATCTCTAATACCCACTGGTATACACAGATCTGTATAAGAAATCCTATTTGAGTGTTGCACTGACCGCTACTTGTGTCGTTGAGTTTATCACACACTAATATACATGGCTGCTTCTGGAATCACTGACACTGTCAGAAAGACAATTGAATGGAGCTGAGGGCGATATCAATGCAACGAAGTGGAAATGGAAATAAAGATCGACGCTGCAGCCTGCAAGCACGAGTTCATCTAGACTTCAAGATTTTTGGACAAGGCAGCGCGATTTGTTCTCAGCCACATGCACTAGGCTTTTCCTAAAAAGACTTAATGAAATCAGAAAAGTCGCTCTGTTCTCCCCTGCCTCTCTGGCATCCACTTCGCGTCGCGTTTTAAATCCACACCGTCTCGTCGTTTTTCGATGTTCCTCCTCTGCTCGTCCCTTCTGAGCCTGCCCCGCGCACTCATCTGCCTAAGCCGCTGGGCTTACAAGGCGCACTGAACGTGCACCGGATTTCGTAAAGTCCGCGAAAAACCAGCTCACCGCACGCGGCGCACAAATTCCCTCAATTCTCGCTTCAAAAGAAAGTGAGCTTCGAGTGTTTGCGCTTCATCCACAGAACTGACACACGAACCAAACATTAACATTAACATTAACGCTTGCCAACACACTCAAAATATGATAGGATCAGACGTCCTCAGATTCGCCTGACCACGCATTTGGACAAACGGAACTTATAGTGACTACTCCGACTTTCCATTCCACAACCAAACTCCTCACCGAGGAGAAAGCAAGAGGTAGGCACCGAACTTCAACTATTACAAACCTGTGCCCGCCGTTTGCAACATGTCTACAGTCCCCCTAGTCGCACAAAACCCAGCAGGCGCATGCCACCTGGAAAAACACAAGGAACTTACGGACCACGGTGTCACGACGCCTGGTCTGTTGAAATCCAATCCGTGCGATCCGTTACATTGTATACATTGCTCGTCACCGGGGTGAACTCAACTTTAGGCCGAAAAAACCAAGGTAAACGCACGATATCGAACGATTTGAACACACCCGCTGGTTGCGGAGGAAAGAAGAAGAAGAGAAACATACTTAAGTTGGTATCCAGCACTCTGCACTATATTCTCACATTATCAATAGACGCTCGATCAACGGACGTTTTCTAAAATATACTATCAACGCTCTACACCAGTGCCTTCCTCTTTGCACTGGGCCCCTGCTACTCTTAAAGTTACGGATAACTACTTGTTCACTATTGACTACTCCATTTTATATCATCACTGTATCATCACTTACTGTCACTGGCATTTTACTATCAATAATCCACAAAAAATGCGCTACGTATCATCATCTATAGTCATAAGCCTTGTAACGCTTCGCTGCACTTTGACAAATTGACAAATAAATCTCCTCATCTGACCGAATGTGACAAATAATCCGACCCGACTGGGTTGCCCGATCATCTATGACCGCTGTGTCGATGATTATTTTAATTTCGTCCCTGCTGTCGCTGTCTTGTCGACGGTTCTGCTTGACTATGTAGCTTTAACATTTTCCGTCAGATCGAAAGGCTACGCTTTAGCATGGTGTGCTGGTATTAGGCTCCACGATGAGTACTTACTCGGATACTCACGTCCAAGCAACATCAGATGTCTTACGGGTGCGAACTCCTCTTCGCCGAAAGCGAGAGAGCTGCAACTATCAATTGTTATCTAGCAAACGTGCAGCGGGGAGCTAGAATATAAAGTCGCGGATAGCGCGACGGAGCGAATGACGGTAAGATAAAATCTAGTACCGGAGCGAGCCGCGGCTGCATCAAAGAATTCCCGCTCACATCGACTGCAATTCACTGTACTTCGTTGCAAGACTTTTAGCTCTGATAAGACATCCGATATCACTGAAGAACCGTTTTCCCAGAGGTGTGTTGCGTTAAAGCGGCTTTCCTCTCCTCCATGCGACATCAAAATGGAAGTAGTCTAGTGTTGCGTTTTAACTAAATGTAAGCTCGACGTACTACCGACATACTACTTACTAGCAATTTGGATTTCAAGGAAATGAATATTATAATGACTCCAGCCCACTAACCTGCCCGCTTCTTCTAATACTAGACTATATACCAACCACCAGCACCTCTTCTCGTATTAACACTCCGATCGTATTATTAGTTTTCTTCCGCCGATAGGTAAGAATTTTTGCGCCTTTCCAGATTGAGGTCCACTGGTATGGAAGGGTCGTCCATCGGACCTCGGAGTGGCGTCGCCCATGCGTCGCCATTGGACTGCTTTGCGCTTTCATTGCTTAGGACACTCCTCCCATCATTTCGGGCTGGTACTATGAGGTTCGAACAGAGCTCACTGCTGGTGCGATCCCGTGGTTCGTTTCCATTGTCCAAACTCAGGTTGCCGCTCGACTTTTTCTTGAAGGATCCCTTCGGTGATTTGTTCTTCTTGGCGGCAGCTCCCAGCGCCGGCCAGAGATCGCTTGTTGTATCATCCGGCTGCACGTCGTCGCTCACATTTCTTTCCGGCTTGCTCCAGGAATTCCAGGATTTCGGCTTACTTCCGCTTCCATCCTTATCCTCTTTAGAAGAGATACTACGATTATCGATGTCTCCCATGTCGCCTTTCAGATTCGCATCGCTTACCGGCGTTGTGATACCACTGAGAGCACCGTAGTCCTCATCTTTGGAGTCCTTGCGGCTGTTCTTGTCACTCCTGCGGCTTCGCCTCTCCGATGGAGTGCCCGGCGGACTGGTTCCGTTCGGTCTATAGTCACTACTGTCGCGCGCAAGCTGAGCGGGAAGATGTTCTGCATCGCCCGGCGATTCGCCGGCGTTTGGCTGGGAGCTTGACTGCCGGCCTGGATTCACCTCCAAATTCATACTGCTAGAGTCGCTGACCCTTCCTACATTGGAAAGACTGGAAGCTGCTTTCGCTTTGGCGGACGAAACGTCACTGGCTGCGCTAGCTCGCTTGTTCGGGCTGTCACTAGAATTCGGCGCACTGCCATTGCTGGCAGAATCAGGTCCCCATGCTTTCTTTCGTCTTTGTCCAGGCTGCGAAGTTGGTGAAACTCCTCTAGATGTAGGCGTCGCAGAGGTGCCCGCAGACCCTGGCGCATCGGGCACGGGAGCACTACTGCTGGCGGAACTCGGATTCGCGACCGAACTCGTCTGGTTAGCGACTTCTTTCCCTGGACACGCGTCCTGCGTTGCGGGAAGATCACCGGCGTTGCCATCTACTGGACCTATTTTGCTTGGAGAGGTTGCGGCTTCGGGGTTTTCCACTGTAGCTTCTGTGGAGTCCTTAGAGTCTCGTCCGCGCGAATAGGGTTCGGTTGCACGAGTCACGTGAGCAGCATCCGGAGAGTCTTCTGATCTGGAATTGTTTTCTACACCGCTCTTAGCTTGGCGAGTGGCGCTGCTTGCTGTCTTGCTGGTCTTGCTGGCTCCTTCGGAATCATCCATGACATCCACCGTACTAGTAGGGTCACGAGAGGCAACGCTGTTTTCTACGTCTTCCTGCGAGTCTTCCTTCTTCGCCGTAGTATTCGGGGTACTAGCAGGAACCTTCTTCTCTTTGAAGCCAGACCACCACGCCTTTAGACTCGCGGGGTCGTCCGTTGCGGGTTGGGAATAGGTCAGCTTCGCCTTCTTGCTGTTCTTAGTGTAGTTTATGCTGTTGATGCTGTTCTGCACAACCGGGTTCGGAATCACGAGCCTGTTGGCGTTGCCGCCATGGTCCAGACTCAGCTCATTCAGTATGCTTCCCTTGCCCCCAGCGTCCGCTTGCGGCGCAGCGCCTTTGTTCTTGAGCTTCGCAGTCACACTCGCCGGCAGTGCCATGCCCTCCTTCAGTCGTGCGATATTCTCCTGCCGAGACAGCTTCGGATCGTGCCCAATCATGTTCAACGACGCTAACCCTCGACCTTGTAAGACCTTCACTCGTCCGTCGGGGATTCGGGGTTGTTTCAGCGCGTGGTTTTTAGAAGGGCCGCTGGAATTTCCGAGAGCACCCAGTCGAGAGTCGTTCGGCACTGCCCGGTTTCTAACACTTTCGCCACCTTTCGGGTTACTACTGGCTTCGCTCTTTGCACTAGCATCTCGGAGGAGTACGTTCAAATCGGAGGAGCTGTTCAACTGCGCGATTTGTCCTTTATCCTCCTCGACCGAAGAGCAGGACCCGCTGCCACCACCTTTAGCGTCGGACTTCTTTGGAGATGCTTTTTGTCCAGACTCGGCAGGGTTTACATTGGACACGCTGGGTTTAGATTGGATCGATATGTCGACGGCTTTCAGTGTTTTGTTCATCAGCTTGTTGCGTTTCTTGGTGCGCCTGAAATTTGAAATCAAATGATTGATGGAGAGATTCCAAATACGCGCGCATCTTTGACCTAGTATGTCCAGGAACCACTAAAGAATATTATACGGTTGCTGTGTTTGCGGCTTGTCGGCTTCAGTCTCGATATAAAGATCCGCGCAAATCGAGACATGGTCCGAGGGCCAATCCGGATTCGGTAGAGAGCGCTGGGGGTGGTCCTTGGACTGATGAGTCGTCAGTCGCTCCTCATTCTGGATCTGCAATATCTGCGTGGACTTGAACGGGGGCGTGAACATAATTTTGTCCAGCTCTCCGCATGAGTGGTAGCTGATAGAGAGAGAAACATTAGATAGACAGGGATTAAACTCTGGGACTTGGGAGGGCATTATATTCCAATTTCAATGATGATTGGTAAATGACGATTATTGGATTTGAATTACAAGATTACCGGTTCTACGGAAGATGAAACGTTCCACGAATCCCAAATTTTCTCATCTAGAAATATACCAATCGTTATGTGCTGTAACGACCGCCCCTTGATTCGCCATAGCCATCGGCTGATCGTAGGCAGATATCATTTCCGCGAAAAGCGGCTTAGACTCCTCTCTAATGCCGTTGAGGTCACCAACAATCATGAGTGGACGGCCGTTTTTCACGCCGTCCGGCCGGTCCAACAGCTCTCTCGCTCGGTCGACGTCCAAGGCATCCGCCATCCCGCTCACATGGGCGTTGACCAACTCGAACTCCACGCCTTGGAATTCGAAAACAAGCCGCTGCATCAAACCCCCGTGCAAGTTATCGACGGGCGTCGACAGTGGAATGTTGCGCGAGTTCTTTACGCTAACCTTGTCCGGTTTGTATAGGACAATCAAGACATCCTTACTAGGCGACGCGCTTCCTCCTCGAAGATTCGGAACCTTGGTCTGAACCGGCTCAATGCGACGGGCTGATGAGAAGTATTAGATTATTCATTGTAGTGAACGTCGTACTATAAATTCAAATACGAGCTGGTAGCCGAATGAAGAAACAAATCAAAACATGTTGATGGCGCCGGCACTTATTTGAACTGCAGTATACCTCTTGTGCCGACCTCGTAACCGCTCCCGAGTTTTTCCACGAATCCCTGCTCGTGTACCAGGTCCAGTTCCTGGAGACATAATATGTCTGGATCCCACCGCTGAATTTCTTCAATCAGAAGGCGCTCTCGTAGCTCCCACCGCAGGAAATCCCCCCCCTGTTCGGGCAAGACGACGAATTGGAAGCTGAATTGGTCATTCAGGTGTTGCGACAGAAGGTTGAATGACATAACCCTGAGACACTCTGCACGGGACTTCGTGACACCGTTCGGGTTGGGCACCCAGGTGCGCGAAACTAGAGTCCCCGGCTTCGCAGGATTTAGCTTCTCCACGTAGTTGCGAGCCAAAGCAAAGACTTCCTGGTATGGCGCGTTGAACCTGAGATGGGGATGAGTTTGATCGGGTATTGGGAGTCGGGTGGTTTGATCGACCTATTCAATTGGATCTTTTTTGGGTGGATCTCCAAATTCGGAATCTCGTTTTTGTATTCGAATCTAAACACCATTGGCATTTGAAAAAATCGTAGATTGAGTTCAATACTTCGTGAACGATATGTTCCTATCCTCTTTGAATTTCTTCTTGAAGAGATCCCAAAGCACTCGCATGTTCAACACGTAGGAGTGGACCTCGCTGAAGGGGGCTTCTTCTTCGCACCGGCGGAGAGTCTTCTTCACATACCACATTTCAATGACCGACTCTGGCCAATGGTCATACGGCGCGCTCAGGTTCAGCCACTCCACAACTGTCTCTATTGTCGGAACCGTTTCTCGATCCAACTGAGAAGATTTAAATTGTCAGATAAGAGAATTCCGTGCAATCGGTTTCAAAAGAACGAAGAAAAAATATTCGGAAATCGGAAAACATGCAAAAGGATAATAGAATTAGTAGGGTAGAGCAGAATTGTAGAGTATACGGCTGTGAGAGTGAGCGGCACGACACTCTGAAAGTTGTTAGCCGGTGATATGATCCCGGTCAGAGGGTTCTGTCCCATGCCGTTTTCACCCATGTTGTAAACGTTGAGAGTGGAAGGCTGATTGAAAGGCATTCCACCTTGCCCTCCGTTGGCGTTGTACTGTAGGTTTGCACCGTTGTTCGCTCCCCCTGAATTGCCATTGTTCATGAGAAGTTGCCCCTGAATCTGTCCCTGAATTCCCGAGTTGTTCTGCGCGAAATTGCTATTCATGTTGATCATGTTCAGCAACTGCTGCTGTATGCTGCCGGGATCGCCATTGCCCCCGAGTGTGTTCAAGACCTGCATGTTCAGCAGGTGCTGTGAAGCTGCATCTCCTCCCATTGCGAGCGCCCCCTCCGAATTGGTCTGGACCCCATTCTGCTGGTTGTTCACTAGAGAACCGACGCTCAGTAGACCCGATTGCAACAAGAGATTCTGGTGCGACTCGTTGGCCCCAGCCTCCTTGAGAGCGTCTATTCCAGGTTGCAGTGAATTCATCCCGGACATTACAGGGGTGCTGAGCTGCTTCTGCGACACTTCCTCCACTGCAGAGCTCACAGTGCTTCCCGGCTGCTGCCCTGAACCGAGCGGAGGCTCCTCACTTCCTGCAACGCCCGCAGAAACCAGAGGCTGCGCGCCTGCGACGCCTGCTGCCATCTGCCGCTCTGTGTTCATTTGCTTTATCAACATCTGCTGCTGTATGAAGGCATTGATTTCCTTCGTTTGACTTTCGTCTCCGCCGCTAGACGGTATCACTGACACAGAGGACGAAGGCTGTCCCGTGGGAATCCCCAGGCCACCGGCCACTATCGTTTGGCTGTTGGAATCCGTGGCGGGCAGCGCGGCATCAGGCTGAACACCCGAGCCGGGAATCTCCGACGAGCTCAGCTTCTCCACGCCTCTGGTCTGCTCTTTTAGATACGCTTGTTCCTGCAGAAGCGCTTTTTGCTGACTCTGAAGCATATCCTTTTGCTGCGTGAGAGCGATGAGCTGAGCTCTCTCACCCTGCGGGGCGGCGGCACTTTCGGTATTGTTTGGCAGCCCCATCATCAAGGAGTTCAAAAGACCGGCGGATGCGTCGCTCGGTTGTTGGCCTCCTCCGAGCATTAAGGGGTTCATTCCGGTGACCGCTGCTCCTTGGTTGGCGCCAGCAAAGGTGGAGAGGAGGGAGAGCAACTGCGTACCGTTCGCATTCACATTAGCAGCACCGTTGGCATTCTGAATGCCATTCACATTAGCACCGCCATAGCTCAGGATCGTTTGGAGTTGTGTCAGCGACTGTGCGTTGAAGTCGTTCCCTAGAAGACCCTTCAGCGCGTTGGCCTGACCATTGGCAGCGTTGGGCTGTCCTATGATGCTGGCGAGAGCAGACGAAACACCGGCATTCTGCCCGCCCATACCCAATTGCCCCAGCTGTGCCTGCATCATCATATTTTGCGCTTGCTGCTGGGCACTTGCGTTCATCCCGGGGATTCCGCCGACCATCGTTGCATTGTTAGCGGCGTTGGCGACCTGATTGTTGGCATTCCCCTGGTTATTGCCATATTGCATGTTCTGTTTCTGGTGCTTGGCGTTTTTGGGCGTAGCCATCACTGGCGGCGGTGGCGG
>JACKZZ010000630.1_pt1 | contig 17002 bp, 8 predicted proteins | sample 8027871 | NCBI WGS metagenome assembly JACKZZ01 (sample SAMN15724774, study PRJNA655200) | protist metagenome | isolation source: fluorescence activated cell sorting (FACS) single amplified genomes of... | place: USA: West Boothbay Harbor, Gulf of Maine | collected 2000-07-19
ACGCCTTTTTTCGCGGCATCGAGGCACCATGGGCCTCCTCAAGATCCTTCGGAAGAACAAACAGCGGGAGAAGGAAATGCGCCTTCTAATTTTGGGACTAGACAACGCGGGAAAGACGACAATTTTAAAGAAGTTCAACGGCGAGGACATTTCCACGATTTCGCCGACGCTGGGCTTCAACATTAAAACGCTTGAGCACGGACGGTACAAGCTGAACGTGTGGGACGTGGGCGGGCAGCAAACGATTCGCTCCTACTGGCGCAACTACTTCGAGCAGACTGACGGGCTAGTGTGGGTGGTGGACTGCGCGGACGAGCGGCGCCTGCAGGACTGCAAGAAAGAGCTGCACGCGCTGCTGCAGCAGGAGAAGCTGGCCGGCGCCTCGCTCCTCGTCTTTGCCAACAAGCAAGACCTCAGCGGTGCGCTGTCACACGACGACATTGCCTCACGTCTGGAGCTGGACGGCGTTATCGGCGAGCGGCGTCACTGGCATATCGAGGGCTGCAGTGCGGTGACGGGCAAGGGCCTGGTCGCGGGCGTCGACTGGCTGGTCCAGGACATCGCCTCGCGCATCTTCATGATGGACTAGGCCCGGCGCGTTGCGACAAGCGCGCCGCGCGACGCGACGCGCCTCTGCATTCTTGGACGCTAGACGGGCGGCGCGCTCCCACGACGCACCGCCCCCATTTTGATTTTTAAAACGACCGAAACATCAGACCCTTGGCGAACGGCGCTCTGGCGAGCGCCTAAAACTGGTGGCGACGCGCCCCGCGCGCCGTGCCGTGCACCGTGTACCGTGCCATGCCATGTCCCGTGCCTTCCACGCTCTCACATGTTCCCGCGCACATGTTCCCGTTACGTGCGCGCACACGCACTCGCGTTCCGTCCGCACCTCTGTTCTTTCCCCAGCAGCCCGCACTGTAGTCGTGTGTGCCGCAATGCACTCCGCCAAGACCGCGCTGGCGCGTCGCCGCCGCGCGCGGAAAAACGCCCGCTATTCCGAGATTGAGCAGATGGTGCGCGAGGCCACGGTAAGTCCGACGTAGCGACGCGGGGCGGGCCGCTCTGTGCTCTTAACCCTGGTCTTATGTCTGCGCTTGCGCCGCGCGCGTCCTTGTCCTCACGCCGTCGCCGTCGCCGTCGCCGTCGCCGTCGCCGCCGTCGTTTTGTGTTTGATGCCTTGGCGTGCCCGTGCCCTCTGTGCCGCGTCCTCGCCGCAGTCGAACGACCCGGTGGGAGTGACCGTGGACCTGGTACACCAGATCGGCGCGTTTTCCACCGAGCCTGCCACCTACGCGCGCATGCTGCCCTGTCTGTGGCACCGGCTGCTGGACGTCGGCCAGAAGCGCCACGTTCTCAAGGCGCTGACGCTGCTGGCGGCCCTGCTGCGGCTGGAGGCACTGCAGATCCAGCTGGTGTTTGACACGCGCGAGCGGATCAACGACATCAAGATTCTGCGCGGCTACGCTTGCGACGCGGGCGAGCTCAAGGGTGCGGACATTCGGCGGCTGGCGAGTCGCATCCACGATTTCGTCATGGCGTACGGCGACCGCGCAGACGCCGAGCACCGCCGCCGCCTGGAGGAGTACTCTGCGGCGCAGCGGGCTCGACAGAAAAAGGAGCAGCAGCACCGGCCGAAGCAGCGGCGGCGATCGGGGCGCGACGGCGACTTTGGCGATGCCGCCGGCGCCGCGGCGCGCGACCGTGACCGTGACCGCGACCGCGATCGCGGCGGTGCGCTGGACCGTGCTACCATGATCGAGCAGCAGAAGGCCATCGAACAGGATATCCAGCGACGCATCAGCCAGTCGCTTGCGGCGCGCGGTGGCCGCGGCGACAGTGACAGCGGCAGCGGCAGCGAAAGCGACAGCGCGGACTACGATTCGACTGAAGAAGAGGACGGCGACACGAATGCGTTTGGTGCCGCTGCAGCTAGCGCTGACATGGACGCGCTGTTTTCGGCGTCGTTCGGGGACCAGCTGATGCCCATGCGCAGCCAGCTCGTTGGCACCACCCAGGCAGCGGCGCCGGTGCCTGCCGCTGCAGCGACCGCCGCACCGGCGACGGGGCTGCAGCGAAGCGACCCTGCGTTCGCGCGGCTCGTGGACTGGGATTCCGGCGCACCCGCCGCCACCTCCACCTCCACCGCCGCCGTTGCCGCGGCGGCGGTGCCGGCTGCTGCGGGTCAACCGGCTGCTCAGCCGCGGCGCTACGATGCCCGGAGCGGCAGGGGCCGGAGCGGCAGTGGCAGTGGCAGTGGCAGTGGCAGTAGTGGCAGTAGCAGCGGCGCCGGTCTGTCTCTGGAGGAGATGGCCGGCATGATGACGCGGCCGCACAGAGGCGGCAGCAGCGGCGGCGCAGCGTCAAGCCCCGCCCCGCCAGCCGCTGCCGCCGCCGCAGTCGTGGGGCCGGGCCCTGCAAAACCCGCGGCTGCGGCTGCGGCTGCACTGTCTGCGGCGCCGTCTGCGGCGCCGACTCCCGTCGCCACGTCCGCCGCGGGGGCTGGCATCGCGCGGAACACCAGTGAGCTGACCTGCTACGCCAAATACTTCAACATCGTGCTGCAGGAGCGACCGCAGCCTGCCAGCGCCAGCGCAAGCCAAGACGCAGATGCAGCGGCGCCTGTGCCGGCGGGGACAGGCACGGACTGGGCCCAGCTGTCTGCGCTACTGCCGCTGGACACGCGCCACGTGGCCAGCAACGTGGACGTGCTGCGCAAGCTGGGCGACGGCCGGCTGCTGAGCGCGTACCTCAACCACATCGTGCCCGGCGCAGTCGACATGCGAGCGCTGGACGCGCTGGACACCGCGGCGGGCGCCGTAGATGCCAGCGCACCGGCCGCGGCGCGGAACCTGCGCGTAGCCGTGCTGGCGGCGCAGGGCAGCGGTGTGGCTGGCTTCACGCCGGCGGCAGCGTTGCCGGTGCTGCGCGACGCGCACCAGGCCAGCCGCGCGGGCGCCGCTGCGGGGCTGCTGTGGCAGCTGGTGAAGCGAGACCTGCTCGGCGGCGTGGACCCGCGCCGCCGGCCGCGAATGGGCGCGCTGCGCACCGGCGCCGAGCGGGCGCGGCGCGATGAGCTGCGGCAGGCGCGGCGTGCGGGCGGCGGCGCTTCCGTCGACGCCCCCAGCGACGAGTTTCTGTTCACGGCGCCCGACAAGCTGCTTTTACGCTGGCTGAAACACCACCTGCAGGCGGAGGGCTGCGACCGCGCGGCCATTAGCTTTCGCGACGGGCGTGTCTATCTGACGCTGATGCGCCGACTGCTGCGGCTGCGTCTGGCTCAGCCACAGCCCGAGGCGCCGGCCGCGGAGTTGGACGGTGCGGCGCGGGTGCAGATGAAGACGTCGCTAGACACCCTAGACGCGCTTGCCGCGGAAGACAGCGGCGGCGGCGGCGAGAAGCTGACTGTGCGGGTGGTGTCGACGGTGCTGGATGTTGCGCGGGCGGTCGGAGTTGCCTTCGTCATCCATGGGGGCGACGTTACCGGGGGCAACCCGCGCCTCAACCTGGCGTTCACCGCCAGCCTCTTCGGCTGGTACGACGGGCTGACCGGAGGCGACGGGGACGCCGACGCCGACGCCGAAGCAGAGGGCTCGGCAGATGCGCTTGCTCAGCGGAGGCGTTCGCAGATCCGGCGGGAGTGGGACGCCGAGCGCGAAGACCGCGCCTTCTGCAGCTGGATCAACAGCCTGGGGCTTGATGGCGTACCGCAGCTGCACTCGCTGCTGGGCGGCGACCTGTGCGACGGTTTGGCGCTTCTGCGGCTGCTGGACCGCGCGCGCGCCGGGTGCGTCGACTGGCGGCGCGCGGAGCTGCGCGGGCTGGACAACCGCATGCGGCGCATTGCCAACTGCAACCTGGTTGTAGAGACTGCGCAGGGGCTGGGCATGTCCGTGGTCAATGTGGGCGGCGCCGACATCGTAGACGGCAGCGCCAAGCTGACCATCGCGCTCGTCTGGCAGATCATGCGCGCCTTCTTGGCGGGCGCCGCAGCCGAAGCCGCCACAGCCGCCGACGCAGCCACCGCCGCAGCCGCAGCCACGGCGTCGCAAGGACCTGCGCCGCCAGAGAAGCAGGGCGGACCTGCTTCGCATTCGCAGCCCGGCCACCTGGCCGACTTTGAGAAGCGGCTGGTCGCCTGGGTCAACGCCGAGCTGCAGCGCGCCGGCCGCAGCAACGGCGCACCCGCACCGCAGCCGCGGCGCATCAGCGGCTTCGGTGACGCGCAGCTGAAGACGGGCTTGGTACTGCTTGACCTGGTGGACGCGCTGACTCGCCGCGACGGCCGCGCCGGCGTCGTCGACTGGACTGTGCAGCACTGCGAACCGGCGACGCGGGCGCAGCGCCTGCAGAATGCGCGGTACGCGCTGACGGCTGCGCGCAAGCTGGGCTGCGCCGTGTTTCTGCAGGCCGACGACGTCGCCGACGGCAACGCGCGCATGTTGACCACGCTGGCGGCGGCGCTGCAGACCTGGGCGCAGGCGGAGAGGCAGCACTGAGGCATGAGAGAAGCGAAGCAGACCGAGGCCATAGAAGCGGATTTTCTTTTTATCCATAACCATACTGGACACGAACACCCCACACGGGTATCCTGTGCTCCCCCTCCCCGCCAACACATACACGCTCTCTCTCCCGCGCGACTGCCCGGCAGGTACCGTCGCCGGCCGGTCACGCAAGACCCGCACTGACTCCACTGCTCGCACTGCACTGCTCTCCCCCCTGCCCTGCTTCCATCCTCCATACAAACGAGCACTAGCGTTGGCGCCAGCGCTCTCACGAGCTCTTGCCCAGCACGAACATCATGTTCTTGAGCGAGTCCATGTCCACCGTAGTGCTCCACAGCTCGTCTTCCGCCATCTCAAACTCACCCTCGTTGACCCACTGCTGGCACTTGGCCAGCGACTTGTCCACGAGCTGCACAATGTCCTTCATGGCGTCGTACTGCACGCACGTGCGGAACTTGGGGAAGTCGCGGCCCAGCTTGGCGAACTTCTTCAGCGCATCTGCCATCTTGCGCTGCACGTCCTTCTGCGCCGACACGGCGTTGGTGGCGGGCCCGGTGTGCGGGCGCACGGGGATGTTCTCGAACTTTTCGATCTTCTCGCCGGTGGCGTGGTCGGTGATCTTGCACGCCGACCGCCGGCCCAGGACCACCGTCAGCTTCATCAGAATCTCCTTGACCTTGGCCACCTCGAAGTCCGCCTTCTTGTTGAGCTTGATCAGCTCCTGCAGACCGCCGCACCACAGCTTGAACTCGTTCGAGTCCATGGCGACGACATCCAGCGTCACGTTCTTGATGCGCGGCTCGTCGTAGATGAGAGAGAAAGAGGTGTGGCCCAGGTTGGAGGCCTGGTGGCGCAGGAAGTTGGAGGTGGTCTGGCCCAGCACGATGGAGCGGATGGACGCCAGCTCGATGCTGGTCTCCTGCAAGCGCTTGCCCTTGGAGTACCACTCCAGACGGCGGTTATCCTCCGACACCTGGAAATAGCGCCAGTGCGGGTAGCCACGCTTGCCGTACTTGAGGAACGGCGTGCCGCGGCGGATGAAGTCCAGCGCGTTGACCACGGCCGACCGCGTGCCCGGGATGGGCTTCTTGGCACCCGCGGCACCGGCTTCGGCGGCCTTGGCGGCGGGCTTGGCGGCGGCCTCGGCCTCCTTTTCGGCCTCCTTCTCGACGCGCTGGATAGCCTCCTCCGACGGCGTAGCAAGCAGAGGCTTCTCGGCGGCGGCGGCGGCGGCCACGGCGCCCGCGGGGCTGTCGCCGGCAACGGACGGCGAAATGGCCGACGGCCGGTGCCTGGCAAGCTTGGCCGAAGGGTCCGCTTTCTGCTTGGCAGCCTTGACGATCTCTTCAACATCCTCGTCTTCGGAAGACGAAGACGTCGACGAAGGCTCCGACGATGAAATAGCGCCCAGCTCGGCGCGCGCCGCCTTCAGCTTCGCGCGGCGCTCCTTGCGCGCCGCCTTGCGCGCCTTCTTCCGCTCGCGCTTCTTTTCGCGGCGCGCAGCGCGGCGCAGCTTCCTGGCCTTGAGCTGCTCGAGGCGACGGAGCTCGCGCTCTGTCTCGGACTCGGACGAGTCTGAATCGGAGCTCTCCTCCGACGACGTCTCTTCGGACGAGGTCGGCGGGCGCACCTTCTTTTTCTTCTTGTTCTTCTCCTTGCGCTTTGTACGGCGCTCGCCGTCGTCGCTGCTGACCTCTTCCTCACCAGAGCTGCGGCGATCGCGAGCCTTGATGGTGGAGCCTGCACGCTGCTTGCGGAACTTGACTTCGTCGTCCGACTTCTTGACCACAAACTTGGGCTTGCCCTCGGCCGCCATCTCCTTGGCCACGGACGCCGGCGGCTCCGCGGTGCCCTCCTCCGCGGCCTTGCGCGCCAGCTTCATGATGGTGGCGACAATGATCTTGTCGTTGCGTCGGTTGACGATGTCCTCGACCTCAAAGCGGTTGTCGTCGCTCTCGATCAGCGCCATCTTCTTCAGCGCCGAAAGGAAGTTGGAGATGTTGTCGCGGGCGAAGAACGTCTTTTCCTCGGCCTCGGAGGAGTACTTAATCTTGATTCCTGGTGCGGCAATCTCCGCAATCTGACAGAGAATGGCGCCATTGGCTAGGTTGCTCATCAGGTTCTCAGTTGGCGAGGCATCGGCGTTGTTCGACACCTCCAGGTTCAGCGTCGACTGGATCCAGTCGAAGCATTCCTGCGACTTTTCCTCCAGTTGAGGCTGCAGGCGAGGAAGCAACGGGGAATCGGGGCACACGCGAGGCGGGGGAAAATGTCAATGAATTGCGCGCGTGGTATGGAACAGGTCGCGCGGGCGGCGCGGGCGCACATCGGCACCTGCCTACGTGTCTGCTCGGACCGCTTGGCTGTGGCACTGGAGATTCAGCAGAGCCGGAGCCGGCTGTCGCTGCCACAGGTCCAGCGGTCCGCCACGCGCGAGCGGGCGGGATGCACCGCCACGTTTTATCTGAAATGAAGTCAAATGCATACATGGAGGCACCTGACGAGCGCGCGAGGCACTCGCGGCAGAGCACCACGGTTTGCAGTCGGGGGGCGGACGCTCGCTGGGACTGGACGAGGGCCACTGTGGTCGGCCCACTCGTGGCCAAAGTACAGCTGCTCTTGGCACGTACGACTCGCGTAAACGCATCACAAGCAGAAATAACTTACCGATAGATCCTTCTTCGGCTTCAACGACATTTTGGCAGCAAGGGGGCCTGCGCAAACGTTGCTCCACTCGGAGGGACAGCTCTCCGAGTGGAACAGAAGGGAGCCGAGATTTTGCACCGCGAAAAAACCTAAACAAAACCTGAACGCGAACACTACGTGTTGGTGTACGTCTCACCGATCATCACCGCCACCGCCCCTCGCCTTGCCCCCACACCGCCACTTTCTGCACTTACTCCGCTACACACCGCACACTGATCTGTAGTCGCGACTCCCTCCTAACGCCTGTGCCGACTTCAGCACCCGGTTTGCTATCAAGTTTTCCCCTGCGCGGCGCGGCATTGTCACCCTCACTGGGCGGCCCAGGTGTACGACAGCGTTACGCGCGCCTTGCCCTTGTTCGCAGGCTCGCCCTTCTTGTCGAGCAATGTCAGCTCAAGCTCCCCGGCGTCCGCATCTAGGTGCGCTGTCTGCACCACTGCCGACCCGAGCATATCGTCCTGCGTCGGGCTGTCGTTGTCGTCGACGTCGTAGACGCAGATCTTGAGCTTGCGATCGCTGTCGGCTGGCACATCTGCCAACGTTACCGGCGTGGCAAACTTTGGGTTTGCTTCGTTCTGGAAGTGCTCGGTTTGGCCAACGAGGTCGTACACCGTCTTGGTCTGGCCGTCTGCGCCCGTGGCCACTGTCTTGACGTACACCGCCGCCAGCGGGTCGGACTTGGACAGGAAGTCCTTTTTGGGCAGGCTAGCGCAACTCAGTCGAATCGTCAGCGATCGCGGCACAGAAGCAGCGGCCGCAACCGCTTCTGCTGCCGCCGCCTCTGCTGCCGCCGCCTCTGCTGCTGCCGCTTCTGCTGCCGCTGCTTCTGCTTCCGCCGCCTCTGCTTCTGCCTGAATGCGCGCGGCGGCTTCTTCCTCGGCAGCGGCGAGCGCCCGCATCTCGCGGTCTGCCTCCGCCTCGGCCAGCGCCCTTGCCTCCGCCTCCGCCTCTACTTCGTCGCGCGATAGGTCCTCTGCTTCAGCGCGAGCGTCGATGTCGCCGCCGTCGCGCTCACCGGCCTCTGCCTCTGCCTCTGCCTCTGCCTCCGCTTGCTCAAAAGCGGCGCGCCGCGCGGCGCTCCACGCGCTCTGCTGCGGCGCGTTCTCGTAGCGCATGCACGTCAGAATCATCTGCGCGTTGCCACTGCTGTCGGTGCCGTTGCCACCGGAGGGCACCAACTTGTTGCGGTAGAGCACGGGGCAGACGATGGAGTTGAAAGGCTCGGTCTCCAGCGGCTCGACGAACTCGTTCAGCGGCACCACCACGTGCCCGATATAGGAGCGCTGCTCTTTGGGCACGTCGACGACGTCGGCATCCGTGTCCATGTCAAACACGCTGAAGCGCACTGTTTCCTCGCCGCTGAGGTAGTGGTCGATCACAAACTGCCGGCGGAAGACATTGCACTCGAAGACGCGCTGCGAGGGGTCGTCGTACCCGTCCTCATCGACGGCCCGCACTTCCTGCAACGGCGCTGCCTCGGTCTGCCCGGCGTACATGAAGTCGTTTGTCTCTGGGTCGCGCACGTACAGCGCTACCACAGGCCGCGGTACCTCCATGGTGCCGATATCTGCCTCGGGCCGGCGCGACGGAATGGCCGGCAGCCCGCGGCACTGGATCATGATGGAGATGCGTTGCGCCTCCTCGGCCTCGCCGTCGCTGGCACCGTCTTCGCCGCCGCCGCCGCCGACAGCACTGCGGCGCGCCGGCGCTGGCGCCGCACCGCCGTACAGATCGCCCTGGCTGCCACCGCCGCCGCCGACGCTACCGACGGAAAAGACGATGCTGGAGTCGCGGCCCTTGTCGTCGGTGACGAAGCGGCCGCTCTTCTTCAGCAGCAGCTGCAGTGGCCGGTCCTCGGCCGCGGCCTGGCTCAGCTGACCGAAACCCATGGACACGTAGCCGAGCAGCGCGCTGGGCTCGAACTCGCCGTTGGCGCTGGCGACGTCGCCTTCCACGGACGCGGCGACCCGGCTGTTGTCGTAGACGCAGAAGCGGACGCGCTGCGAGTCGCGCGCAAAGTGCTGCACAAGAAAGCGGCGCGCGAAGTCGGGGCCGGCAGTGGCGGATTGCACCTCGGTCTGGCCCACGAATTCAAACTCTTCCGTCTCGTCGTCGAAGACGTAGAAGCAGACCACCGGGTCAACGCGCCCTGTCAGCGGGTCGCGCGGCAGGTGGCGGCAGCCGACAGAAATGTCGACCTCCAACACGTCCTCTCCGGCCGCGCCGTCGTCGTCGCCGTCGCCTGCGCCCTCGGGGAGCGAGTGCGGGCGCCTGGCAGCAGGCGGCGCTGGCACCGGCCGCGCGCCGTCGAAAAGCAGGCGGCCGGTGTTTTCGTGGAACGAGAGACGCTGCAGCATCTGCCGCACTAGGTCGGCGCGGCGGCCGGGCTGCAGCAGCTCCGGCTCTTCGCGGCGCACCGGCCGGTAGACATCGCGGAAGGCGGCGGTGACGCTGTCGGACTTGGACGTCTCCAGGTTGACTGCAGTGAACCGCAGCTGATGCGGGTAGAACTGCTCTACCACCGTAACGACGCAGTACTGCCCGCCAATGCTGCAGCCCTCCTTGGCGATCGCCACACTGGGCTTCGACTGCGGCTCCGCAGAGGCGGAGGCGGAGGCGGAGGAAGGCGAGGACGATGCGGGCGACGGCGGGCCGGAGTCGTTTCGCACGTCGACGTCGTCATACTCGGCCGCCGCTGCAGAAGAGCGCGCGCTGCCGCGGCTGGCACCGCCAGTGGGACGCCGGCCTTCACCTGTGGCGCAGCGCAGCGGAACTAAGCGGCTGCCGCGCCCGCCGGCGCCGGCGGCGGAGTTGGGGTCTCGGTTCTCGGCGTCGGCGCCGCTGGGCGGCCGGCGCGGCCGGCGCCGGCGGCCCGTGGGCCCGGCGCTGCTGCCGCGCTGCGGGCCGCCCTGGCGCTGCTCCTTGCACGCGGCGAGAAGCTCCGAGTGGATCATGGCGCTCTGTGAGCGCTGCGCCCGACGCGATGACGAGGAGGCGGACGCCGCGGACTCTGCGCGGTTGGCCTGCTTGGACTTGGGCGGGTGCATGAGGCGGTTCGACGCTTCAAGCTGCTCCTGCCGGCTCGTGTAGGCGATGGCACCGCGCTTGTTCTGCCGCGACGACGCGCCGCGGAGCAGCGCGGAGCGTACGCGCGTGCGGATGGCCGTGATGTTTAAGCGGCGGCGATGGTGGCGCACGTGCCGCGCCCAGTGCTCTTTCCATTCGCGGTGGTCGTACACCGGCCGGAGCTTGCGCAGTCGCTGTAGGATGTTCTGGTTGTCGATCAGGATGCGCTGCTGCTGCATCATGCGCGCAGGCACGTTGACGCTGCGCGGGCGCAGCAGGTTGTTGTTGTCAAGGTGCTGGTGCATCATGATGTGCGCGATGCGCTGCAGCAGCCGGTGGTTCTCCTTTTCGATGGCCACGAAGCGCACGCGATTATTGATCTCCGCCTTACGCCGCGTGTGCAGGTGCCGGTGCACACGCGGCTCCTTGTTGTCCACATCCGCTTTGATGTGCCGCACGCGCTCTTCGTGCCGCAGCTGCTTCCACACAAGCCACTCCGTCTCGAACAGCCGGTTGGTGGCCGAGCCACCAATCGACATCGTGGGGGTGGGGTGTCGCCTCCGCCTTGACGACAGCCCGGGTGTCGTACGCTCGGTCGGGAGTCCCGCCGGTTCGTCGCTTAGACGCGCTCTATTGCTCTGGTGTTCGGGCGCCGCTGGCTAGCTGTGTGTACGTGCGTGTGTGCGTGTGTGTGTGTGTGGGTGGCGTGAGATAACGACCGAGCGGGCGCGCGACGAGGAGGCAGTGGCGTGCGCCGGAGGACGAAATCAGAGTGTCTTGCGGGTGCAACGCGAAAACGTATGTCGGTACAGCAATATAACAATAAACAAAACGCCAAAACGCAGAACGTGAGGCCTCGATGTCGGGACCGAAATGCCGAAACCGTAGCGGGGGCGTGCTCGCGGCTTCAAACTTTCTGCGGGGGGTGCAACGGATCTTCGGTTGAGCAAATGTGGAGTGGATATTGAGATAACCACCGGTTCGAATCGCGCGCGAACTGCGCGCGCGCAGGCTGCTTCCTCGGTTGCTGGCAACGGAATGTCTACTTCTGGGTACGTTAAATATGATGCACTGCAAAGATTGCCGCTCTGATCACCGAGGGCAAAAGGCGACGTCGCGTTTGTTTTGTGTCGCGTGTGCGGTTGTGGCGAGGACGCGGACCGGGTCCGTTTTACCGAGCAGCGCCCCGCCCCGCTTTTTCGCGTTGTCCGCACATAGCTCACATGTCCACATGCTGCCCGTCCGTTGCTCTATTCGGTCACTCACTTGCTCGCTGGGTCCCCTACTTAGGGGATTCCGGTCGTCTGCGGGCGTGCTGAGCGTGTACGAGGCGCAGACGCATGTCGAGAACCTGCGCAAGTTCGGCGTGGCCGACGTCGGGTCGCGCGCGTGGATGGCGCAGCACGAGGTGCTGCAGCAGCTGAACATCCAGGCACACCACGACGCGCTGAGCGGGCACGACGAATTTGTCAAGGAGGCATTTTTGACGCACGAGCAAGTGCCGACGCTGGTGCACGACCTGCTGGTCATCGAGGCGTGGAAGACGCAGGTCTTCCCGCTGTTGGCGCCGAAGCTGCCCGAGGCGGCGTCGCTCAAGGTCTACATGGTGCTCTTTCATGAATCGCTGGTGTGCAATCTGCTGGAGCTGCTGGCGTTCCACGAAGAGGTGCTCAAGTCCGCCGGCGACGCCGTCATCGAGCTGATCGACTACTGCTACCGGCACGCCGTGCAGCTTGCCGCCGGCGAGTTCGACTACGAAAAGGCAGAGAAGAAAGAGGGCGGCGCTGCGGCGGCAGCAAAGACGGCGGCGGCGCAGGCGTCGGAGCCGGTGGCGGCGGCGCTGCAGCGGCAGTGCCGCGACATGGCGTTCCCCATCGCCACGTCGGCGGTGGCGCTGCTGCGCTTTGTGACGGAGCACCTGGCGGCGCTGCCCGTGGCGGCGATGGCGCGTCTACTTGACTCGCACGACGTGCTGATGACGCTGATTCCGCTGTTGCAGCGCGACGTGTGGACACGACGACGCGGCGCGGTGACGGAGAAGTTCATCGACGGCAAATGGGTAGCGGTCAGCGACGGCGACCTGGCGTCGCTGACCAAGCTGGAGGGCCAGCTCTGGCTGACGGTGTACAACCTGATGCTGGACGAGGGCTGCCGCCGCAAGTACGAGTGGCACACGGCGCGCCGGGAGCAGGCTGCGGGGCTGAAACGCCATTTTTCGCCGGCGCTGGTGGACCAGCTGCCCATGCTGGCACAGCTGCAGCGGATGGTCGAGGAGATGGCGCTGATGCCGCCGCCCGAGCGCGATACACGCGCGGCGCTGGCCATCATCGAACAGGTACCGGAAATGCGCGACGCCATCGTCGGTGCGATCAGCGACGTCGGCGCGCTGGCCGAGCGCCAGCTGCGCGAGCACTTTGCTGTTACCGAGGCGGAGCGGCGCGCGGAGGCCGCGCGAATGGCGGCGACGTTTAGTGGGGACGGGTTCGACGACGTCCTGGAGCAGCCGCGCTGCGCCAAGTGCGGCGTGACAGCTACGCAGCGCTGCTCGGGATGCAAGATGGAGTGGTACTGCGGGCGCAAGTGCCAGCTCGACTCGTGGAAGGCACACAAGGCGCTGTGTAAGGTCATTGGCCGCACCGCCAAGAAGTAGGACGGATGGGACTGTACCATTTGGACACATGAAGGACACAAAGGACGCGAAGGACACGAAGGACAGTGGAGAGGGGCGAGCTGCACGCGCTGGGCGGCGCTGGCTGGCGCAGCGGTGTGCATGGCTTTATCTAATTTTGTTCCATCTTAAATTTCCGACGGTGTAAAAGGTGCTCGGGGCGCCGCCCCGGAGGATACAGGGTGACGCGCGAGCGAGGCCCGTAGGCGCGCCTCGGTCGCCGCCGTTGCACAAGCCCAGCGCCACAGCGTAATTCCTGAGTAGTTGTAACACTCTCTACTCCTTTTATAGTCATGCACACGCACGGGTCGCGGGCCCACGCTGTAGCCCGCAGGCATGCCGCTGAGGATGTGGCCCTTGCGTGTCAGCGTCGGCTCGAGGATGCCGCGCGTAGCAAGCGGCGTGGATCGACTGCATGAGCCCGACACTATTGCCCAGCACCGTCGAGGGTACTTCGTTTACTTCCCTTAATACTCATTCTATTCTCACAGACGCTTTAGAGAGTCCCGCCAGCCACGACACACGGACAAGGCGTTGCAGCCATCGGACGACTCAGCTTTCCTCTCTCCTCTCACAACACTTCGATAGATCAGCGCCGTCTTTGTCTCCAAAGACGATGTGCGGCGTGACGGCACGTGGAATGCACACAACTGAAAGATCTTCTCTACACCCTCACACATTGGCGACTGACGCATGCGCACACGCCGACATGTGCGTGCGTTCAGCCTGCTCAATGATCGTGGTCGTCGTGACCACCGTGTTCATGCGGAAGAAGCAACATGAGAGCCATCAAGCCGATGCCCAAAAACAGAAAAAACAACGCGCGGGCACTTCGCTGCACATCCTGCACTTTCCGGAGCTCAGGCAGTATGCATGCCATGGAAATGTAAATGAACACGCCAGCACCGATGGGCAACAGGTAGTAAATCTGCTCCTCGAAATCAGCCCCGATGGTCAGGGTCAAGACACAACCGAGCAACGCAGACAGAGACACTAGAAGATTCAGCGCCAATGCACTTGTAGGCTTGAAGCCAGCGTGAATGAAAATTCCAAAGTCGCCCATCTCTTGCGGCAGCTCGTGCAAGAAAATCGACAGCGCCGTTGCCCACCCGGTGCTCGTGCTCGTGAGAAATACAGCTCCCAACAGAGCGCCATCCACAAAGTTGCAAATGCAATCACCCACGATGCTCGCGTACGCGAGCGGTAGGATGTTCTTCCCTCCGTCTGTACCATCTTTGTTCACGACAGCACCAGATTCAACGTCACCGACAGCGTCAGGCTCCGCAATCGCCGTTTGCGCAGATGAAGCAACGACCTCAGTCGTCTGGCAAGGTACCAAGCTATCCTGCTCGACGCGGTGCTCCAAACTGCGACCATGAGTGTGCCGCTTCAGAGCAGTCCTGTCGTTGGCAGGCAAGTCACGACTGTACAAATGTGCCGCCTTTTCACCCACAAATCCAAACATTGCTCCACCCAAACACGCCAGTCCAACCTTTGCATCCCAACCAATAACGTGCTGAGCTTCTGGAAGCAGCAGGAAGAAGGCGGCACCCAGCATCGAGCCAGCTCCGAGTGCAAGCAGCTCTGTGAGAACACACCCAACAAACTTGGTTCCCCTCAAGATTACTATACCTCCAGACAGCGAAATCCCCGAAAGAATGCCCATACTGAGCAAGGCGTGCAGCCAAGCTTCCTCGTTCGATGGCGCATCACCTTCGTCATGGTGGTCGTCATGGTGGTCGTCATGATGGCCATCATGCTCATCCCTCACGCTAGAAGTCTTCAGTACGACGTCGCGTAGAGCAAATGATCCCAACCGCACGATAGCGGATTGATTGTTCTGTGCTTCTGCCAACAGGCTAGAGAAATGCTTAACGATAGGATGCGGCACCGCCAAAGCTTCAGCTTTGGCATCATGGTCGTCGTCGTGATGGTCGTGGCCGTCCTCCTCCGCATGAGCGTTGGAGTCATCATCGTGATCATCATGGTGGGCATGCTCGGTATTGAAAAAGGCCAAATCGACGTAGAACTCGCTCGCAGCAGCCTTACTTGCTGGCTGCATGTCGCGGTCTACATCGATGTCGTGGTCATGGTCCTGGTCGTGGTCGCCATGGTCGGGGTCATCGTGTCCAGCACGAACATCCTCGTCATGTGAAACAGCGCCCATACCTACAAGCCGCGGTGACGTGCCAGTCGCAAGTGCAACTTCTTGGATCACCGTCCCGAGTGCAGTGGCATCGAACAGCGCTCCGGGTTCGTCGGCAGAAAAGTCGGCGGGAGACAACAAATCACCCTGCAGGGTCAAACGAAGCACGTCGACAGGTACAACGTTCGCAGCGGCGAGGCAAGTGCGTGGCAAAGCGGCCGCACAGACGAGACAGCCGATACAGCACTTTAACACGAAGCGCATGCAGCTGCAGCTCTTGGAGGGGCAACCCTTCATGTCGGCCTGGGTCACGCAGTGCGAAGAGGGCGTAAGAAAAGTGCGGAACACGGGGGCGCAGGCGCAGATGCCGGACGTTCATGGTGAAGGGCATTTCTTGGCACAGACATTGCAAGATGACGGTAAACAAATTCGCTGGCACTGGAGAGCGACCCCTTTTTTTTTCCAGAACGTGACCTGGTCATAAATATGTTCACAAAACGACGGTGTGCGTTGGCGGCATTGATGGTCAGCAACAGAAGACCATGGTAAAAACCATGTAGCACCATCGATTGTGCACGGTGCTGCCCCACAGCATGCCGGAAAAAAAAAAAAAAAATAATATCAGATAACAGGATTGAACTGCTGACCTCTCGCGTGTTAGGCGAGCGCTCTACCAACTGAGCTAACCTGACAATTTGATGGAGGTGAGTGGCACAATTTCACAATATAAAGAATTGTTAATAAAAAGGGGCAATGCAAATGGGACCTCCCGGATCGGACAATTCCAGTGTGGATTCCACCCGTGGGCGGCTTGACTACGTGCTGCTGTGTCCCAAAGTGTTTACGATCGTCGAATCGACGACATCGATCGTCGATCGAAGCTTCCTTATTCGAAACGCTCGAGCCACGCTTCGAGCCCAAGCAGCGCGAGCCGCAGACACTCGTCGTCGCCCGCCATCATGGCCGGCGGCGCGCCGCACTTCTGGTGCAGATCTGCCACCTCCGCCGCCGCCTGCCAGCCGTCGCCGAAGTGCACGCGGTGCGCGGCGCCGTGCGGCACGGCCGACGCCGGGTGAGTCTTCTCCTGCTGCTGCTGCTGCTGCTGCTGCTGCTGCTGCTGTTGCAGCTGCTGCTGCTGCGCCGCCGTCACACCCACACGCGCCAGCGCCGATGCGTAAAACGCGCGCGGCAGCTGCCCTGTGCGCGCCAGCCGCGCAAACTCGCGCTCCAGCGTGTCGCCGCACGAGCCGGCAGCGCCGACATCTCCGCTGCCCGCGGGACCGGCGCAGCCCCCGGTGCACGTTGCCGCCGCTGTCGCCACCACTTTTCTTGTTGCGGCGCGGCTCAAGTCACTTATGGAGCGGCACGGCGGCGCCCCGGCACTCCACAACGCCGCCTGTGTTTTTGCTTTTGTTTCTGCTTGTTTCTGCACATCCGCTTCTGCCTGCAAGCTCCATGCCTCTGCCACATCAGCGTCTGCACCGCCACTATACTGAGCTCCATCCCGAGCAGACGGAGCAGACGCGGACCGCAGATCGCGGACCCACGGGTACGCCCGCTCCAGGTTCGCCGCCGCCTGTTCCTCGCGCTCTCGCCGTCGAGCAGCCTCGACCCGCGCCTGCTCGCAGGCGCGGCTGCGCCGCGCGCGCGCCGCCGCGCGCCGAGCCGCCACCGCCCGCTCCAGCGCCGGCACCGACAGCGGGTGGTACACGAATGCTGGCGGCAGCTCCACGGACACCGCGCCAGCACCCGCCTCGGCTGGCTGGAAAAATGTCGACGCAGCGCGCGGGGCCGGCGGCAAAGCGATGGGTGTCACACCTGCTGCGCTACCTTGCGCCGCCGACAGGGAGCTTCCCCGGCCCCCTTCACCCCGATCATCACCACGACGATCGCCATCACAATCATCACCAC
>JACKZZ010008179.1_pt1 | contig 17000 bp, 19 predicted proteins | sample 8027871 | NCBI WGS metagenome assembly JACKZZ01 (sample SAMN15724774, study PRJNA655200) | protist metagenome | isolation source: fluorescence activated cell sorting (FACS) single amplified genomes of... | place: USA: West Boothbay Harbor, Gulf of Maine | collected 2000-07-19
TGTCTGAGAGCATAACATGGATGACAAGATGAGATTTGTTTTTTGTCGTAATCCAGAAGTATGAGTTTAAGGCAAAGAATTGTGACAGAGATTTATGATGAGAAAGATAATAAAATAGTAAATTGATAAATCATACATGATAAGAAAATACAAAAGCTAAAGATATAAAAGATTTAGGTTGTAATCATAAGGAACAGATTGACCTTCTGCAACATATACAGGATTTATTTTTAGTTTCTCAATCCACAACATGTTAGTATATTCTTGTCAGTAAAGTTATATAAACTAATCTCTACAAAAATCGAGATATAAGGGTAAAACATCTAACTTCCAGATTTCTAATCTTGGGGTCGTGGGTTCGAATCCCATTATATTTTTGTATACAAATATAAAGAAGGTTTTAGGGTTGATAATAGATCATATGTGGTTATTTATTGCTTGATCTATATTTAATAAGGGATTACAATTTTCTTGAACCTATAACATTATATAAGAAGGTTTACTATGCATAATGAAGCACATGATTTAATACATGAATTACCAGAATATAGAGAGAAAATTCATAATCTAAAGGTTGAGAATTCTCATTTCCGAAAATTGTATGATCAGTACCATGTGGTCAACAAGGAAATTCATCGTATAGAGCAAGGGATAGAGAATCGTACAGATGAATATACTGAGGATAGAAAGAAAGAGCGCCTTAGTTTAAAAGACCGACTTTTTGCAATGATAAAGTTATCCTAATATTTTGAGCGTATGTTTTGTAGGTTTGAGTATAACTGGAGCCTACAAAATTCATTATCATGTCATCTGCATGATAGCATCGTAATGGTATTATTAGTAATGCTTAAAAAGGCATTACAACTCCGCCCATAATAGTGAATACTGACATATCATTGGAGAATGTTTCGCGTACTCCATTATTGGTTTCAGTAATTTTATTTTTTGCTTTCAAGTAATATTTTAGGTCAATATTTACGCCTACAGGATTTGATGTATTAGTTGGTTCGAAGAATATATCTGCTCCGGCTTGTAGTACAAATCCATTTGAGTTATCAATTTTTGTATCTTTTGGAGTACCAGATATCATCCTATAGGAATATCCAGCGCCTAAATAAGGGAAAAATCTGTCATACATTGGTAGCCTGAACATCACTGTACCTGTGATTGGTATAAAACTAGCTGATCTTTTAGTATTGTTATTGTTTTTTATATCAAATAATCCGTAACCAACAGCAACTTCTGTAGCGATATTTTGAGTAAAGAGGTAGTCCATAGCTAACTCTCCTAACCATCCATCTTTGACTTGCTGGTTGGACTTGTTCCCTTTGCTGCCTGTTTTGATTGATTCATTTAATTGCAACATTCCGCCACGACCTTTGATAATAAATTCGTGAGTAAACGCAGATGCTGATGAAGTTAAAAACAACGTTGTTAAAGCAGATAATAGTAGCTTTCTCATGACCTTTCCCCTCATTCTTTTATTTTTTAGGGTAGCAGCCTTTGTTGCGTTGTTCTAGCAAGAGCCTTTGTGTTTTTGTTGAACTTTTAGTTGAAAACCTTAATGTGCTTTTTTGGCAACTAGAACAGCGGTGATCTGAAAGTTTTCAATTTTTGGCTCTGATTCAACTGCTCCATATTCGGAGATGCTTTCTATTACTTTGTTTATGAGTTCCATGCCAATTTCATTATGTGAAATTTCTCGCCCTTTAAACCTCAGTGATATCTTTACTTTTTCACCTCTTTTAAGGAACTTCTCGATCGCCTTTGTCTTGAAGTTAAGGTCATGACTTCCGATATTTGGTCTGAATTTTATTTCTTTTAGTTCTACTGCTTTTGTTTTCTTTTTAGCATTTTGTGATTTTTTCTTTAGATCGTATAAATGTTTACCACAGTCAAGGATTTTACATACTGTGGGAGTAGAATTCGGATCTATTTCTACTAAATCCAGGCTCACCTCTCCTGCTTTTGCCAGTGCCTGTGATAAAGGAAGGACGCCAAGCATTTTACCTTCATGGTCAATGACTCGTACTTCTGATGCAGTGATTTGTTCGTTTTTATTAGGAAGTTTTTTTGATTTTGATTTCAACGTTTTGCTTTACTCCTTTATTTGTTGTTGTATATGTTTTACAAGTTCGTCTACATTATATATGGTTTTTTCATTAGAGCCAAGAGTTCTTATTGATAATTTTTTGTTTTCGGCTTCTTCTCGTCCGATAATTGCGAGTAGTGGGACTTTTTCCAATGAGTGTTTACGTATTTTGTAGTTAATTTTATCGTTGGAGTTATCTAGGACAACTCTCACTCCATTACTTTTTAGTTGGTTGAATACTTCTTGTGCATATTGTTCTACATCTGTTGTAACTGTTGCTATTGCAACTTGTGTAGGTGCTAGCCATAAAGGGAATTTTCCTTCATATTGCTCTATTAATATCCCAATGAATCTTTCAAAAGATCCTAGAATTGCTCTATGCAGCACTACAGGAATTTGTTTATTTCCTTGGTCATCTATATAATGAGCTCCCAATCTTTCTGGTAAAACAAAATCTACTTGTAATGTTCCACACTGCCAGTCTCTGCCTATGGCATCTTTTAGAACAAATTCTATCTTTGGGCCATAGAAAGCTCCTTCACCTTTGTTAAGAGTGTATTCTATATTGCTTGCTTCCACTGCTTCTCTTAGAGAGGTTTCTGCTTTGTCCCATGTTGCATTTGTGCCAGCTCTTACATCTGGCCTGTCTGAAAACTTTATGCTTATCTCTGTGAACCCGAGGTCTTTATACACTTCTCTGAGAAGTTTTATGAAATTCTCTGTTTCTTTTTCTACTTGTGCTTCAGTACAAAATATATGTGCATCATCTTGGGTGAACTCTCTGACTCTCATTAGTCCATGTAGGGCACCTGATGGTTCGTTTCGGTGGCATGAGCCAAATTCAGACATTCTAATAGGGAGATCGCGGTAGCTAGTTATTCTTTTTTTAAAGATTTCTATGTGGCATGGGCAATTCATTGGTTTGATTGCCATGTTGCGATCTTCTTTTTCTTGAGTGGTAAACATGTGTTCACCAAATTTGTCCCAGTGTCCTGATTTTTGCCACAAGCTTAGGTCTAGAATCATGGGTGTTTTTACTTCTATATAGTCGTGCTGTATTAGTTTTTTTCTAATGTAGTCTTTTAATAAGTAGTATATTGTGTGGCCTTTATGGTGCCAAAAGATCATGCCAGGTGATTCTTCTTGGATGTGGAATAGTTCTAGATGCTTCCCTAGTTTTCTATGATCTCTTTTTTCAGCTTCCTCTAGTCTAAATAGATACTGTTCTAAATCTTCTTTGTTTGTCCATGCTGTTCCATAAATTCTTTGTAGCATGATATTGTTGTGGTCTCCTTTCCAGTATGCTCCAGCAAGCTTCATTAGCTTAAAGTGCTTTACAAACTTTGTAGATGGGGCATGTGGACCTCGGCATAAATCAATGAAGTTTCCTTGCCTGTACAGCGAGATTTCTTCACCTTTTGGAATGATATCTTCTATGATTTCAGCTTTAAAATGCTCACCTATTTCATGAAAAAACTTTATTGCTTTTTCTTTGTTCCAGACTTCTCTAGATATTTTGTGATTTTGTGCAGAGATTTTTTTCATCTCTTTTTCAATCTTTTTTAGATCATCCGGGGTAAATGGTTTTTCTGGCAATACGTCGTAATAAAATCCATCTTTAATTGTGGGTCCAATAGTAATTTGTGTTTTGGGATATAGGTTTTTTATAGCTTGTGCTAGGCAGTGGGCGGCATCATGTCTAACGATTTCTAGTCCCTCTGGATCTTTTGATGTTATTATGCGAGCATTTGTGCTGGAGCTAATTGCTGTATTCAGGTCAATGAGTTTGCCGTCTATCTCTAGTGCAATTGCTTCTTTTTTGAGGTTTGAACTAATATCTGATGCTAGTTGTAGGCCATCAATGGGGTTCTCGTATTTTTTTATATTCCCATCAGGAAGAGTTATGCTAATCATTAGTAACTGTGATTAAATTTATTATTTAACTGGTGATATGCGAACCACTCTTTGTTCGGTTGCTTGCTTTGTGTCCCCAGTTGAGAAAATAGGGATTTTAATTAACTGACCCGCTCTAATGATATAAGGTTTTTTGAATTGATTTAGCTCTATGAGTGCTTGTGGTGTTGTAGAGTGTTTTCTTGCGACAGAAATCAGTGTATCAGTAGTTTTTACTTCATACAGCTTTGAATGAATTGTATGATTTTGTTCTAGGCTTTCTTTTGTTATGGTTTCTTTGTCGTTTGACGGTTCAGAATAGTCCATAGGCCTATGGCTGCTACATGATGCAATAGATATCAATATTAGAAGAGATGCTAATTTTCTTTTCATGAGCTTATAGTTTATTTTTTATAAAATCTGTTAAAGTATACTGCTTTATATGAAATGAGTCTACAAATATCAAGTTGTTTTCTTTTTTTATTAGATTGTTATGTTGTAGCAGTTGTATTTGCTCCTTAGTAATGATGGGAGATGAGAATATTCTATAAAGTTCGGATATCATGCATGTTAATATATGTGGTAGGTATATGAAGCGAATCTTTTGATGCAATTTTTCTGCAACCAATGATATGATTTTTTTGAGTGAGAATGTTTCTTTGCCTCCTAGTGCAACAATTTTGTGATGATATTTATGTGGTTGTTCAATAACTTTTAGAATGACTTGAGCAACGTCACCAGCGTAAATTGGTTGTAGTTTGTGTAGTGTTTTTGTGGTCATTGGAAATAGGTGGGTGGTTTTGATAAATTTTTTGAAGTTGTATAAAAAGTTATCTTGTGTGCCAAACATTATGCTTGGTCTAATTACAACTGAGTTAACAAATTCGTTTTGTATTGATTTTTCGCTTGCGTATTTATAGTAAGCGTAGCTGGAGTCATAGATGTTATTGACATTGAGTGCTGACAAATGGATCACCGTTTTTATGTTTAATTCTTTTGCTAGTTTAGCGATTAATATAGGGATTTTGATATTGAATTTTATCATCTTTCTTTTAAAAGCAGATCAACCGGAATCGCATAGATTTAGTAAAACATCTGAGTTTTTTAAAGCTTTATGCAATAGTTCAGTTTTGTAGTTGCCAGCAGGTGTAATGGTAATTTGTCCTGGGTAGCCCGATGTCTTTAAATATAAAGCTTTGTGTGGAGAATGTGAGATGATTCTAATTAATGCGCCGGTTTTTGCAAGAATTGGAACGAGATATTTTTCCAGTAACCCTTCCCCCTCTAGCACTGTGATGACTTTTCTATGCATAAATCATATTGAATTAAGTGCAAATTTATTATAAATGTTAATATATGCATATGACAAGCATATATTTTTGTGTATATAATGCTTTTGTTATGTTTTAATTTTATAGGAGAAAAACTATCACAATACATACTTATAATAATGACCTTCCTGAAGATTTTGAATTGAAGGGAGATATTGCAATTGATACTGAGACTACGGGGCTAAATCTTTCGAGAGATCGGTTGTGTTTAATACAGCTTTCTAACGGAGACAGCAATGCTCATTTGGTTAAATTTGATCTGGATAAATATGAAGCTCCTAATTTGCGGAAGCTTTTGTCTAATAAGGGTGCTATGAAGATATTTCATTTTGCACGTTTTGATGTGGCTGTAGTAAAGAAATTCTTAGATGTTGATCTTAGTAATATTTATTGCACAAAAATTGCTTCAAAAATTGCGCGTACGTATACAGATAGTCATGGTTTGAAAGAGTTGTGTCGTGAGTTGCTTAATGTAACTATTTCCAAGCAGCAGCAGTCGTCATACTGGGGTGCCGGCGCTTTATCGCAAGATCAGCTTGTGTATGCGGCGTCAGATGTGTTGTATCTGCACAAGTTGCGGGATAAGTTAGATGTAATGTTAAGGCGTGAAAACAGAACGAAACTTGCACATGAATGTTTTGATTTTCTTACTCATAGGGTGGCTCTTGATTTATCTGGATGGGAAGGTGTAGATATTTTTGCATATAAATAGAGAGTAGCATGTCTATAGATTATAAAAAAATTGCGTGTGAGGTATTGCATACTGAGCTTAGTTCAATTACGTCCTTGTCTAAGACTTTTCAAGAGACAGAAGGTTTTGTTGCGGCAGCAAAGTTGTTGAGTGAAAATAAAGGAAGGGTGGTTATATCTGGTGTTGGAAAAAGTGGGATTGTGGCTAAGAAAATTGCTGCTACATTTTCTTCTATAGGTCAATCTTCTTATTTTTTACATGCTGGAGATGCGAGTCATGGTGATTTAGGTATTATTAGTGAGAGTGATATAGTTATTATTATTTCTAATAGCGGAGAGTCATTGGAGATACTTGGTGTAATAGAATTTTGTAAGAATTTAGGTGTGCCCATTATAGCAATTGTTGGCAAGGATAAGTCTACTTTGGCAAAAAGTGCTAAGATAGTAATTTGTATGCCTGAATTTAAGGAGGTGTCTCATATCGCGATGCCGACGACTTCGACTACGCTGGTGAGTATCATCGGTGACGCTTTGGCCGCATGTCTAGTGGAAAGTAGAACTGTTACCTTTGAAGAGTACAAGACTTATCATCCTGGCGGTAAAATAGGCCAGGGATTGATGAGGGTTAAGGATTTGATGCGTGAAGGTGCTAGTGTTCCTGTTGTAAAGCAAGATGTCTTGATGTCTGATGCGATAGTTACAATGACGAGTGGTGCTATGGGCTGTCTTGTGGTGGTTGATAGCAACTCAGAAGTTATTGGTATGATTACTGATGGTGATTTGCGACGCAATATGTCTAAGTCCTTGCTTTCTATGAGTGTGCACGAAGTAATGACTTGCAATCCAAGGGTTGTAGGTCTGGAAGAGATGGCAATAGATGCATTGAAATTTATGAATAAAATGCAAATTACAAATTTATTAGTAACGGATAATGGTAAGCTCAAAGGTGTGCTTCACTTGCACGATTGTTTAAGAGTGGGTTTGGAGTAAATATGTTAAGCTTTTTTAAAAACAAATTTTCAATATTGATAAGTATTTTGCTTGTTGGTTTTTTTTTGTTTGTGCGTGAAGATATAAAAAAAGATGATTCAGCCTCTCCTGCTTATAATGGGAACATGGTAAAGTTTTTTGCTGCAGAGTTTACGGGTGAAGATGAGAACGGGAAAGAGTACAGGCTAAAGGCAAAGGAAGCAAGGAATGTTGAGAATGACAAATATTTACTGAGTTTCGTAGAGATGTCTTATGATTTTGAAGGTGAGTGCGACCTAAAGCTTGTATCAAATAAAGGGTCTTATGATAAGAAAAAACAAATATTTACAAGTGAGGATGACGTAAAAATGTCGCTTCAGAATCAATATTTTATGTATACCAAAAAGTTATATGCTAATCTGGCTAATAGATTGATTTATACAGATGAAAAAGTTGAAGTAGAAGGGGGGGGTATTTTTGTACGTTCCACACACGGAGTTAATGTTGACACAAAAAAGAAAGTTATAGATTATCATGGTCCAATTTATTCGAAATTTGCTGACTTTTAAAAAAATAGTTTGCTTTGTTTGTGCTTGCTATTCTTTATCTGTATTTGCTATTCCTAAGGTACCAAGGGATGTAGAGGTGAGGTCAGAAAAGTTATTATTAGACTATGATAAAAGTATAGCTACATACTATGGTGATGTAAAAATACGTTATGATGGCACCAATATTTTTTGTGATAGAGCAGAGATTTTTTATTCTACTAAAAAAAATACGCAGAAGCAGGGTGTTGTAGTTCAGGAAAGAAAAAATATGTTGTTAGATGTCATTAAGTTTTATGGCAATGTTGTAATAGAGTCTAATGGTAATAAAGCTTATAGTGATTATGGAGTATTTACAAAAAACAATAATCTTGTAGTATTGGAGAAGAATGTCAAACTGAAGGATAAGAAAGGTTATGTAGCAGGTAGCAAGCTACTGTATAACGTTAGGACAAAAAAAATGAACTTAGTAAATAATAAGGGAAATAAAAGAGTGAGGGCTGTAATCAATGACTAATATTAAATAACTATGGTTTTAGAAGTAAAAAATATTGGAAAAATCTACAGTAGAAAGCGGGTTATACAGGATATTTCTTTTTCAATAGATAGAGGAGAGATACTAGGGTTGCTTGGTCCTAATGGTGCCGGAAAAACAACTTGCTTTTATATTGCTGTAGGAATGGTTTATCCGGATTTTGGTTCTGTAAGGTTAGATAGAAAGAATATCACAAAAATGCCAATGAATGAACGTGCCGGTCTTGGAATAGGTTATTTGCCTCAGGAGGCTTCAATCTTTAGAGGGTTGAATGTAGAAGATAATATTATGGCTATACTTGAAGTGCATGAGCCGATATACGAAAAGCGTAAAACAAAGTTGGATTCGTTGTTGGCAGATTTCTCGATAGAGCATCTTCGGACTGCCTCAGCGATGAGTTTGTCTGGTGGAGAAAGGCGTCGTGTTGAAATAGCTAGAGCGTTAGCAAATAATCCGCAGTTTATTTTTTTAGATGAGCCTTTTGCTGGGATTGACCCGATTGCCGTTGACGATATTAAGAAGCTTGTATGTGGTCTAAAAGATAGAGGCATAGGGGTTGTGATAACTGATCATAATGTTAGAGAGACCTTAAGTGTTGTAGATAGGGCTTGTATTGTAAGTGATGGTGCGATTTTAGCTGAAGGTAAGCCTCGTGATATGATACATAACACAAAAGTAAGAAATATTTATTTGGGTCAAACTTTTACTTTATAGTTAATGAAGGTTGAATTACGAACAGAACTGAATTAGTATACTATGTAATTCTTAGAGTTGTGGTTCTAGATAGTTATAAATTAAAGAAGAAATTATGAAAGAAGAAACGAGCAATGTAATAGAAATAGGTGTTTCTCAAGAAATGAGAAGCTCATACTTAGATTATGCAATGAGTGTCATAGTTGGTAGGGCATTACCCGATGTACGTGATGGTTTGAAACCAGTACATAGGCGAATATTATATGCTATGGGTGAAGCTCATTGCGATTGGAATAAGCCATATAAAAAGTCTGCTCGTATAGTCGGTGAGGTGATGGGTAACTATCATCCTCATGGTGATGCTGCTATTTATGATTCTTTAGTAAGAATGGCACAAGATTTCTCACTTGGCCTTCCTTTGGTTGATGGTCAGGGTAACTTTGGTTCGATTGATGGTGATTCTGCAGCTGCAATGCGTTATACAGAGTCGCGTTTAGCAAAGGTAGCACATTCGCTGCTTGATGACATTGATAAGGGTGCAGTAGATTTTCATGATAACTATGATAATTCACGACAAGAGCCTTCTGTATTACCGGCAAAATTTCCTAATGTTTTAGTAAATGGTGCTGGGGGTATCGCAGTTGGTATGGCAACAAACATACCTCCTTTTAATCTTGGTGAGGTTGTTGATGCGTGTTGTATGTATATTAAAAACCACAACATCACATCAGATGACTTGCTTGAGGTGGTACAGGGGCCAGATTTTCCTACTGCGGGTTTAATTATTGGAAAGTCTAGTTGTATTTCCGCAATAAAAACGGGACGTGGTTCTGTAATGATGCGCGGTAAAACTCATATTGAAACTTTGCCTAATAAGAAACAAGCCATTATTATTACAGAAGTGCCTTACCAGGTTAATAAGGCAAAGATGGTTGAAAAGATTGCTGAATTAGTGCGTGACAAGAGAGTGGAGGGTATTAGTGATCTTAGAGACGAGTCTGACAAGTCTGGTATTAGGGTTGTGGTTGAAGTAAAGAAAGATGCAGTGCCTGAAGTTATACTGAATCAGCTTTATTCTTATACTACTTTACAGACATCTTTTGGTGTAAATATGTTGGCTCTAAATGATGGTAAGCCAGAGGTAATGAGTGTTTTAGACATTATCAAAGCATTTATTAGTTTTAGAGAGTCGGTGATTTCAAGGAGAATTAAGTTTTTATTAGCTAAGGCAAGGGATAAGGCACATTTATTAATAGGTGTTTTAATTTCAGTAAATAATATTGATGAAGTAATAGCAATGATTCGTAGTTCGCCAGATGTAGCTGTGGCGAAGAAGCGTCTTATGGAGAGTCGTTGGAAATCTGTAGATATTAAATATTTTATTGATTTAGTGGGCGACAAGAAAAATGAAGTGACAGGAGAAACATGTAAGCTGACTGAGGAGCAAGCCAAGGCAATACTAGAAATGAAATTACAGAAGCTCACAGGTATTGAAAAGACAAAAGTTTCTGAAGAATTAAATATGCTTGCAGAAGAAATTAAGGGTCATATCGAAGTATTGAATTCTCGTGATAAATTGCTTGATATCATGACCAAAGAATTGTTGGATATAAAAGAATCTTTTGCAGTGCCGCGTCGTACAATTATTGAAGAAAGTGAATTGGAATACAATCTAGAAGATCTTATTCAGAAAGAGGATATGGTTGTAACTGTAACTCATAAAGGTTACATCAAAAGAGTGCCGTTATGTACTTATAGAGCTCAGAAGCGTGGAGGTAAAGGTAGGTCTGGTTTATCTATGCGTGATGAAGATTTTACTACAGATATATTCATTACGAATACTCATACGCCGGTGTTGTTTTTCTCAAGTTATGGCAAAGTTTATAAGCTTAAAGTATATAAACTGCCTTTGGGTAATGCCACTTCTAAAGGGCGTGCATTGGTGAATATTTTTCCATTGGGAGAAAGTGAAACCATTACTAACGTTATGACTTTACCAGAGGAGAGTTCAGAGAGAGAGGATCTTTATATGATGTTTGCAACATCAAAAGGTAATATTAGACGTAACTCTTTGACTGACTTTGAAAATGTTCAGTCAAATGGTAAAATTGCGATTAGAGTTGATGAAGATGACTCTTTGGTTGGAGTAAAGTTATGTCGTGAATCTGATAGTGTATTACTTGCAGCATCTAGTGGCAAATGTATTCGCTTCCCTGTAGAGGCTGTGCGTGTATTTAAAAGTCGTACATCTGATGGTGTTCGTGGTATAAAGTTAAAAGGTAAAGATAAGGTTGTATCTGTTTCTGTTTTAACAGGTAGTAACCTAGATTTTGCTAAGCGTGATACATATCTAAGAATAGCATTAAAGCAAAGAGAAATGCTGCATGATTTATATAGGTCAGGGTTTGATCAAGGGCAATATGACAAGATCATGAAGAATGTCAAAAATGATTTAAATCAAGATGAAGTTATTGAAGCTGTAAAAACTGAACAATTCTTACTTACAATTACAGAGAATGGTTTCGGTAAGCGTACTTCTACACATGAATACCGTATGACTAATCGTGGTGGTAGTGGTGTTGTAAATATTGTAACGTCACCTCGTAATGGTTCAGTTGTCTCAAGTTTTTCTGTTGATAGTACTGATCAAATTATGTTGATTACAGAGAAGGGTACATTAATAAGATGTCCTATTAACGATGTAAGGGTAGCTGGGCGTAATACACAGGGTGTAACAATATTTAGAACTAATAAAGGTGATAGTATCGTATCTGTTGCATTAGTTTCTGATTGTTTTAATGGTGAAGATGATGAGTCATCCGACGAAGAAGTTAATGAAGCAGAGTAATGAAAAAAATAGGAATCTATCCTGGGGCATTTGATCCGATTACAAAGGGGCACCTTAGTATTATAAAAAGGTCTTTGGGTGTAGCGGATGAGGTTATTGTTGCTGTTGCACATGATTCTGTGAAGAAAAGCTTATTTTCTCTTAATGAAAGATGTGCTTTAATAAGTCATGACATAGAAAAGCATATTGATAAGGATCTTGTTTCTAAGGTAAGAGTAGAGTCTTTCAAGGGGTTATTGGTGGATTTTGTACATCAGCAAAAGGCAGCTTTTATTATTAGAGGGCTCAGAGCAGTTTCTGACTTTGAGTATGAGTTTAAATTATTTTCTGCTAATTCTAATTTAGCTCCTGATATAGAAACAATTTTTCTGCCAGCGACAGATGACTCGCATTTTATTTCATCTACAATGGTAAAAGAAATAGCAAGGTTGGGCGGTAATTTATCCAAATTTGTATCTAATAATACAGCTGAGAAATTAAAATATCATTTAAGTAACCTAGAGATATAGTCTCAAATCCTTTTAGCCAAGATTTTGCCTACCAATAACGCTTCTCTATTTAGTTTGAGTTTTTACCTTATAAAATATTTAGATATTATTTAGGATATGTTATTGTAAATAATACCAGTCATCTGGGGCATCTGCATTTTTTTCAGCATGATTTTGCAGGGTCTCTCTATCATTTGTACAATTAGCGGGATATGCGTCTCTTTCTTCTCGTGCTATTTGGATAAGATCTAATGTTTCGAGAGATAGATTGTACCTATATAAAAGCTCTTCATCCATAAATACAAAAGCTGAATGTAACTCACCATATTTATCGCGTACTTCTATATCACTAAATGTTGATGCTGTTGCGTGTTTTTCAATGATTTCGCCGCTGCTAAAATGTTGTTTAGCATATAATGGGTTTGAAGTATTGATATGGAATATTATAACGCTATAGCTATGGTTTTCATCGCATTCCATTTCTATTTGCAAGCCACGGGGTGTTTCGTCACGTATGAATTTAATCATTCCCTCAATGGTGCATGTACTGATGGTAAATTTTCTAGACATTCTTATTTAAATTTTAAATAATGTTTTTGACTTTGGCACTTTAGATTAGCCCTATTACCGCCATAGTATGCATGTCCTAATAGAGAATTAAATTTAGAAATTGCTGCTATGCATGATACATTAATATAGAGGTAGTTGATAAATTTAAACAACTCTATTCGTAAGGCAGCAACGTCATGGGCATTAATAGTAGTCATCTTACAATATATAAATTCCTTGCTAAGACACATTAGTATTTGTATGTTTTGTCAATATGTTTTTGATTAGAAGACAATAGGTAGACAAAGTATGTATATCTAGATAAACTAGTGGAGCATTATATTTTAAACAAAACAAAATATGTCATCATCTTTTGAATGCAACCATTTAATATCTTATTTAAATAGGGGAGTATATTCTATTCCTGGAGTCGGCACAAAAGTTCAGGATTGTCTAAGAAGGTTAAACTGTAACAGAATAAAAGATGTATTATTACATTTTCCTGTACGTGTTGAGAAGAAGCATATTATGCCACCCCCTGATATAATGTTATCTCCTAGTGAAAGGGTAGTGAGTAAGGTTACAATATTATCTATTGGTTATATAGGTCGTAATAGGAATCGTGTAAAAGTTACAGCTGTTGATCATAACAATTTGCCTTTAACGCTTTTATTTTTTCATAAGTTGCATCCATTTATTTTTAATAAGCTAAAAACAGCAAAGTCTTTATATGTTTTTGGAAAGCTTGAGCATGGTAGTAATGGCAATCAGATTGCACATCCACGTTTATATGATGATATAAGTCATTTAAGCAAGTTTGATATAGTTTATCCACTAACTTATGCTATTACCTCTGATCAAATTCATTCTATTATTAACAAGGCTCTTACAGTGTTAAAAAACATTGTTTCTAAAGATGAATGGCTATCTCAGGATTATATTTCTGAGCATGGTTGGAGTCATTGGTTTGATGCTTTATATAATGTGCATAATCCTTCTGTTTCTGAAGATGTGAGTGCCACGTCGAAATATCGTTCTAGATTGGCATTTGATGAGTTGTTGGCTCATCAAATTATGGTTAGGAAGATGCGTCTTGATGATGATAAGAAAACGTCTGACAGGGAGCCAAGGGCAATTGCTGGCGTTTTATTTGCCAAAGTATTATCAAAAATTGGTTTTACGCTAACTGGTGGTCAAAAGAAAGTTATAGGAGAGATAGTAAAGGATCAGTCTTCGTGTAAGAAAATGCTTCGCTTATTGCAGGGTGATGTTGGCAGTGGTAAGACATTGGTGGCTATGGCTGCGATGTTAAATATTGTAGAACTGGGGAAGCAGGCTGCTATTATGGCGCCAACGGATGTGTTGGCTAATCAACATTTTACATGGTTTCAGGAAGTATTGTCAGAATTTGATATTCATGTGGAGTGTTTAACCGGAAAAACCAAGAAATCACAGCGCAGTAAAATATTAGAAGGACTGAAAGATGGGGGTGTGAAAATACTTATTGGTACTCACGCCATTTTCCAAGAGAATGTTGAATTTAAAAATCTAGAAATAGTTGTTATTGATGAGCAGCAGCGTTTTGGTGTGCAACAAAGGCTGCAATTAATGAACAAAGGTATTCAGTGTGATGTTCTGGCAATGAGTGCTACTCCAATCCCGCGTACATTATCTCTAACAGTATATGGCGATATGGATATTTCAATATTAGATGAAAAGCCAGCAGGGCGTAAAGAGATCAATACGCTTACTGTTTCAAGTAGCCGTAACGCTGAAGTTATTGAGTTGATTAGGAAGAAGTTAGCTCAAGGGGATCAGGTATATTGGATTTGTCCATTAATAGAGGCTGATCTTGAAAAAGCAGCTGAAGATAGCAAATATGACATTAATACAGCAGCAAAGCAGCGTCATGAGGTGTTGCAGAAAGCATTTGGTAATGATGTAGCTTTGATGCATGGTAAGCTGAAGAACGTAGAAAAAGATAATGTGATGCAAGGTTTTGCAGCTCATAAGACTAAGATTCTAGTATCTACTACAGTGATAGAGGTGGGGGTAAATGTTCCAAATGCTACCTTGATGATTATAGAGCGAGCTGATCGTTTTGGTTTAGCTCAGTTACATCAGTTACGTGGTAGAATTGGCCGTGGTGATAAGCAATCTGATTGTGTGCTATTATTTTCTAAGGATACTACTGAGACGGGGAAACAGCGTTTAAGAGCTATTAAGAACTCAAATGACGGATTCTATATTGCAGAGCAAGATTTAAAGCTAAGAGGTGGGGGCAATATGTTTGGTTATAAACAAAGCGGTCTTCCTTCGTTTAAATCTGTTGATATAGAGGAGCATTTACCATTATTTATGAAAGCAAAGATTTATGCAGATGCATTACTAAAAGATTCAGAGTTAGATAATAATCTTATATTATTGCTAGAACTTTATGGTTACAGACAATCCAGACAGTTAGTTGAGTCTGGCTAGATAACAAAACTCTCCCATAAGTTAAGATTCGTATGGGAGAGTATAGTTTTTATTATGAAAGCCCTTCGCATGCTGCTATGTCAGTTACTCCAGTTAAGATTTTAATGCAGCATACTACTTCACTTAGAACGCCTGAATCTACGTCTGTGCTTTCTAAACATGACACGACGCCTGACATAGCTTCTGTATTCAAATCAGCTAATCCTTTAACCTCATTAACAGCTGCTACTACATTAGATTTATCCGTAGTGGTTAGTGAGTCCAGAGTACCAACGCTTGGATCCATTTCAATTTGGAGAGCAGAGTTGGCTAATGCTAGCGCTGTTATTGTTGGACCATCTAGAGATACCCCAGTACCAGATGCGGTAAGTCCCGCCCCTGCGGTATCAAATTTTGTACTAAGTGCAGCTGTATTTGCTAAAACTTGTGCTAGTGAAGTTTGTGTTGCACCATTTAGTGATACAGTAGTTCCATCATCAGTAAGTCCTGTTCCTGATGAGATAAGGCCACCACCACCGCCGCCACCAGTAGTGATGGCGATACTATCTATGGTATTCTGTATTGTAGCTGGAATTGGTCCCGCTATGGCAACAGTTGCTGGCTGAAAAGTTTCTGGTGCATTTGTTGCTATCTCTTCTACTAAGTTATCTAAATCGTCTTGATCAGCCTGTGTTATTAGATCTAGATAGTGGTTTTTTAGAGAGATTCTTATTGGTGCTGTTGTTAATGCCGCTCTGACATATTGTTTATCTGTTTCTAAAGCCATATTTACCCCGCAAAATTATATCTAACACCTAAGGAGAATACGAGATCCTTCAAATGTGCTTTTGTTTTATCGTTTGATGCAGCAGCTTTTGTTTCTGCTGTGCCTCGGTTAATATATTTTAGTTCGCCATCATAAGAGAATTTTTTGTGATCAAATGATATTCCGGCACCTACTTGGTATGCAAAGCTTGTTTTACTATTCTTTTTATAAGGTGTAGTGGTTCCGGTATTAGTTTTTGTGGTTATATCACCAAAACTATTATATGAGGGACCTGCTCCCAGAACTAAGTAAGGTTTTACATCTTTATTTGGCAGCATGAAATAAGCGTTTAACATTGCTGATGTTGACTTCAGTGAGGTTTTATTTGTTTCTGTAGATGCTCCATTAGGTATGTGATTTTCTAGATCTCTTTTGCTACGATGTGTAATTTCCAAGCCAGTTCTAAAGTAATCAGTAATATTAATTCCACAAGACAGTCCTAATACTGCGCTTCCGTGATCTTTTGTAAATTTGGTGTCTGTTACTTTGAAATCGGTAGGTTCAGCATAGCCTAATATGGCGCCCACATAGAACTGATCTTTTTGGCTATGTTTATGGTGTGCTTGATTTGTGTGTGATTTAGCTGATGCTTCAAATGATAGTATTGAAGCTGTAACTATGCACATAGATGTATAAAATAATTTCTTTTTTAACATTGCCCCTCTTTGTTGATACTTATGCAAGTATATGATCAAAAGCTTAACAACATGTTAAGAAAAGAATAAATTTATTCTTGAAAAAAACATTAAAATAGATTAGCTTTTCTTTCTCACTACACTAGAGGCCTATATGTTTTCTGCTATTAAGGATTATGCGCAAAAAGCTGCAATCCATATAATAAATAACTATGCATTTTCAGTGAGTTGGTGTGTTTCATTTTTTGTACATCGTTTTATCGCACGCGGGCCAGGGGAGTCATATAGACAAAGCGCTTTGATGGCAGGTAGTGTGGCCGGTGTTGCTGCAATTGATTATACATTGCGTAATAATGATTATGTTGATACTTATGCAATAACATATGGCACTATGGCTGCATCAAAAATTTATCCAGTAGCATATACTGGCGTCTCTTTAAGGCCTTTTT
>JACKZZ010022931.1_pt1 | contig 16998 bp, 16 predicted proteins | sample 8027871 | NCBI WGS metagenome assembly JACKZZ01 (sample SAMN15724774, study PRJNA655200) | protist metagenome | isolation source: fluorescence activated cell sorting (FACS) single amplified genomes of... | place: USA: West Boothbay Harbor, Gulf of Maine | collected 2000-07-19
CGCAGCCTATTGGGCTAACCGCGCTAAGTGGTGATCGATGAAGACTCGTATCCACGTTAATCAACACAACATCAGGGCTAACAATAAAGGTGCAGACGAGCCGGTATTGACCATCAAGGACTATAAAGTTAACCGCAAGGCTAACAAAGCAGAGATAGTCAATGCCGATGGCGAAGTTGTTGCCATCGTCGTGTACAGCCCAGACAAGCCCCTCTCCTGCGGGGCTAAGGTCTGGATCGAGACCGCGCTAGAGGTGGTGGTGTAATGGCTAGAAGTGACGAACCTAAATGGAAACGCATTGTTGCTGCTGTAAAGGCAGGATCAAAAGGCGGTAAGCCTGGACAATGGAGCGCGCGCAAAGCACAACTAGCCACGCAACGTTATAAAAAGTCAGGTGGCGGCTACTCTGGGCCGAAGACTAAGGCCCAAAAGTCTCTGTCTAAGTGGACTAGCGAGGAATGGGGCACTAAGTCTGGCAAGAACAGCACTCAAGGCAAGAAGGCTACGGGTGAACGGTACTTACCTAAAACTGCTCGTAACGCGTTGAGTAAGAAAGAGTACGCCAAGACCAGCGCAAAGAAGCGCGCTGACACTAGAGCTGGTAAGCAAGTTAGTAAGCAGCCCAAGAAAATAGCTAAGAAAACTGCACGTCACAGATAGTTGTTGCATTGTAATATTAGCTGTACTAATATGATTTATACGTCTATCAGTACGATATCTGGTCGGCCCGTAGCCGTAAAAAACGTACCCCACTCGCCTGCACAAGGCGTAAAACCTGCCGAGGTCGCACCTCGTTAATAAGCGCTAACCCGTTGCTCGACGATACAGAGATACGGATTAGCCGCTCCTAAAGTCGGCTGAGTAAGTGGCGTGTGCCACAAAGTTATTTAACCCATTTAATTAGGAGCCCATCATGGCTTTAACAAATTTCGGTACGCTTACTGGCGACCAACTTCAAACGTGGTCACGCGACTTTTGGCGCGTAGCCCGCAACCAATCTTTCATCAACCAGTTCGCTGGTTCTGGTTCAAACGCAATGGTACAGCGCGTAACTGAGCTGACTAAAAACCAAAAAGGCACCAAAGCTAACATCACTTTGCTTGCTGACATGACTGGTGACGGTATCACTGGTGACAATACTCTGGAAGGCAACGAAGAAGCCCTCCGCGCGTATGACATCACCATTGAGCTGGATCAGCTGCGTTTTGCTAACCGCATCGCTGGCCGTATGACCGACCAGAAGACTGTTGTTAACTTCCGTGAGCAATCTCGTGACGCACTTGCTTATGCAATGGCTGACCGCTGCGACCAGCTGGCATTTTTGTCTATGTCTGGCGTTGCTTACACTCACAAGAACAACGGCGGCCTGCGAACTGTTTCTGGTTCTGCTGGGCACGAGCTGGTTGACCTTGAGTTTGCTTCCGACGTATCTGCCCCTACTTCAGATCGTCACCTGCGAATCAACGGCACTGGCTTGTCAGCTGGTGACACTACTGCTGTAACCAATAGCGACACCCTTGGTTATAAGCACATCGTTAACCTGAAGGCTTTTGCTAAAGACAACTACATCCGTGGTATTCGTGGTGCTGGTAACCAGGAAACTTTCCACATGTTTGTAACTCCACAGCAGATGGCTAACCTGAAGCTTGATACTGACTTCATCGCTAACGTCCGTAACGCTGGTGTACGTGGATCAAGCAACAGCTTGTTCGCTGGTACTTCAAGCCTGATGGTCGATGGCGTGATGATCCACGAGTTCCGCCATGTGTTTAACACTTCTGGTGCAACTACTGGTACTTCCTCTAACGCTGGCGCAGCTGGCTACAAGTGGGGTGCTGACGCTGACGTAGTTGGCGGACGTGCTCTGTTCTGTGGTGCTCAGGCTCTGGCCCTGGCTGACATCGGTCTGCCTGAAATGGTCGAAGACACTTTCGACTATGGCAACCAGTCTGGTATCAGCGTAGGCAAGATCTTTGGTCTCCGTAAGCCTAAGTACAACAGCGACATCAGTGGCTCTGTACAGGACTTCGGCATCATCGCTCTAGACTCCGCACAGTAAGACTATCGCCCTCTCTTCGGAGGGGGCTTTTACTTTAGAGGTAAAAGAATGTTTGGTTTTTTTGGAAGTAAAGACGACAAGCCTAAGACTAGGCCTTCTGCAGCAGCAAAAAAGCGTACAGCTGATCGTAAAGCCAAGCTAGCAGCGAAGAGAAAGAAAGAAGCGGCTGATGGCGCGGTCCGTAGAAAGAAGATGGACGCAGCTCGTGCAGCTCAAGTGGCTAAAACTAAAAAGCCCAAGCCAAAAGTATCAACTGGTAATTTTAAAGCGCAAGACAAAAAAACTGTCGGCGCTGGTGTAAACCTTAGAAAAACTAACAACGCTGCGAAGAAACTCGACAACAACCAAAGAGTTATTACTTCTGCCAATAAGACAAAAACTGCAGCAGCTAAAGCTACGACTAGCGTGCCAAAGGCACCGTCAAGGGCTAAGTCAAACCAAGCAGCACCAAAGCGCGCTACCTGGAAAGACTACAAGTCTGCAGCCGCTGCGAAGAAAGCTGGCTTCGCAAACTATATTGGTAAAGATGGCAAGAAGAAGGCAGCTGTGTTTAAGACTGATTTAAAGAAGGGCCAGACTTTGACTGAGTACCTTAATGAGAAAAAGCGCGCAGGAAAAGGCATTACTAAGCCCAAACCCAAAATCAAAAAACCATATTAAACACAGGATCTAATCATGAAGATTGTAAGCAGTGAGTCATTACGAGTGACGACCCTTGGCGGCACCGTTGTATTGTTTGAAGCCGGTGTACCCCGTGAAATCGCAGATGAAGTTGGCCTAATAGCAATACAGATGGGCGCGAGAGAATACAACGACAAATATGTCGAAGAGCAAAATGCTGAAGAAGCTGTGTTCGAAGAGATAACTGATGTACAGGATTCTGTTCAGATCGACGAGGGACTAGTCGAAGCACTACAAAAACTGATCGAGAATGCCGATCCAAACTCATTTAAAAACGATGGCACGCCGAAAGCAGCCGTCGTGAACAAGATGCTAGGTCGAACTGTGAGAAGCGAAGATCGAGAAGCAGCTTGGGAAATAGCACTTAACTCATAGGTAAACATCATGGCAGTCACAGTTCAAAGCGTTATTGACAGAGCGCAAACAGTACTACAAGACACTACGGGCGTCAGATGGCCAGTAGTCGGCGAATTGGTTTTGTGGATTAACGACGCACAGCGTGAGATTGCTTTACTGAAGCCAGACGCTAGTGCGACTAACGAGACTATTACTCTAGCCACCGGCACGAAGCAGTCTATCCCTTCTGGCGGTAATCGCCTTTTAAAGGTTGTGCGCAACATGTCGGCTGCTTCAGGAGGCACAGGTAAGCGCGCAGTACGTCTTGTCGACGCGGAAGTGCTGAATGGTCAAACCCCTGACTGGCATGACCCCACAGTATCTGGAGACGCAGCGCACACAAATATCGTTAAGCACTTCGTGTACGAAGAACAAAACCCGAGAAACTTCTACGTGTATCCTGGTGTTAACGGTAGCGCTTTCTTGGAAATTGTTTATAGCTCGAACCCAGCTACTGTCGCGCAGAGCGACGACTTATCGATTCCCGATATCTTCGCCAACGCTGTTCTGAACTATGTGTTGTACATGGCTTACATGAAAGACGCTGAATATGCTGGCAACCAGCAGCGCGCCTCAAGCCACTTCCAGCTGTTTACTGCTTCTATAACGGGCAAAGGTCAGATAGACGCGATCACTAACCCAAATATGGAACGCAGACAGCAAGTTCAACCACAAATGGTGTAACGCATGGCGATTACCTATGAGTCGCTACTACCTGAGATCTTACCTATGGTCCCAGGCTGTCCCGACACACTGATCGAAAACAATATTCGAGCAGCAGTCGTAGAGCTTTGCGATAAAGCGAGCGTCTACCAAGCAGAGTTAGATCCTGTAACCACAGTCTCTGGCCTGTTCGAATATGACCTTGAGCCGCCTTCTGGAACGTCCGTTAGGAAGATCCTATGGGCAACGCATCAAGGTAAAGACCTCGAGCCAACGACTACTACCCTGCTTGAGCAAAGGCTACCCAAGTGGCGTGAAGACTCTGGTCTGCCCGAATACTTTATACAGCAGAACTCAGCTACTTTTATATTAGCGCCAATCCCCAGTGTGACCGTCGTAGGCAGCACAATTATCCGTGCCGTTCTACGACCTACACACACCAGCACGGCGTGCGACAACGACGTAATGAATGATTATCGCGACACAATTATTAATGGCGCGCTATTTCGCTTACTAAGAATCCCCAACAAAGACTGGTCCGACATGAAAGGAGCGGCGGTCTATGGGGAGCTATTTAGCAGAGGCGTAGATGACGCCGAGCGTAGAGCGCGTAACGCAGACACCGCAATCCACAGGAGTGTTAAGTATGGCGGATCATCAGGTGCATGGCGCACAAGACGAAGAAAATATGGCCACGGCGGATAAACCTTTACTTGCTAACGTAAGACAAGAGTGGGAATGGGTAAAACGCGGGATAGAAGAAATTATAGCTGAGCAGCCTCGGCTAACGTTTAGACCAGAAGATGTGTATGCAGCTGTCCTAAACGGGGAAGCCCTACTTTGGGTAGCGCCAGAAGGATTTGTAATCACCACCGAGCACGATGATGAATTCACAGATAAAAAGAGTTTTTTTGTTTGGTTGGCATGGGCAAAGGAGCGCGGGCAAAGTTGCGTAGTTAAGTACTTCTCTTTCTTTGCTCAGATAGCCAAACAACACGGCTTCTCCCACATAGAAGTCAGAACGCCAATTACTGCGCTAGAAGAATACCTGCTAGCGGAAGGTTGGGAAAAAGACACTGTAGTTTATACGAGAGAATTGTAATGAGTGATTCGCCAGAGAAACCAGAACCTTCAGTGAACGAAAGGACGACCGCTGCTGTTGCTCAAGCTGAATACAAAAACTTCAAAGAGAACTTTGGGCCTTTGTTACTTGAGCAGCGAGACGCAACGAATTCTAAGGATAACGAGAACATAGCGCGGGGTCGAACTAACGCAGACACTATGCAAGCGGCATCCAAACTCCCTACCTTGGCGTCTAACGGGCAGATAGCTCTTAATACTGCTGGTCTTATTTCTGATGCTCAAACTAATCAACAGGGTGCAGCTCGAGCCGCGGCACTAGGAGCGACCAACGAAAGGGGGTCTCAGGTACTTAACACCGCCCGAGGTCAGGGTCAGGTGGCGATGGGTAGCATGAAGACGTTATCAAACATTGATACCGCAAAAGGACTCGCCAAACTTCGAGACCAGCAGACGATCGCCGCCGCGAAGAACCAGGCGCTAGGTGAAGTTGCTGGTGCAGCACTTCTATTTGGCGCGAAGAAGTCTGGGAACGCAACTCTAAATGAAGGCGCGAATATGATTCTGGGGGTTGGTTGATGAGAATTGGGAGAATGGGCTCTATGAGCCCTTACAGTTATTACAGCGACACTATGGGGTTGGCCCCAGTATCCGATCCTGAAGCGACAATGGCTAACATTACCCGCCAGGAGTATATGGACTTCCAGAACAACTTTGGGCAATACGAGAAAGACTTGATCGACAAAGCGCGTAATGATACGAGCTTAATTGACGCTGCTAGAACTGACTCTGCAGAGGCAACAAAGTTAGCTGAAGGCATCAACGAACGTAACTTAGGTCGTTATGGCGCCTCAGTAACTCCAGCACAACGCCAAGCAATGGAGCGTAGCTCAGAAAGCGCGTCAACTCTGGGGGGTATCCAAGCAGTAAATGACGCCAAGATGAGACAGAAAGACCTCAACGAGGGTCTAGCAGCGAACCTAATTTCTATTGGGCAAGGCGTCAACGTAAATGCCCAACAGATGATGGGCACCGCAGCTTCGGCTCAGGCACAGCGCAACGCCGCATACGAATCAGCTAAAGCAGCTAACAAAGCCGCTACGTATCAAACCGTCGGTACGCTTGCTTCTACAGCGATTCTAATAGCTGCGTTTAGTGACAGACGCCTCAAGCACGACATTAAGAAAGTGGGTGTTTCTGAGAGCGGCGTAAATATCTACGAGTTTAACTACACAGGTGCAGAAGGCCGCTACCAGGGTGTAATGGCTGCAGAAGTGCCTTGGGCGACTGTTGAAGCCGACAACGGATACATGAAAGTTGACTACAGCAAAGTCGACGTAGAATTTAAGAAGGTAGCGTAAGCATGGCATATGCAAGTTTTGGACAGGGGATCCTTAGTGTTCTCGATCGAGCATCGTCGATGCAGAAGAACGCCGACTACAATGACTACCGGCAAGGCATGCTGGAGCTCTCTAGAAATCAGGATGAGCGCGCCAGAGAAATTCAACCCTCTTTGGTAGAAGGTCAAACGCTACAGAACCAAGAGAGACAATTAAAAATTGCAACGGACCAGATCGCGTTTAACAAAGATGAGTACAAAAGCGCTGCTTCGCTTTACCACAACAGTGCAGGCCTCACTGGGGACGTTTTCGAGAACGACATCGCTCGCGCTATTACAGGTACCAATAAGCAAACTTTTCTAGACCTCGCTAATACTAGCCGAGGCGGCAAGCTGAACAGAAGCATAGATGCCAATGGGAACGTAATCCCTGGGAAGATTGCAGACTTTAAAAAGGTTGGAGACGAATCCACCGGCTTCTTTTATGAAGTTACTATACAACCAGGTAATGGCGCAGCACCTGGGCCAATGACTGAGAACAGAACCGTTAACGGTGATGATCTTGTAAAGCGTATTCCAGCGGAGAGCTTCGAAGCTAGTGCAAGAAATTTGCTGGCTACGTCTTATATTGAGGTCGGCATCAAAGGAGATCGCGCTAGATATGACGCGATGTCCGAACTTGAGAAGCAAGCCGTATTAGCCTTAGAAACTGAACGAAAAGCTAGAGACGAGTTATTAAAAAAAATAGAGGCCATTCCAGACGAAATCGACCTTGGTAAGAAAACCGAGTTAATAGGGATGGCTACGGCTGCAAACGGAGACGATTTAAAAGCCTTGATTCAGAATGTCGGGTTAACTGATGACCCAACTAGTTTTCTGGCTGGGCTTGAAGCGGAAGCTCGTGCTGAGTACGAAGCGGAAGGCGAAAACTATCGAGCCGATGGCGCTAGGAAGTCCCAGAGAGGATTCCTTGGCCCAGTAGAAAACACTGTGGAAGGCGGCACCATGACAGAAGTGTCAATCGGTGTTCAGCTTAATGGCGAGGAGATGGATATCCCGACGATGGTTCCTGGGCTTACCCAGGACGAGATCGATACGCTGGCCAACATGCAGATTGAAGGTAACGCCGCGAACATACCTGATTCTATAGTTCAGAAAGCGAAAGATCATGCTCAGCAACGAATAGCGGCTGGTAAGAGCCCGTTCTACTTTGATGGTGAAGAGGCTGTAGATGAGCTTCGTGCCCTACAAACTACAGAAGCAAACGGCAAAGTTACGTTCTCCGACCCAAAGAGGGCAAAAGAACTTGAGGCCGAGATTAAGTCGTTAGTTGGTGACAAGTCTTTCAACGCTCTGATTAACACCGAAGGCCGGAAGGCGCAGAAGGGCACAGGAGAAAAACTTATAGAGTGGACCGAAGATCAAGTAGAGGCCTACATGAAGCTGTGGGATACAGACCCTGCGCAAGCTGCTGCTCTTACCGCTATGGGACTAATTAGCATTGTACCCGCATTCAGAGTCGCCGGTTGGGTAGTTAAAGGCGGCGCTAAAGTTCTGAAGCATGTAACCACTAAGGCTAAGAAGGTTGACAAGGCTGCTGGCGGCCCAGGCAAAATAAAGAAACTGTTTACTCGGAATAAACCTGAAGCACCAGCAGGTAAAACAGGCGGTGCAACGAGACAAAGTCCTGAACAACTTCGTACTGCTCAACAGCAACGGCGAAATAACGAGGGGTTCAAAAGACGTGATTACAGTGATTATGATACCCCACCAACACAGCGCACGGGGCCTGCTGAAGTACGAGTTAGCTCACCACTTCCTGGCGGCGGTGCTGCTCCCAGAAGCCGCGTTGGCCAAGCTGTAGACAGTACTAAGCAAGCGATAGCGAACAATAACCCAATCGCAGGTAGAAGAATCGCCCCCGCCAGAATAGCAGTAGCAGCTGGCGCTACAGACTATGTATTAGATAGTTTTGCTGATGAAAATGGTGAAGTTCCAGTTACTAACATTGAGCAGGTTACGGGCAGGCGTCCGAAATTCACGTTCAACTCCGATGAAGCGTTGCGAGAGGCAATTATCAACGAAGCTAATGATCCGGATTCGGAGCTCACGCAAACCTTCTTAATGAAGCAAGGGATTAATGCTGAGAACTTTAAGCGGGAGCTTCCGAAACTGAAGACGGAGGACCAACTTCGTGCCCTTTTCGCTGTTGCCAAAAGTTCTGGCGATAGCATTGATAACCAACTGAAGATGGTAGAGAGAATGAGTAACCTGTTTGTTACTGGCAGCATGGACGTAAATGCTGATCAGCAACAGCAAACGGTCAACCAGACGCGCAACTCCAGAACTAGCAGAAATAACTCTGACGAGCAAATACGTCAGGGCGCATTTGACAGAAACGAAAAGCGTAACCCGCGTCCCAGCCAGTCGAGGTTAGATATTATTGCTACTAAGACTGCTGCTATAGAACCTCTGTTAGTGGATGAAGGCGGCGATTTTACCACGGAGAAATTCTCAGAAGTTAAGTCGAAGGTAAATGAGCTGTGGAGGATGTCCGCTAACTCAATAAATCGCAATGAAAAAGCTGCCGGTCAAGAAGCGGCTCTTGACGCAACGATGAGCTTTATGGGCGCAATATCCGCTACCCAAAGTGCTGGTATGAACTGGAGCGATCAGGTGGATAGCTTCTTCGGTAATGATGCCCAGTTGACCGTTGGTAATACCGCAGAGCACCTCCGAGCCGAAACGAAAATTGTTGCGGGTAACGAGAGAGTGAGTGGCTTCTACTTTAGAGATCCCGCTACTAAGGCGAAGAGACTCGATTTCCCAATCGACATAGCGACAATGCGAAGACTGATGGGTTCACAGCTTGTAGCTGAAATAGAGAAACTTGCCCGAGCGAATAATGAAGCTGATCCGGAGGCTTAACCCATGGCGAATCCTTATGATGGAGCAGCCGATCTAGCAATCTCGGGTTTTTTCGCAGATCCGTACGACGGTTCAGGCGACGACGTTGACGCAGCAGTACTGACAGAGCGCGACCCAGCAAGAAGCAACGCTGAGTTATTTGGCCGCGGTCTCGAAGCCGGTGTCTCTGGCATGCGTGCTAGTGGCAACTACTTTGGTGCTATTGCCAGTACGCTGATGGGCGACGACGAAGGCGTCCAAGAATCACTCAAGCAAGCAGAGCGGCATGATAGAGAAGCTGCTGATGCATTGTCTGGGCTACAGACGTTCGAGGGTTTCTTAGAAGCACCTACGTTTGAGTCTGGCATAGAGCAGTTCATGATCGCTGGCGGTCAAGGCATCCCTTCCCTCGCAACAACTATTACTGCATCCATCGCAACCGGCGGCACAGCGATGCTCACGGGCATGTTGGGCAGAGGCGTCATCGACGTAGGTCGCAAAGCGGCTGTCAAAAAAGTTATTAAGAACTCAGCCGATAAAGTCGCTGACGGTACAGCTGATGCTGCCGAGCGAGAGTTGGTCGAAGGTATCTATGGTGGTCTGAAGAACCTCAACTTTAAGAGCGGCGCTATTGCTGGCGGTCTTACCGCTGGTTTTGTACCTCTGTCCGGTGAGAACCTGTCAGAAGGTATTGAGTCTGGTAGAGAAGTAGACACAGACCTGGCAATACGGTCGCTGTTTGTTGCAGCACCACAGGCCGCTTTAGAGCTTGCGTCACCTGCTGCAATGCTTAAAAACTTTTCTAAGGTTGCTGCTAAGACCGCAGATGCGAGCGACGGCATCCTTAGTACTCTGCTGAAAGAAACACTGGCTGGCGCTGGCAAAGGCTTCGCAACAGAAGCAATTACAGAAGCCGGTCAAGAGACTATATCTGTACTTAACCGTGCTGACATGGACCCCAATTTCGAGTTCGAAGATGGCTACATGCGTATCGCGCAAGCGGCGTTCCAGGGCGGCGTTGCAGGTAAGATCGCTGGTGGAGCTGGTGGTGCTATGGCTGGCTCAGCTAAAGCTGCTAATTCTATCTTTGATCAGGCGAAGCAGCGTATTGAGGACTCTCAAGAACAACGCATAGCTGACGAGATAGAAGAAGAAGGTAACCAACCGCCGCCTACAGACCCTGATGGCACGCCCCCAAACATGGGACCCCAGGAACCTGGCACAGGTGACTTGTTCGACCCCGAGAATGCCCCTTATGAGCCTACGGCTAGAGAGCGCGCCGATATTGATGTGGCTAAGGTGGCTTTCAAGAGAGATCAGCAGGGACAAGCCGAGGCTGCGGCACGAGTAAAGAGCCGCAAGCGTAGCGAGCAAGCCAAAAAGAATTTCACGCCGAAAGATGAAGATGGGTTGTTGGCAGCTGTTGCTGCTAGGGGTGGATTAGCTCGCAGTAGTTATGACATCGATAATAATGACTTTGCTGATTACTATAGAACGCGCGTCGGCAGCAAATTTGTTTTCCGTAAAACTGGCGGCCTTGAGCTTGACACTATGGGGGAGCAGCTTTCCGAAGCTGGTTTTTATAATGAACGACCCACCACAAATCAACTCCTTCAAGACCTAGATAACGCACTCAGATCTGACGTACCTTATTACACTGCCACCACTGGCCCTGACGAAGTCTTTTTAGAGCAGATGGCAGATGATTACTATGCGAACTACTATACTGAAGAAGACCAAGCTATAGATCAGAAGCTAGAAGACGATCGCATAGCGGAAGATCAAGACAGACGTGATTTCGAGCAGGGTCCACTCGTACAACGCAACATGGAGACATTTACTCCGAAGTACTCCCCGAGTGCTAAAAAGAACCAGGCTCAGTTCCGCGAAAAGATGGCTACTGCGTTTGAGAACCTTGCTGCGAAAAACCCTAACGACCAGCGTATCCAAAACCTTGCTACAAGATACGTCGCTGGCAATCAGACAGTACGCGATGGCATTCTCGCGACTATGTTTGACGCGCCACAAAGAGAAAGTCGCGAAGTAGAAAACGACACGGGCGCTACCGATGAGCAGATATCTGAGTTCTTCCAAGCTGAAGGTTATCAAGAAGCTACTCAAGAATACCCAGTAACCGAGAACGCAGTAAAGGCAGACCCGACCAGAGTATTCCCTAATACTGAAGAATCGCGTGATGCCTACGAAAAGGCGTTTGGCGATACAGACTTCACTGACCCTACATACGCTTATATGACAGAAGCGTTTTTACGTCAGGCCGCTTCGACTAAACAAGAGTTCGGCGACGTAGATTTACAGGTAGACCGTGACCTGCTTGGTAAGCCCACAGCGTATCGCTTGACCCGTACTGATTTCAAACGTGACGAACAGGCTCCAAACAAAGAGTTTGTTGAAGACGAGCTAAAGTTAGCCATGAACAGCACGTATGCAGATGGATCAGGTGCTGAGATCGTGCTCCCTACTGGCGAAGTGGCACCAATTAACCTAGTAAACCTGACGGACTCTGGCCGTCGCCTGCTTCAAAAGCGCGGTGACCTTACTTTCCAGGGCGGCGCTCAACAACAGATGGCCCGTAAGGGTTTGCCTGAGTTTCTGTCTGAACTTAAACAAGTAGACCCAGCCTACGACATTCTAGTAAATGGCGTATCTCTTTACGGGGTAAATAAAGGACCGTTAGGCCCTCAGATACCTGCCCGAACAGAAACAAGGACGGCTGGAGGCGAGACTTTCACTCGTGGGGCAAGAAACGACAACGAAAATCCTACGGGCGCTATGGTCGATGGGAAAAAAATACCTCTTACTGAAGTGCTTCAACCCCCCAGTGAAGATACATCTAGAAGTCGAGCCTTTGTACTAACTTACCCCGATGAAACTAAAGGCGAGTTTAAGACTGAGTACAAACGCTACGATGATCTGCGAAGCGCAAAGCAAGCGGCTGCGCGTGCCAAAGCTGATGGCCGGAGTGCAGAAGCATTCTTAAAGCCTAAAGGTCCAGTCTATGTTGTTACGGGCACACGTCTAGTTAAGCAGCCTGTTAAGAAAGAAGGTACTCGCGGATCAGTAGAATCTAAAGAGTCACAGAAACTTGAAGGGCAAGAAACTATAGTAGTAAAAACAGGCAATGCCCCTGCTCCACGATCAGGCCCAGCTAACGACGCGCAAGAATCAATGGGGAGACAACAGGCTATAGCTCAGTACAACGCTGACAGTCTTCGTATGGAACAAGATAGAGCCAAACGACAATTCAGCAACGAACAATCTGTGAATCAAACTTTCTTCAACCCAGAAGAAGCAGACGCGTACGCAGCTCGACTAAAAAATGAGTTTGGCTTCGACAACGTAAGAGTTGAAGAAGTTGGTATGCAGCTAGAGCCTAAGTCTGAGTCTGATCCAGACGCTGTGACAGGCGGCGAAAGTGGTCTCCAACAAGGCGACTACAACATAGATCCTGACACTGGCAAACGCTTGTATGACGGCGTTCCAATGACAACATTAAACCTGGAGAGCAACCCTAAATTCCAGATGGATCGCAGCAGTGCGTTACCACGCCGCGCTCCAAGACCTCAGACTGGCGCCGGTAAAAAGGTAGGTGCAGCAACAGCTATTTACCCAGTCGGTGCGTTGAGCGACACAGTAAGTCAGGCTATAGGCCGTGCTATGCGCATTATACGTCCTAGCAAGCCTGTCGCGATTATGGGTGTCAAAGAAATATTGGCGAAGACAGATGTAGAACTGCGCGAGATGTTTGATCACCCAGCGGTGATAGCTGATGTAAAACGTCAGGCAGAGCGCATGAAGGGTCGTCCAACAGCCTTCGGCCACTACATGGGCTACCGTAATGCCCATATGATCTTGATAGACAACACCAAGGGCAACGAACTACAACAGGCTTTGGTTGCTTCTCACGAGCTAGGTCACGTTTTATTCCAAGAAGAGAAAGACGGGATTCTTGATAACCCTATGCTTCGCAAAAAGATGTGGGGAGCATTCACAAAAGCACGTTCTGCTAAAGATGCTCCCGAGGCATATCGAGGCGAAGAGAATCTAGCTTTCGAAGAGTGGTTTGCTGATCAAGTCGCTATATGGTCTAAACGAGATTTAGCCAGGAAAGACGCGCGATCACAGCCTCGCGGAATCATCCAAGCTACGTTTGGCAAGATAGCAGGCAAGCTAGAGCAGATGTGGAAAGCCGTACGCGGCGAACTGCGCAAGCGATTTAGCAATAACGAATTTTCACCTAAGTTTGACGACTTTATGGACAACGTTGTCCAGAAGCACAGAAGAAATAGCGAACGAGACGGCTCTGTCAGCAACGTACCCTTCTACACCAAAAAACTGGTGCGTGACATGGAAGCGGCGATGTCTGATAAGCAGAAGGAAGGGGCTGAGAAATCCACAAACCTTTTCCAGAAGATACTGTTCGGCAACAAGTCGCGTGAGCTGACTAAGTGGATTCTTGCTGAAGACAATATGATGCGCGCCATCAGCCCTAAAATTGCTGACATGTTCTACGTACAGGCAGGCAGCACAAATAAGGGCAGCGCTTTAGGTTTCTTGAACGCTAAGAATGACAAGCGCAATGAACTGCTTAACGACCTCGAGGATATCCTTGGCACAGACTGGGAAACTCAAGAAGTAAAAGATGCTTTCGACTTAGCTTCTTCTGATGCCGAAACAGCGACGATGGAAGGTAAGGGGCGCGAACTTCGTGACTGGTTTACCAAACTACATGAAGGTTACATCTCACAGTCTCCAGGCAACGAGGTTGGTTTCCGAGAAAACTACTGGCCTATCGCTTTGGACCTCGCAGGTATCTATGGTGAGCCTGAAGAATTCATCCAAACTATTCTTCAGTACAACCCCAAGGCAAACGAAGCAAGCATACGAAAGACTGTCGATGGGTTAGTTGCCCAGCGCGCCCACATCCTGGCAGATGGTGAGATTGAGTTTGATGCCACCAACCCGCTGAAGGTTGTTGAAGAGGCGAGAATACTTACTGAGAACGTCCCTCCACAAGCGCTCAGGAAGTTTACTGAGGCTCCTGAAGTAGCGTTGATTCGTTACGTACGCCACCAAGTAATACGTAATGAGTTCTTGCGGCACACTCGTAACATCGATGGTAAGGATATCTTGGGGCCTGAACTAAACAAGTTAAACGCTGCTGATAGACAGAAAATTACAGACATGATCGAGCGGTATCTTGGTTACACAAAGACGCCTCTGAATCCGAAGCTCCAGAAAGTAAACAGCTACTTCCAGTTGTTTAACTGGGTGACTCTGTTGCCGCTAGCGACAATTAGCTCCATACCTGAGATGGGTGGCGCAATCTTGAACACTAGGGAGTTTAATGGTTTCGGGATGTCTCTAGAGGCAATTAAAAAGCAGTTAAATAATCGGGAACAAGGTATCCAGCTAGCCAGAAGCATTGGCGTTACAGTATCGACGGCTATGGGTAATCTCGGCCTGACGCAAGCAGATGATGAGTACCTTGACCCCAGAGTCCGTCAATACTCCGATAAGTTCTTCAAGGCTATTGGTCTCGACTTCTTCACTAGATTCACGCGAGAGTTTGCATCGGGTATGGCGGTTGAGTTCCTCAAGAATCATGCATCTCCAGATACAAAGAACCCTCGATCAGAGCGGTATCTCAGTATGCATGGAGTTGATGCCGCAACAGTGCGTAAGTGGGAGAGCAATCAGGTTGAGGGCGAGCACTACAACTTCCAGGGACCAGAAGGCGAAGCTGTAAAAGCAGCTTTACGTAGGTTTGTAGAGAATTCAATGCTCCGTCCGAATGCCGCAGAGCGAACAGCTTATGGTAACGACCCGCGTTTCGCGCTTGTTTGGTCTCTAAAAAGTTACCTCTACTCGTTCGGTAAAGTAATCATGGGTGGTATAGCACGCGAGATGGTTACCCGTTATGGAGAGGCAGACACTAAGTTCCAAGCAATGAGTAGCATCGGAATGATGGGGCTACTGTCAGCCGCCGCATTCATGCCACTAGCTATGTTCTCGCTAGAACTTCGTGAACTTGCAAAAGCTGGTATAGCTGGCGCTCTTCCTGGCGTAAGCGCAGATGCTCGTTACTTCAGGTCAGATCGAATGGACATTGGCACCTACACATCTGAGATATTTGACCGAGCTGGCTTCCAGGGACCACTGTCCATATTCAGCAGCGCGTTAAATGCAGAGAAGTACGGTGGCACGGGTATATCTCTATTTGGTCCTACTGCAGGCTTTATTGTTGATGACATTGGTATGGGGCTATATCGAGGCGAGGGATGGGAGATCGTACCTGACCGTTTAATCCCTGGTTATAGCTTGGTTTACTAGGAGTAATACTATGAGCATATTCACCGCCCTACTCGGCCCCGTAGCAGATTTAGGTAAGACCTATCTGAGTAACAAAGCTGAAGAGAAACAGGCGAAACACGAAGCCAAAATGAGCGTTATCCAGAACGATTCGGACTGGGAAGCAAAGATGGTAGATGCGTCTGCCACCTCGTGGAAAGATGAGTTTTGGACTATAATATTAGCCATACCAATATTTATGGTGGGCTATGCGATTATAGCTAATGATATGACGGTAGTAGAGCGCGTTCAGCAAGCATTCTCAACGCTAAACGATCTACCTGAGTGGTATCAGTACTTACTATTTATAGCGATCTCAAGTTCATTTGGAATCAAGGGCGCATCGAAACTTATGGGGATGCGCAAGTGACCGATCCAGAGACAAACAGACGTTTCGACAGGCTTGAGGTCAAGATAGACAAGCTGACCGAAGTGCTAACCAACGTAGCCCGCGTTGAAGAAAAGCTGATAGGGACTGACGCGCGCTTGAAACGCCATGAGTTTCGGCTTGATGAGGGCGAAAAGAAGCTGGAAGAAGTAGCTGAGCTAGCTGCTTCTAATGCTAATACCGCAAAAATTGGTACAGCAGTGCTCGCTTCCCTTTGGACAGCAATGCTTGGGTATGTTGCTTACTTATTTAGGGAATGACATGACTGAATTTAAGTTCTTTAAGATTAACGATTTTGATTGCCAGGAGACCGGCAACAACGAGATGGACGTGCAGTTCATAAAAAAGCTCGACCAGCTTAGGGAAGCATGCGGTTTCCCCTTCTACATTACGTCGGGATATCGCGACCCAAAGGGCCACAGCATAGAGAAAGCCAAGCAAAATCCTGGCACTCACGCCCAGGGAATTGCCGCCGATATAGCCGTACAAGGCGGTATCCAGCGGATGGAAATTGTAAAACACGCTGCAGCCCTTGGTTTTACTGGGATTGGTGTAGCAAAAGGTTTTGTCCACGTTGATATAAGAACCACAACACCCGTGCTGTGGTGTTATTAATTGGTGTACAATTATTAGTACACCTAATATAATGAAGTAATCTATAGGTACAACAGATGGCGTATTCGGATACTCTTAATTTGGTAGCGGGTGACACCCTACCCGAACTGACTCTTACACTAAGAGACAGCAATACAGCAGCGTCTGGCAAAACCTTGGACTCAAATGATAGTTCTACTTGGGCTCCGATCGATATAACTGGCGGCACTGTCAAGATACGTATACGCGCGCTGGGAAGCAACACGGTCAAAAGTACTTTGACCTGTACTGTAGTCGACGGCAACCAGGGCAAGGTTACAACCAACTTCCCTACCGGCACGCTTTCTGAAGCAGGCACCTTTGAGGGAGAGATCGAGATCACCTTTGCTACGGGTGGTATTCAGACCGTATATGACTTTATCAAGTTAAAAGTCAGAGGCGACTTTGACTGATGTCTAACGTTGACATTACATACACAAATATAACGGTTGGAGCAGCCCACTCGAAGCTGCAGGCTAGCGT
>JACKZZ010013601.1_pt1:0-15000 | contig 16995 bp, 9 predicted proteins | sample 8027871 | NCBI WGS metagenome assembly JACKZZ01 (sample SAMN15724774, study PRJNA655200) | protist metagenome | isolation source: fluorescence activated cell sorting (FACS) single amplified genomes of... | place: USA: West Boothbay Harbor, Gulf of Maine | collected 2000-07-19
GTGTCTCCGACTGCGCTGGCAGCCAGGTCGAGGAGTGTCAGCGGCCAGGACAACGCTGATATCAACGCCGCAGAATTGAAGCCAGAGGCAGCGGCAGAGGCGGAAGCCGCCAGTGATCCTGCAGAAGGGGTGGGGGAGCCGATCCCTCAGCCTACAGATGCCACCAAAGCTGAAGCTGAAGCAGAGGCCGAGGACAATGCAAACACTGAGGGCGTTGATGGTGCCGCTGTGCTCCCCGGCGCACAGGAGGGAAGCGGCCTGCTGTCAGCGGGTGAAGGCAGCGATGCCACGGCGGAGTCGATGATGGGTGGGGTGCCGATCGAACGGAAGTTGTTCTACGAGGGCACGGACGGCCCGCAGCAGAACAGTCGCGATGACAAAACGAAAGTGCCGCGCGCCAACCCAAACAGAGAGGTGGTGGCAACGCTGCGTGAGGATGGCGCCTACGGGGATTTTGCGTCGCAACAATCGGACAATCTACCATTCTCGATTAGTAACAGCACTGCGATCCTGGATTCATCGGCCGGGGGGCACCGCGTGGAGCGGCCATCGATGGTGCACGCGAGCAAGGACGCTGCTCCCCCGGGCCCGTCAGTGGTGCGCGCACCGAAGACGCAAGAGTACCGCGTCACGAACGAGGATTGGATGGGCCTCCGCAGCACATGTGCGCCGGCTTGGGAGGGTGTGGGTGTGGCCTCAGTGAGTGTACCGTGGATGGTGGACGAGGCGGGTAGCTATGCGCCCATGCAGCGTTATCTGGACCGACACGCGGAGGCGCTACTGGAGAACATTCGGCTGGAGCTGAAGCAGCAGGAAGATGTGCTGCTTCTGGGTGGCGTTGGCAGCGCTGGGGCGGGCGGAGAGGAATTCCGCGCGGAGCTGGCGGCTGCGCTGGTGGACCTGAGCGAGGACCGTATGCGCACATTCGACGCGTTCTGGAGCGACGTGCGCAGCGGCGGTGATGTAAACGACTCACTGGCGATGAACTGTTCCATCCTGACCAGTTCTATTGCCTCAGATGGCAGCGTCACTGCCGAGCCGTCTGTACCGAAGAGCGCGGCGGTAGTGGAGGTGGCGGCTGGGCTGATTGACGTATACCCAACGAAGCCCATCGTACCGCCTGTGCCGCCGGCCCTACAGCGTAAGTGCGAGCAGGCGATGGAGGTGCTGCTACAGGAAAAGGCTTTAGTGGACCGCCGCGCCGCCGAGGCCAGCCGCCGGGCGGACTTAAAGGCACGCACACTGGACGAGCTGCGCGGGCCTGAGGTGCTGCAGGCGCTGTCGGGGGAGCAGCAGTGGTTATCTCGGGTGCGTACGGCGGGAGCAGCACGCAGTGCTCCCAGCGAGTGGGTTTCGGGCACCAGCCTAGGCCTGGACGGAGGTATCGGCCTACCCTCACTGGGACCTGAGGGTGTGTTTGATGACTCGCTGTTCAACTCGAACGTGCAGGAGCAGGAGCGGGAACAGGACGAACTGGATCTGCGGCAGGCGCGGGCGGCCGCGGCAGCTAGTTCATTGATGCGCGGTGAGCTGGACTCGATTGTTCGGGCCGGGGAGCAGGATGAGGGCCAAGACGTCCAGGAAGGGGTGTCCGAATGGGCGCTGCAGGCGGCAGTAGAGAAGGAGCTTCTGCGCAAGCGACAGCAGACCAACAAACTCTTCGACGTGGTCTCCGGTGGCACTGTGGGGGGTGCCATTGCGCAGGCTGTACCCGCCCCGGCTATGGACACCATCACTCCAGCTCTGGTGAAGAGACCTGCCCGTAAGGATTCGGCCGCCACAGGAGATGAGACTGGGAAGAAAGTTGACTTTTTTATGACAGCTGGCAGTGGTGTGATGTCCACATCTGTGGTCGAGGAAGAAGAGCCAGAGCCAGAGGAGGAGCCCAGCGACCAGATGATCAAATTTATCAACCTCACTGGACACTCGGCGCTGGTAACTGGTCAAAAGACTGCGCGCATGGCGGAGAAGAACATCGAAGACGATCGGAACATGTTACGCCGTGACGCCAACGGCCTGCTGCGAATTCGCTTCGAGAAGTTGGGCAAGCGCGCCGACCAGGGCTACACACAAACCTTGTGGTTCCGCGCCAAGATTGCCAATATGATTCAGTGCTGGGTGCGCCAGTGGGTGGCGCGGCGCAAGGTGCGCCGGCTGAAGCACTTCCGCATGGTGCGTAACTGTGTGATTATGGTACAACGCAAGATGCGCGGCATTGTGGCTCGCATCCGTGTGAAGGAAAAGAAGCGTCAGATTCGCATCACTGCGCTGCGCATCCGGCACCTAATGCTCAACAAGCAGAAGAGCGCTCTGGCCGTCACAGCTTTTTTCAAATTTGTGGTCCATATTCACAAAGTCACTCGAAGGCTGCGTAACCACGCTAGTGTGCTCCCTGCGGTACACCAGGCACAGCTGCCTAACACGGTTCGGCTGATATTCTATTCTGCGACGAGGATAATTGCTCTCTGGCGGGGAAAAATGGCCCGGCGGGCTGTGCACCGCATAGTTTGGTTTCGCTTCATGGCTGCGCGGTCGATCCAATGCTGGTACCGGCGCAAGATGCGAGAATTTCGCAACCCGAAGCTGAAGAAGAAAAACAAGTTTATGCGCACATTTTCGAAGTTGCTCATCGCGGATGACGCGAAGCACCACAAAAAGCAGGTGGACGATTCGCTTAATCACAAGCTGAAGGAGCAGGAGCATGCGCGAGAGGAGTTCTTGCACAGCAAGTATATCACGAAGAAGGAGCACGACAAGATGCTTCTGGCCAAGGTGATCAATGCCATCAACGGCAAGACCGTGATCGAACTGCCGGATGAGTTCGTTGAGAGTGATGCGCAGCACGAACTCGGTGCGTTGGCGGGGTTTGGCCCGGCCATCACCCACGACGCTGTGATGAAGGCTGCCAGCCCACCTCGACCCGGCACCGCGGGAACCGACGAAGAAGAAACCCAGGCGCCATATCGCGTGCCAGTTCGCGACTCAGTCTACCGTTGTCGCTTACTGGAGCAGAAATCCTGCACCACTGAGATCTCACACGAACTGGTGCCATCCACATCACAGCTGCCCAGCCACCTGTTCGCACACTCCAAGAACAAGCGAACTTTCCTGCTGTCCCGGCCATCGGAGGTTGGTGGCGTGACTACCAGCATGGTGGAACTACCTGCGCTGATTAACCGAAGCTCTAGCGCAGGCACTGGCACTGGCACTGGCACCACAGCTGCGGGTCAGGGACAGGGTTCGGGTCAGTCGCAGGCGATGTCCCGGTCCCTGTCCCGCTCCATGTCACAGTCGGGGGCAGAGGGGCCTATGGGCATGGCTTTGTCGGTGCCGAACCTGACCCTGGGCGGCACCGCCGGGTCCGGCGACAATCTGATCCTGCCAGCAATCGGGAACGCGCGCGACAAGGCATACTCGCAGTCGACCACGGCGCTGCCGCTACCACTAACGGCCACCGCAGGGAAGAGCGCGGAGGTGGTGGCCATGGAGAAACAGCTGCGTCAGCTGTTGTCGGCCACCACGGGCTCCGGTCCTGGAGGCAAGGGAAAAGGCAAGCCTGGGCCTGGACCGAAGCCGGTGACCAATGTGAAGTACAAGAGCTTGGAGTACCTGCAGCACCAGCAGAAGGACATCTACAAGCACGTCACTAAGCCGAAGGTGCGTGATCCAAATGCGGTGTATGTATCGCCAGCGCTGAATGACCCGCTCAAGGCTCGGGCCAAACAGCAGCCGGCCCCATCGCTTGACAGCGATAGTGTTACTTCCAAAACCAAGAAGTTGGATTTGTCTTTTGTGTTTGCTGGTGACACGAATGATTGGACATAAACTCTGTATCATATGTGTACATATAGTCTGTAATAATGATCATACTCTTTGCTTCGTCTCGATAGAACATCAAACTACCTCTACTAGCAGGTGTACTGAATAATTCGCTGGATTATTTTCTCGGGTCCCGATATCTGTAGTAAAGTTATTCCTTGTAGTCAAACTGGAGCAACCAGAGCGGGCAACTTGAGGGTCCTACGGAGCAACTTGCGCCGGACCTTTAATAGTTGAGGAGCCTCTGAGGCTGCCATCTGACAGCAGTCACTGTCAGTCAGAGTCTGCTGGCAGTGACTGAGTGGGATAAGCACCATTTTTGCGGACTGTCACTGAGACAGTGTGCTGCTGCTGGTGCGTGCGCGACAGTCTGTAGACCTGGTAGAATGGTGTAGAGTACTATTGCGTATTTCAGCAGGTATTGCTCCAATTGGAACTGGGGTGGAGCACAAACTTATATTTATATCCTTTTCAAATGATATAGCTCGCCTGTTCTGAAGTGTGGTCATTATTGTCGCTGCAGCAGTTGAGATACGCCACACGGACATCCCGCTGGACATGGACAGTCTCGGACCGACCGACAATCTCTCAGTGCTTGGGCAAATCGAAAGAGAGATAAACAAGTTTGACCGTTCTTCGGTGGTAGCGAGTGTGCCTATTGTTGTCAGTACACTTGATGTAGTGTGTTTGGTCGAGAAGACAAGCGACGACAGTCGCAATCACAGCCTGAACAGTGTGGGACCAGGGGTCTTGCGCTTAGTTAAGTTGTCCGACGTCCACTATGGTGCAGAATTTGTGAGGAGGACCCCTGCAAAGAAGGCGAAGGCGAAGCCAGTGTGCTGTGATATTGATGACCTGCTGCTTCCTGCGGCGCCGACAGGATCAGGGTTAGGGACTACTGCTGTCACGGGCCTGGTGATAAAATTTGCACACTCTGAATTCCGGTTCAGGCTGGATGTTGGTGTGGATGCAGATGCGGATGCGGATATGGGTGACAGTTGTGGTGCTAGTGCTGCTGCTCTAGCGCTTGAGATGTACCGCCAGTTTGTGCAGAGGCGCGCGGCTTGTGTATCGGCCGTTGAGGGAGCAATGCGGGTACAGGCGCTGCTGCGCGACCTGCATGAAACCCACCACAGGCCCACCGGGGCTATGCCCAGCTTACCTGGACAGGTGCCAGACCCTCTGCTACTCCCACCACCGCAGCCATTACCCCAATCCTTGGCAACCCCAGTGCCTGCAGCGGTGACAACATTCCGGTCCGAGCCTGAACATGCACTTCTGCGCTACTTCGAAGCCGCTGTGGGCGACTGCAAGAGCAGCGACGGTGGTGGCTTCCGGGCGAACTCCGTGAGACCGTCGCTACAACTGTTGAGCTGTTTCTACTGTGGGAGGCGCTGCGCGGATGGAACCGATGCGCAGGGTGACCCGGTTGTGCCGCTCGCCGTGCCCGCTGCTGCAACCCACTCGGCGATTGGCATAGCCCCCGGCATATCCCGTGGTGGCCGCGGAAACTACAAATCCGGCAGAGGGAAGGGGAGAGGAAGGGTGAGGGGCAAGGATAAAGGGAATGGCGCTGGTCATGACCATGACCGTGGGTACCTTGCTGCTGCTGAGGCGCTCGGCTACCGCCGCTTCTGTCTGGACTCGGCTCGGCGGTCGGACACATCAGACACAGATGCAGGTGCAGCAGGTGTTGACTCCATCGCACCATTGCCTAGCATTGGCGCCAATTCGTTTGCGGTGCACCCCTATGTGCCACGCGATGCAAGCGGAGGCTTTGTGGTGCTGTGCGGAGGCTGCTGGAGGAGCTTTCTGCACTTCCGCAGCGAAGCTGTTGGGGGTATCGGCAGCGGCAGCAGTGGTAGCGGAGCTCTTACAGTGCCAGGGGCGAAATCACACACTCTTGATACTGTCAGTGGCACAGCCAGTGCCACTGACAGTGGCAGCGGGCCGAGCTCGGACCCAGATGCCCAGTTTGAGTCCCCTTTTACCAATTCTGCGGCGCTTATCCTCCCACAAGAGACCAACGAGGAGATTTGCGCTGCGTGCTCCGTCGTGCCCAAGGAGCTGCTGCTATGTAGCTCGTGTGTGCGAGCATACTGTCACCGCTGCGTGCGTCAGCTGCTCCCAGCGACAGAGGCGCGAGAGCTGTTCGGTGCTCGCGCGGATGCTGACTGGAGCTGTACGTGCTGTAAGTGGGATGCTGTATTTCAGGCGCAAGCAAGGGCAGCAGTGTTTGGTGGCGACCTTAAGGGCGGGGCGGGGAGGATGGTTGGAGCAGGTGCTGGGGTGGCTGTCGGCGGAAAGAAGCGAACCAAGGCAGATCTGGACGTGGGCCCAGGACTTGGCTCGGAAGTGGATGACGAAGACTGCCACGTGATATTCACTGCTGGGTCTGGCGCGAAACAGCAGCGGCAGAAACAGCAGCAGAAGCCAGGACAGGTGCAGCTGCTAGGTGATGCGCGTGGCAGTGACAGTAGCAGTAGCAGTAGCAGTAGCAGTGGCAGTGGCAGTAGTACTGCTGCTGCTACTTTTCTCCCTGCGGTGGTATTGCCACCGGTGAACAAGGAGGTGGGCGAGGGCTACTACTTCGGACAGTACGTGTTGTTGCTACTGGCAGGTATACGGAAGGCCCAGCAGGCCCAAGAGGCGGTCTTACACTCGGCTACAAGCTCCAGCCCTGCACAGGCACTTATGAAGACCAAATCCAGATCCGGTGCAAAGGCACAGCTGGTGGCGATGGGCGAGGCAGTGAACGAGACCGAGGCCGAGGAGCAGCAGACAGAGGATTTCTGCTTCTTATGCAAGGATGGCGGAGATCTGGTGGAGTGTGACTCAGGCCGGCCGGAGGAGAAGAGGGGCAAGGCGGCAAGGCGGGGGAGGGAACGCTGCTGGGGCGGCCACCCGGTGCTGGGCCATTGTCGTAAGGTGTACCACGCGTACTGCCTTGAGTTTTCGCTGAAGATACGACTCCCTGAGCCGGCAGCGCTTGAGAGCGAGGAGGAGGAGGTGGAGTGGCGCTGCCCTAGACACTACTGCTCAGTGTGCGCGTTGCACATGACCGCACGTGCGCGCCCAGGGGTGCGGGGAAAACATGGTAGCCCAAGTCCGAACGGCAGCCCTGGTCCCTCTTCTGGTCGTGGTCCCGATAACCCCCAGCCACTATTGACGTACTTCATGTGCCAGTACTGCCCCATCTCGGTGTGCAGCCGCTGCTGCATGGAACCGCCGTACCGTCTCACGCAGCTAAGGGGTGAGCAGCAGTACGCACTAGCGCGCACTGGTGGTGTGCAGGCGACTGAGTCGGTGCAGATGGAGCAGTTGGGTCGGGCCCGGGGCTGCGCGGCGGAGGTGCGGGTGCAGCCGATTATATGTCATGACTGCCTTAAGATGATGCAGCTGTGCGTGCGCAAGGGTGACATCGACGCGCCGATCGTGGCCAACGAGGTTATGGACGGCAAGGTGAGGAATTTCCCACAGCTCAAATAAGCTGTTGTAGCTGAAACTAGTGGAGAAGCCCCGAAATGGAGTGGAGCTGAACTGGAAGTCAAGAGAAATGACTGTTTTTATATTTATAATTTGTACATTTGACACAATCGTGGGCGGAGACAGGTATATTAAAGCACACCTCCACCTGCTATGAAATATATTTTCCTTTGCGCACGTGAGTATGGACGACGTTCACATACTCACCACGAAAGAACATTTTCCAAACTGGAAAGAAGGAAAAAACCAAACAGAAAGCAACCACAACTACAAAATAAAAGCAACAGTTTTGTTGGCGTATTTTGCGATTGTACAGCTTAGTTTTCATTCGGCCAGCAGCTTCCTCGTCATATTCGAACGTTACCGCTGCATCATCGTCATCTTCCTCGTCAGAGTTGCTTCGGGAATTATCGCGCGCGAGCGCTCGACTGTAAGACATAAAAAAATGGTAATAGTAATTTTAAGGACCGAATCAGTAAAAAATAATGCCTAATACCTTTCCTAATTAAGTAAATGCACTACCATCAATTATAACTGTCATAGCTTCAACAAAACAGCAGCAGGACGGACCCGTGACGGACTACAGCGCAGCCCCCAAACTACGCCAGCACCAGCAGGATTCTGTCCACCATTCAACTTGTGCCAACATTGATATTGTGGTATGGAGGAAACAACACAGGAACGGTCATATCACGTAGAATATGCCATCCCTCGTCTGCTCGATGAAGTCAAGCTACGTCGCATCATCTGCTGAGGAACACAGCATGTTGTGGTTCTGGCAGCAATCGCTTTTGATCCGTATTCAGTTTATCCACTGCCAGCAGCAGGAGAAACTTGAGCTGGGGTGTGGTTGTGGTCAATAAACCAGTAGTAAAAATATCAATGAAAAAGGGTAACAAATTTAGTACATACATCTCTGTTTCAAGGCATACACAACAGAGGGCTGTGGCCACAAAGACCACTACATCGCGCCACGCCATTTAAATGCCCTTGAAAGTCTTACGGAAGTCGCCAAACTTGGCATCCAGCTCTCGCAGAGCGGTGCGCTTCTCATCCACCGCCGCCGCAGAGTCACCGGCTGCAGGCAGCAAGTAGTGGAAGCTGTCCATGTCGATATTGTCGTTCATACCTAGCGCCGCGAAGTACAGGAAGCAGTTCAGCCGCACCTCGTATGGGTTGCTGGCGCACAGCGCACGGTAGTTCAACAGCTGGTTCAACGTCACGAACTCGGTCATGCGCGATGGCAGGGACGCGAAGTAGCGCATAGCCGCCAAATATTCTGCCTGGTTGTAATTCGGCACGCGGATGGCCACGGGGATGGACTTGATGGCGTCATAGTAGCTAATGTCGCGTCCCTCCTCGTGGGTGTGCGAGGTGGCGCACAGCAGCATGCCGTTATTGATCCGATACGCGTCCGTCACGCCACGCTTCTTGCTCAGGCCGTACAGAGCGCGCGGCACACACAGGTCGCGGCCCATGATAACACGCTTGTTCCAGCGGTAGGAGGATGGCGCATCAAAGCAGTTGTACTGGTCCACAGCGAACATAACCTTGTGCGGGCTGGGGGCCTGACCCTCGCCGCCCAACAGCTTAAGCTCCTCAATCAGATGCATGAACACAGACCCGGCGGAGGAGCGCACCGCCAGCCCGAACAGTAGCAGGTCTTCCAGCGTCTTAAACTCAAAGCTGCGCATATCGAAGCCTCCTGAGCCGGCGGCCGGCGCGCCGCTTCCGTTAGTGGCGTTAAGGATCGGTGCGTCCAGCTTGTCCTGGTCGGCGAAGCTGTCGTCCCCTTCGACCAGCTCGCGCAGCTGCAAGAAGCTAAAGTTTGCGCGCCCAGGGGCAGACAAAACCTTCTCCTGTGCCGCCAGGAACTGCTCGCGCAGCAGCTGCAGCGCGTCCACACTGGAATAGACCTGGCCGTCGCCCTCGCCCGTGGAGCGACCATTGACGGGTAGAACACCCTCAAGAGAGTCCCGCAGTCGGCGGAAGTGCGCCGAATTGTCGTTGCTAGTGCTGTAGGACAGCGGGATCTCCCGCAACTGCTGGGCGTGCGCGCGGTGCAGGCCACGCAGGGCCACCGCCGACTGGAAAACATTGTCAAAGACCTGCTCCTGGCGCTGCCCCGGGGAGTCGCCGCGGCGCTCTTCCGGCACCTGACCGTCCACCAGCTGTGAGTGTGCAGCATAATATAGCGGGTTCTGCACCGACGGCTTCAGAATCGTGTCCATGGACGTCAAGATGTCCAGGTCGCCATTGGATACGATCTGTGCAGGCAGAGGCACCACCGCCGGCTCAACGTAGGCACCCTCGCACGTCTGCTCCCAGCCCCGGGGAATGTGTACCACCAGCCACCCGTTGCGGCGCGCGTGCAGCACGGCTTGCGTAAGTACGGTGGACTTGCCGCCGCCGCGCCCGCCGGTAAGCATCACCTTGTCCGGAAAACTAATCTCCCTGTCCGGGAAGCGCTCCGACTCTGCCCTCATGGCCGCACGTATTCCGTCCACGGCACTGTCCACAGCACAGTCTTCCTTCTGGTGCACACGCACGTAGTTGGTCTTGCCCTGCAGTGGCTCCACGCTAGCGTTCACCAAGTCCGCACCGTAGCGCGTAACCTTAAGAACGTTGTCGGCCCACTCCTCACGGTCGGTTAGCTGCGGCACGTGCACGCGCCGCTGGTGCGCAATCTCGGACACGCGCACTGAGGAAGCCGCCTTGATGGCCTCGGAACGCCCCTGCAAGTGAACGTCATACTCATCCACTAGCCGACACAGCATCTTTGAGCTCTCGCGCACCATCCAAACCCGCCGCTCCGCCTGCTGCTGGCCTTTCTGCGAGGCCGCGCCGGTGCCAGTGACGCCAACATTCAGACCCTCCTCGGCCTTGCTGCTCATGCCCTCAGGCAGATACCGCTCCAGCTCCGCGGCATCAACCGCCACGAAGCCACCCTCGGGTACCGTGTACATGCTCTTCGGAGAAGACATCATGAAGTCCTTCTCGAAAGTGTACTTCTCGTAGAATCGTGGGTCCTGCGCGGAGCCCGCAGCAGCGGTCGCAGCTGTGGCAGCAGCAGAGGAAGCAGCGGCAGCAGCAGCGGGATCCGACACAGTGCTCTTAAATGAGAGAGACGAAAAAGGGCTATTCACCGACATAGCCACCATAGGATTCGCATGTTTCCTTTGCACTACCGCAGCTCTTCTATTGCAGCTAGTTCCGGTGCTCGACAACACTCGTCTGAGCATTCTTGTTAATTATTGATCCACGTCAGACAACAAGCAGCAGAATCTGCCTATATTCCAAACTAAATAATGCACAGCGGAGCAAATAATTGCACAGAACAAACTATAGAAAAGGCAGTAAGTAATACTTATATTATCGAGTGAGCGGCTGAAACAACAACGTCGAGCGAGCCGCTCGCTGGTCCGTGAAATCAGAGTGCGGGGTCTGATTATAATTTACTTACTTCCGAAAGCACACCCCAGCAGCAGCAGGTTACCTCGGCAGGGTAACTTACCTGCTGAGAGATGATAGAGTTATATGGATGTGTTACCAACATATTTTTTTAAAGCATCGTGGATCAATTACTACTTTAACATGAGCATTTATGACACACAATATCCACCTGGACAAGAAATACGCTGCTATCGCATAGAGCCCCAGATTTGCTTGATCGTCTGCTCCTGTGCAAACCCCGAGCCATCGGTCGCCACATCGCTGGCGTAATAGTATTCCTGCGCAGGCGCGGGCGCGGTGGTGGCGTCACAGAGGCAACGCATCATCGGCATCTGAAGGTGTCCGCTCTCACCCCCCTCCGTGCGCCCCGCCAGCCAGCCAGTCGCGTACCACAGCCAGTAGTCGCGGTACTCGGCCGGCTGGTGCGCGAACCACGTCACTTCGTCCCAGCCGAACGGATGAAATAGGTCCTGTGGGTCCTGCTCCCCGGGGTGTGCCGTGCAGTCGTAGTTGTCTAATTCCACCAAGTAAGGCAGTGATGCAGTCTGAAAGCCGCCGACACTGCGCCCGCCCGCAGACTTGCCGTAGATCGCATCGCTGAATCCGGCCGCCAGGGAGCAGTTGGTCGGTGCCTCCTGGTCTGGCACTGGGCGCGCAGGGAAGGCGTGGAAGTCAAACAGCAGCTGATCCGAGCTGCCTAGGAGCACAAACGGGTCGGCATAGAGGTGTGCGTTGAGCAGTGCGAATCCGCGACGCCCGCGGTCAGCGGCGAAGGCCCGGATGCGGTTGAAGAGATCGTGCGTGAGCGCCATACCCTCGTCCGCTACGCTCATCAGCTGAATCTGACCGCAGTGCAGCGCCTCAGCACCGTGCAATATGTACTGTGAGGACAGGTAGAAGAACCACAGCCGTGCCTCCTGCTGGGTCAGATCGGGCACGCTCGCGCCGGTGCCCCACTGATCCAAATAGCGCCCGTCGGGAAAGAGCATGGCTGGGTAGGAGAAGGTACGCGGCTGGGTGGGTACAGGCAGATCAAACGCTTCGAAGACATATTCCGGTACACGCAGGCTCTCCACGCCCGCCTGTGTAACAATCTCGAACACGGCGGCTTCCAGGACGAGGTCCGGAAGCTCTCGGTGTGCCTCGACGGAGATCCGCTTGATATCGGGCAGCATTTGCGGGAGCAGCTGCTCCTGACCCCACAAGAAGGCAGCGCGACCGGCATAGCGCACCCCAGTATTAGACAGCATGCGAATCGTATCGGATGTATTCGTGGACAGGCGCAGATCGGAGCCGATGTTCGGGGAAAGAAACCCGGACACGGTTGCGGCTCGGGCCAGGTACGACGTCAGCCACTCGGCCGTATATTGGAAGGTCGACATCAGCGATAAACACAAATTGAGCAAATTTTTCCGCTGTAAAAACTGAAAATAGCAAAGAAACTTTTACACTTACATATAATGGTAGTAAACAGATAATAATAAACCGTTTGCATTAGCCAGGTTAGTGCACCACCTTGGGCTGCTGGCAGCTGGCGCACAATCAGTACGCTAGGTAGCAGTGGGCTATCATTTACATCCAGACTGACAGACTGTGTCAAGAATACAGAACAGCAGCAATTATACGGCTCTTTAATTGTAGAAGAAGCAGCTGCTGCCTGAGTCTGACAGCAGACTGCTGTGTTCCCCGCAACATTGCCCCGACAAAGCTCGAAGCGACTGCTCAGACTGCTCCATGACATCATTGACATGTGCTGTTTTTCGCACATAAATAGGCATAATAGTGATAATACTTTCTAGCACACAATGGAAATTGAAATTGGTGTTTATTTATTTAATTGCGGCGCTGGCTGTTAGTGTTTGTGTTAGTGTTTGTGTGATCTATTCTATACTTCAGCAGCTTGTGATGCTCGGGTTGGTAAGAAGAAAAATGTCCAATGTGCCTATGGCTCTGCGTTGCTTAAGCGATGCGAAGCAAGTCTCCGTGGCGGATGCTTCTCGTTTCGCGCAGTATATCGCGCGTGTGGTGCATGGTGATCAACCCGCCATCACCCCTCGGATAATCGCCGCGCGCCCCTCTCCTCACCACGGCAACGGCATCTTCGCCAGGGTGAACATCCCGAAGGGCACCGTGCTGTGTGATGCGACACCGGTCAAGCAGGAGGACAAGGAGGGCACGGACCCCGTAGAGAGCGGCGCGCACGAGTTTATCAATGACCTCAACTACTCCCACGCGCGTCGGCTGGCTAACTGTGCCGAGACGAACGTGCAGGACATGACGTACGAGGACTACCAGCGCTTTGTGAAGGAGTACTGCAACCTGGAGGCTGTGGCGCAGACCACGAACGTCGTGGTGACTAAGGTAGGCGATAAGTTTTATTTGGAGAGTCATCGCGATGTGGCGGAAGGGGAGGAGCTTTCGCGCCTGTACACCGTTCAGTTCTGGCTGAACCACCATATGTCGGCGCTGATGGCGGCACAAGAGGAGGGTATTTATGAGGCAACACACCCACTGACGCGCACCATGCTGGAGCTAACCGACCCGTACTCGCTGCGTCTGTTCGCCGCGGTGCACAGATACCACAATGAGCCACAGGAGGAGGAGGGTGCAGAGGGGCAGGGGGGACACAGCGACAGCGACAGTGTGCAGGCGAAGTAGAGGCTACTGTGGGTGACAAAATTATTCGTTTTAAATATTAGCAAAATAAGATCCCTCGCCCTGAATCTACTGTGCGGTAGGCTTCATCTGGCTCCGGGCCCAGACAGGACAGGCGTCTGAGCCCAGCCACTCAAGCTCCTCCGCAGTGGACTCGCGGCCCTGCTCCAGCACACATGCACAAACATAGAACGGGCAGTCAGACGGACGGTCAGTACAACACAGATGCACTGCACTGCACCAGGTGCACAATAATACTCACCAACGCGCCGTTCCTTGAGGGGAACCGGTGAAAGCGCTGCACCACTTCCAGGTGCTCCATGGGGAAGCCTTTCAGGGTGCGCAGCCACTCCGTCAGCGCCACCCTCGGGCGAGGGGACCCACTAGGGGGCTCAGCCAACAGTAGTCGCTGCGCTAGATCCACACCGGTCTCCTGCAGGCGCAGCTTCTCCGAGTGCTGTAGCGCTACAATGGCAAAAAACACTTCCGCCGCAGAGAATACACTCATGCTACCTTCCGGCTTCAGTCCCGGCTTCGGGTCGAGCCATCCGCGGTCCAGCATCACCTGCACGGCTGCGACGGCTTGTGGCTCGTACTGAAAGGCCGCCGCCGTGCCTCGGAAAATGCAACGGGGGAACTGATCAAATAGCAGTATACGGGCCATGCACGCCGTCGGTGTCTCTTCCGCCCACTCCGCCGCCACAGGATTCCCGGTACACGCTCCGCCGGCCACTGCCTCCAGCAGGGCGGTGTGTTGCCGCTGCACCTCATCAAATCGCCCACACGCGCCCATAAACCACTGTCCCATGCGGGACTGCAGGTATGGCACGCTGTCCATCCACCGCCGCTGCTCCTGCTCCTGGCCGTACGCGGTACCGAACCAAAAGCGCAGCACGTCTATGGGCGTCCGCAGCTCCAGGCGGGAAGGGGTCTGGGTGTGCTCCCGCAGGCGTCGCTGTACCCCGCGCGCATACAGGTCCTGTCCCAGTTCCAGCTCTAGATCTAGCTCTGCATCTTCCGGTACCGGCAACTGCAGTACTGACACTGCCTGGCCGAGCTCTGCGCGGCGGCGGTCCCGTTTGAAGCGCGCGGCCGGCGCGAAGAACAGCTCCGGTTCCAAAAGCTCGACTTCGCATATCAGCCACGGCGGCGACTTAGCCTCCCCATCTGTCTCTTTATAATGTGCGCTGCTCGGGATAAGGTCGATACGCACGTAAAGCGCTGCGTCGACTCCCTCTCGCATCGACACGGCCGCCAAACCCTCCATCACGCCCTCACAGAGTCTCAGCGCCGCCGCCGGGGGCTGCAGCGCGTGCATCGACCCGCCGTACTCCGGCTGCACACGGAAGTCATTGCTAGCCGGGACCTTCTGCACGGCGTGCGAGTACTTTCCGTCCAGGTAGACAACCGAGAGCTCGCCGAAATCTTTCACGGCCTGTAGGAAAGGCTGCACCAGCACCGTGCTCTGCGTGCCAGCCAACAGCTTCTGCACATGCGCGCTCACTGCGGCGGCAGTGTCAGGGCTGGTGGTCCCCGAGTCTGTGGCATTGATCAGCTCGATGTCGTAGGAGCTGCAGCCCACCGATG
>JACKZZ010006417.1_pt1 | contig 16993 bp, 24 predicted proteins | sample 8027871 | NCBI WGS metagenome assembly JACKZZ01 (sample SAMN15724774, study PRJNA655200) | protist metagenome | isolation source: fluorescence activated cell sorting (FACS) single amplified genomes of... | place: USA: West Boothbay Harbor, Gulf of Maine | collected 2000-07-19
TTTTGACATTAGAGGCACTCTGGAAAACGGGTCATACAGAGTTACACGCTGGCCCGGAACTGGTTTCACTTGTTATGAACGCAAGGACAACGGGGACTTACTCGTAGGCAGCGCAGAGGGCATAGGGCAGTACACAGGCTTTCAGGACAACGGTAGTTCCTACAGCTTCAAGTACTTCAGCCCTGAGTTGTCCTTTGGAGACCCTTCTAAACTTAAGTTCCTCAAGAAGATTAGACCGACGGTAGTAGGTGGTAGTGGTCTTGATGTACTACTAAAGTGGGACTACGACTTTGGTTCTTCCTACAACACAAGCGTGATTACGCTGAGGGACCAAGCAAAAGCAGAGTTTGGTATAGACGAATACACCGTGGGTCAATATTCTGACGGTATCCTGACATCTAAAGACGCTGTAAACACTAACGGCAGTGGAGGAACATTGAGCATTGGTATGGAAACAAGTATCAACGGCAACGAACTGTCAATCCAAGAAATCAATGTACTTGCACTAGTAGGTAAAACAATATGAGTAATTATACTAAAGTAACGGACTTTGCTGCAAAGGATACTTTGTCTTCAGGGGACGCTAACAAGCTTGTCAAAGGCACTGAGTTTGAAACTGAGTTTGACAACATTGCAACTGCGGTAGCAACAAAAGCAGACACTGCTGGACCCACGTTCACAGGCACTGTAACAATACCTGCGCTGACCTTTACAGGTACTCTAGCTACAGGGACTATTAACGGAGGGACATACTGATGGGTTTTGACTTAGGTAACTTTTTAAAAGAGCTAGGAGGAGAAGGAGGCACTGCTGCCAACTCTGCCGCTGCCTTAGGCTTAGGTACCGCTGGTTTAGCCCTTGCTGAAAAAGGGTACAGCGACATAGGAGACATTGGTCGCGAGGCTTATGAAGGTCTATCAGGAGAAGAAGGGTTAGCTCAAGAACTCCGTGGTATGATGGAGTTTCAGCCTTACACTGTGACTTCTGCTACTGGTGGTCAGTTTGGCATGGCTCAGGACCCTGCTACGGGTCAGATGTCTTACCAACTAGCTGCTTCTCCTGAAGAACAAGCTTTACAGCAGCAGCAGTTACAACGTGCAAGTATGTTCTTTGGACAAGCAGCAGCGCCTATAGACCAACGGGAGCAAGACGTATACAACCGTATGCGAGCAGCTATGTCTCCTGAAGAAGAACGACAGCGTCTAGCTTTAGAACAACGTATGGCGGCTCAGGGACGCACAGGTGTGCGTACAGCACAGTTTGGTGGAACTTCTGAACAACTTACGTTGGCTAAGGCACAGGAAGAAGCTAGGAACAGTGCAATGCTGAACGCTATGCAGTTTGCAGGACAAGAGCAGCAGCAACAGTCCCAACTAGGGGCAGGTATGTTAGCCGCTGGTTACGTACCACAGGCACAGTTGCTTAACGCGCTGCAACCCGGAATGTCTGCTTCAGAACGTCAGAGACAAGCTATGTCGGAACAAGCAAAATCTTACGGTCAAACCTATACCACAGGCTTAGAAGCACTACTACAGTCTGGTTTAGGGCAAGCTAATTTAGCTGGTGGCTTTGGTAGCAGCATCGCTAGTTCAGCACTTGGTGGCTTGTTTAGTTAATAAGGAGAACATGTAATGGCTCAATTTTCACAAGGATTTCTGTCTAGCTTAGGCAGACCAGAGATGTCACAAAGCTTGTTTGGCTTAGGTGCTGCCATTGGTGGTGTTCCGGGGCAGATGAAGCAGAGGCAGAAGGAGCAAGAGCAGCTAAAGCGTTACGACCAAATTTCTCAGATGAGTCAACAAGGCATCGCCTCAGCACAATCAGGCGATGTTACAGGACTAACTTCCAGATTAGAACAACTGCAACAAGCTAAAACCGCTGCTAAAACTTTGGAAGAAAAAAAATCTATAGGTCAGATGATTCTTAAACTTCAAGGTCTTAAACCCGGAGCAGAAAAAGTTGCTATAGGAAACAACGCCAGAGAGCTTGTTAATATTACTGAAGCTTTAACAAAAACAAGTTTAACCTCTCCTGCTAGATTAGCTTTAGAAGAAAAACGCCAAAAATTAATGCAAGACCCTAGAGCCGTGCAACAGTTTCATGAGTATCAAATGTCTCAGTGGAACTTTGAACAAAAAGCAGAGGACATAAAAGCAGAGCAGTGGCTTGAAACAAACAGAGGAGCTATTTTAGAAGCAGTTCAAAGCGGAGACACAAAAGCTTTAAGTGGTATCATTGGGGATGCTGGCGAGTACGTAGAAGCAGCTCAGAGGTTTGCTGACTCTTCTTTAAAAAGTGCTGAAACAATGGCTAAGTTTGAAGAAAATAGCATAGAAAGAAAGATGGCTCCCAGTGTAGACTACTACACAGAACAAGTTAATAACCTTCCTGAAGAAATTAGTAAAAACTTAAAGGCTACTTTAAATGCTTACAAAACAGTATCTGAAAAAGGTTGGGACGGTAGTCAATGGACAACTGGTTTCAGAACAAGAGCAAAGCAATTAGAACGTGAGCTTAAGGGACAGCTTTCCTCTATCAACAATCAAGTAGCTACTGCAAAATATGCTGAGGCAAGACGTGAAGACAGAGTTTTAAAAGAACGGATTAAAAAACTAGAGTTAAAAATAGATGCTCCTATGAGTTCTGACTATATTAGACAAGGTCGTATTATGGCCCAGTCGCTACTAAAAGAAGACGAAGAACTTACAGAAAGTGCTATAACGGAACAAGCCACGGCTTTGTATGAGCGTGACCGTAGGCGCAATATTCAAGAACTTGCTTTTTTAACAGGAGAGAAACCAGTTGAGGAAGGAGAAAAGTACGAGCCTTGGCAGCTTGAGATTATTGAAGAAGCAATGAATGATAATCCAGATAAAAGCAGACAAGCAGTTATTAACGCTTTAAAGAAGGGTGGTATCTTGTCTGTTAAACCAGAACCTGCTGAACTCACTGAAAGAGAAAAACGTATGGAGGCTTTAGAGACTCGTGACGAACGCATGGAAGCTATTGGTACAGGTTTAGTTGCCCGTACAGGTGCTTTAGGACCTAGAGAAAAACGCATCAAAGCTTTAGGACCTAGGGAAGAACGTACATCTTCTTTGTTTAATTAAGGACTGTAAATGGGTAAGTACTCAAATTTATTTAACGATGTCCCTTCTTCTTCTTCTTCTTCTGGTAAATACAGTAACTTATTTGCAGAAGAAGAAGACACAGAATACAATGTCTTCAGGTCTGCAACAGTAGACTTTGTTGAGTCTGCTATTGGTGCTGGTGACGAACTTGACGCAACAGTTCGTTTGCTTTCTGGAGAAGCTGATGGTTGGAACGAGGCTATAGAACAGTCTCGTGCAGAGCTACGTGCGTTTGAAGAAGAAAACCCTAACGCGTCTATGGCGCTTAGTGCGGCAGGCTTCGGTGCAGGTTTGTTTATCCCCGGAGCTGGTGTTGCCAAGATTGCACAGGCTGGTACAAAACTTGACAGAGCGTTGAAGGTAGGCGGCCTAGGTGCTGCTGAAGGTGCTGTCTACGGTTTCCTAAGCGGAGAAGGTGAAGGTAGGCTTACAGAAGCAGGCATTGGTGCTGTAGCTGGTGGTGCTTTAGGTGGACTTGCTGGCGGCTTACTAACTAAAAATATTGATGAAGTAAAAGAAGCTACACGTAAGCTTGATGCTCAGTCTGCTAAAGGAGGCGGGAGTCACATAGGTGGAGACGAGGGTTTTGTAAACGTAGGTAAAGCTAAGGAATCCTCACGCACTGGTATTGATTTCGACACTAGCACAGCTTCTCGTAAAGCTAGGGACATTAAAGAAGACGCCCTTGTAGTTGAGAAACCGACCGGACAAAGCGGAGTAGTAGGTACTATATTTTTAAGCACTAGAGACTGGCTTGTTAAAAACGTAGGTACAAGGGCAGCAAAACTTGCTGAAGACTCTGAGATAATGATACGCCATGAGCAAAGAGAAATTGATGAAGTCTTTGATACTTCTTTTTTAAACGCTGCTGAACTGCTCGATAACAACAAAATGTTAAAGTCTCTGTCTCTAAGAATGAACAGTGCTATAAAAGAAGACCGTAGAGTATCTTGGGAAGACTTTGCTGCAGCGGCAAAAACTCCCGAAGAAAAACAAATAGTCAAGCTTCTTGAAAAACAAGTCAAGACTCTTCAAGGTTTAGACTTTGTTAAGCAAGGTGACGTAGACTACTTTCCTACAAAAGCCATAGAAAAGATACCTACAAGAGTAGGAAACCCTGATTCTTATGACAACCCTATAAAAGCACTGAAAGAATACGCTGAAGACATATCGTCAGCAAGGGCTTTGGCTTCGCGTTTTAATATAGAGATTAAAGAACTAAGTCCTCCTCGTGAAGGACAAAGTAGATTAAATGTTATTATTGAGGCTATTGAAAAAGAAGCAAAAGGACAAGGTGCTTCTGAAGAAGTAGCAGCTAACCTAGCTAACGGCTTGCGGTCACAGCTAATAGCGTCTAAGCAGGGGGGAGACACAGTAGGTGCTGTAGCTAGGCGAACCACTTCCGCTGCTCTCTTGGCTAACCCTATGAACGCTGTCCTAAACTTGGCTGAAGGAGTAACTGCCCCTATCTACCAGAATGGTGTTGCTGCTTGGGCTAAAACACTGCCTAAAGCTGTGCTGTCTACACTTAATGAAAACTTCGGCGTTAAGAATAAAGGATGGGTTTCCAACAGAGAATTAGGTTTAGACAAAGACTTCATGGGAGAAATAGCCAACGCTGGTAAAAAAGCCATGAACGACTCAGCAGAGTCTGCTAATTGGACTAAACTAAATGATAAGTTTGTTCGCGGTGTAGACTATCTCAGTAAAAAACTTTATAAGTTATCAGGTGTTCAGACTGTCAACAGAATGGGACAAGAAATTCTAAGCAACTCTGCTGTCCAACGTGGTGTTGACCTTGCTAACGACGGTTCTGAAAAAGCTCTGGCTAAACTACGGAAGCATGACGGTATGCGTGGTTTAACAGAGTCGGAGTTTAAAGCTACAGTAAGTGCTTTGAAAGACAAAGACTTGAGCGACCCTTGGGTTATTAACTTTGCTGGGTCTGCGATGAACAAGTGGCAGCCTGTTAGCGCAAGTACAATGCCAAAGGCTTTCCACGACAACCCTAATGGACGCATGGCGTACAGCATGTTGTCCTATATGAACAAGCAAATGAACAGCGTTAGGAATGACGTTGGTCTTAATCTTTTAAAGATACAGTCTAAAGGCTTGAACACTAAAGAAGGAGCAGAAGCGGCCAAAGAAGCGATGATTAACTCTGCTAAGTACGCAGGTATCTTTGGTGTTGCTGCTGGTGTCTGGGATGACTTCAGAAAAACTCTTGACTTGTCTAATGATAAAACACTTGAGGACTTAATGACTCCAGAAGGCATTAGCTCTTCCATGATGAACCAACTTGCGTCTAACATGTCCAGTGGTGTTGTCAACATCAGGGCAGAAGAGTACGGTGGAAGTCCTATTGAGCCTATACCTGCCCCTATATCTGCTGGTTTTAGGTTAGGCAGCGGGTTGTTTACGGCAGGTGAAAGAGTAATTACAGGTGAGCCTGAGCCTCTTACTCCGCTACTGCGTGCAGGTCAAACGTACCTCCCCGGTGTTGCCAACGTAGACAGAGTTCTACGTATGACAACAGGGGAACGCTTGTTTGAAAAGTTAGGTTTATTGGAAGACTAAATTTCGCAACTGTTACCAACACAGGCCAACTGTTGTGACCCTTCAGTCATGTCTGTTTCCTCAACGATGTCCCACTCGATAATCTTAGGAAACTCCTTGACTAGCTTCTGGTACGTCTCTGAGTCCACAGGCTCATAAGGTGCCTGCTGGTACGTATGTTCTGAGTAAGGTAGAAAGCTAATGCCACTAACCTTGTCGAACTTATTGTACAGCCACTGTCCTACCTCCAGGAATTCATCGTCCCTGTAGTAGCAAGTCATGGAAGGCTTGTGTTCACACCAGTAGTCCTGATATATCTCCCACAGACACAACTGCTCCATAGCTCCCATATCAGTCGCTACTACAGCCTGCTTAGGAGACTTGATGGGGAACGAGAAGACCTTAGTAGTAGGAGAAGTAACGTCCATCTCCACAGGGACTCCTGCAGCCTCTAGGACAGCACAGAGTGGGTCTCGTGCATCTGCCCTTACTCTTCGTATGTACTGCTCCGCGTATCTAGGATGGATGCCTGATGCGCTATCCACCAACTGAGATACAGTACCGGAAGGCTTAACAGCAGTGATGGCAGTGCTAACACTGATGCCAAGACGTTTAGCCCAATTACGGTTAGTCTTAATAGCTTCCTCTTTAAGCTGCGTGAGCCACTGCTTAAGTTCTTCACGACTCTTCCTCCCTGACATAACTGGATGGTCCATGATGCCAGTGAGTGACACTCCTAGCAACGCCTCTTCCTGCGTATTGTCCTTCCATATCTTACGCAAGTACCTGAAGTCAGTAAGGGTAGCCTGTAGCGTCCCTAGGACAGTCGCGGACCTGACCTTGATACGTAAGGTCTCTAGTGTGTCCTCAGCCCTCACCACTACCTCAGACAAGTTACAGAATTGGTAGGGCCTAAGTATAATCTCTGAGCATGGGTTTGTACCAAAGTCAAAGCTTGCGTCCCTACGTCCGTTCTTCTCTGCCTGACGCTGACTAGCGACACGACTAAAGACACCTCTCTCGCCTGACCGTGACTCATACAGAGACTTCCACTCGTTCAGGAAAGCTTCAAAGTCAGGCTTCTCTGTGTAACAAGCTGAGTTATTAGCCAAGCCACGCTGAGGATTATCTACCCACCACTGCCCTGATTTAGCTCGTCGTATTCTGTCGTCGGTAAGATTACTGAGACTGATGAGGGCGCTGCGTCTGACTCCCCCAACGACAACGACTTGTGCAATCTTACAACAGAGGTCGTGACACTCGATGGAACTGAGTCGTCGTCCAGCAGATGCTCGAAAGACTTCCACGGTGAATTGGAAGAGGTCAACAAGAGGCTCTGGACCAGACGCTCTACCTCCGAAGGTCTTAAGGGCTGCCCCTGCAGGTCTAACTCCAGAAACGTCCCACTTGGGTACTTGACCGCTAAAGAGCATCGCGATAAGTTCCCTGTAAGATTTAGCCCATCCAATTTTGCTGTCAGCGACGTGTATAACTGTATCTGTGTCATGGAACTTCTCCGCAACCTCTGGTAGTTTAGTGATGTACTGACGTTCCACACTGAAGCCAACTCCTGTGCCACACATAAGTATGTACATCATCTCGTCAAAGGCTTTAGGGTGGTCTATAGGTAGGTAGGAGCAGTTAAACCCAGCGACATTGTCTCTGTCCAAAGCCTCACCTGCAGTCATCAGTGCCCTCATGCTAGGCATTACGTCTAAATCATGCACAGGGTCAAAGAGGTCCTTAGCTTCCTTCTTGGACAACTTCTCCTTACTTACCCAGAAGTCCAAGTAACGGTTCACAGTTTCTTCCCACGTCTCCCTGCGCTGTTCTTCAGGCAGGTAACGGGCGTACCTTGATTTATGTATGTATTCTTGATATGCGTCCATCATGAAATGTCTTCCTCCTCGTCTTCAAATATATCATAATATCCTGAGTTATAATAAGCAGAGTCTTTTTCCATAAATTTTAAAGCTTCTTTTTCTGATTCAAAAGTAAGAAGGTCACGTAAATGCTCTTCATCAGCGCTTTCCCAAACTATGCAAGTCCATGTCATAACTCGTATTCTCCTCCGGTTATTAGTGACATCTTCAGTTGGTCCAACAGGAAGTAAAGCCCTGTTGTGTCCATGTTCGTAGAAACAAGGATAAAGTCTTCTGACTTAACAACACAGAAAGCCTCGTCGTAGCTTTCCAAGTCTTCCTTAGCGACGATAGCGTCAAACACCATAGGCACAGTGAGTTCGTCTGTTTTATTCTTTTGGTCGAAACCTCCTTCAATCACTTTCATTCTACAGCCTCCTGTTCCTCGACCATCTTGTTTAAGTACCACCGTGCTTTCTTCAGGTCCTGTACACCATTCTTGTAGCGCCAACGGTGCAGATACTTCATGACATTGCCCTCGCAGTAGTCAACAATACCGTCACCCAGTTGTTGCTTAATGTAGTCAATGGCCTCCATGCCTCCCTGATTGTAATGGGGTGGTCTATGAACCAGAGCGTCCCACTCTTTTTCCGTTGCTAAATCAATACTCATCTTCGTTCTCCTCTTCATCCTCTAGCTCTTCCGCGAATACCTCTAGTTTGTTTATCAGCTTGTCTTCAAACCTGTCCAGAAGCTCTTCGGAAGTTATCTCCAGTGCTTCCAGAAAGTCTTCAGGGTCGTAGTTGCGAAGTAGAAGTTCCTTAATTTCCTCCATTGTTAGAGACATCGTCCATCAACTCCTGTAGCGTATCTAATGTGTACCAGTCAAGACCTTGTTTCTCACACCATTGAGACATAGTAATCTTACCTCCCTTCCTTACTTTTTTATTTGGATTCATAAGAACAAACACAAGGCTCTGGTAGTCCTCAAGACTGTCTCTGACGCTGGTGTACTTCTTAGTGTCTCCTTCCCTGAAGAAACCTTTACACTCAACCAGCGTGTTGCTGGGGACGTGTACAAAGTCCGGTGTGTAGTTCCTGTGTATTGTGTAAGGTACTGTGTAGGGTTCGTACTCAAAACCCTCCAGTACTTCCGCTGTGTGTTCCTCAAAAACACTACGAAACTTCGATTTCTGGGACCTTCGGCTCATTGAATACCTCTGTTAAATAACGTGGACCTGCTGAATACGCGAACCCTCTTAAGGAAGGCCAACATTCTTTTTTGTACGAGCAGTAGGAGCATCCTATAGCGAGTTTCTGGTTGCCACTCTTGCCATCTGCGATAGTTTCGTAACATACCTCTGGTGGCTCCTCCTGCTCTACCATCTTTTTTATCTGGTTGATTCTTTCTCCTATGTCATAAGAGATAAGGTCGTACACAGGTGCCTGCGTGTCCTCAGAGTCATACAGCAGATAAGTCAGATGGCCATTCTGTTTGTCCATTGCCAGCCAGCCAAACTTAGTTTCACCTTCTGAGTGAGCGTAGCCTTTAATCTGTCCTATGTACCCAAAAGGGTCGTCGTAGGCCAGTGTCCCTTCCTTGAACTTCTTGAAGCCGTAGGTGGAAGTTGACTTCACGTCAGTCACAACTCCGTCTATCCTGCAGTCCATAGAACCTTTGATGCCGTTGACCTCACACTTCTTCTGCTCATCTGTCACCTTGTGACCAGCAGCTCTTGTGAGGAACAGTAGCAGTTCTTCAATCAGATGCCCATAGAGGAACTTGACGTAGGTATTAGGAGTTAAGTCCTCGCCTTTGTCAACGTCGTTGTACACATTCCAAAGGAAACGTTCTTCACGTCCTATGTTGGACATACGTAGTTTACGTGAGTCGTCTCTGACCTCTGTAAACTCCTTACGCATGAGGTCCTTGACGTTCTCACCAAACTGCTCAATGCAGCTCTCGATGTCTACTCCTTCTGCTACGTCTTTAGTAGACACTAGGTTGTAGATGTCACTCACTAAGTTGTAAGTGTTTTTCATTTGTACTCCTCCGCTGTACTAGAGACAACCTCTCTGGCCTGCTCCGGTGTGCATTTGAACCACTCGCCCTTACGTTCATAGGACTTCTGTAGCTCTGTGTGTGCCTGTGATTCTGCCTTTCGACGATTGTTCACATCATACTTATATTGTAACACATAATCTCTAAATGGGGAAGAAGTTTGGTAGCCGTTTAAGCGGTCCTCAGCGTCTATAGCCATGCCTATCTTGACCCAGTCAGGGAAGTTAGGATTAGTTACAGCGTACACTTGACCCTCGACACTGCTAGTGTACTTCGACAAACTACTGAAGGCTGCTTGTTCAAAGTTCTTGTAGCGTCCGGGCTTATACAAAGGGTGTGACCTAGAAATGTACTTGCCATTGACGTACATGTTTAGCTTGTTGTGGTAAGGGTTGTTATTTTTGTTATGTTTGACGTTTTGAACTTTCATACACGAGCGGCAGCGATGGTTTAGTCCGTCCTTCCTTGTGCGGTCTTTATGGAACTCACTCAGCAGCTTGTGTTCACCGCAGTGATGACATCGTTTCATCTCAAATAAATCTTCTTGTATAATCATTAGTGTGTCTCCGCCCATGTTGTGCCAACTTTGTATTCACCGTCCAAAGGGCATCGCAGGTTAAACTCAATACCTGCAGCCTTTAGACACTCTACTGCTAACCAACCAAACTTCTCTGCGTCTTTCTCTGCAACTTCTGTCTGAACTTCATCATGGATATTACCTATAATCTTGTAGTCCAAGTCCCAGCGAGTTGCATAGTCGTCCAGTATCACCAGAGCTTTCTTCATCACGATTGCTCCTGCTGCTTGTAACAACGTGTTCAACGCTGAGTGTTCCGACCTAACTAGGAGTCTCCTTCCGTCGAGTCCTGTGAGGTAACCTCTTGCTGACGCATTTGAAACTCTGTCCTTAAGAGCTGCGAATGCTGGTAGATTACTGAGGAAAGATTCTCTAAGTTTTTTGCCTGTTCTTCTACCTCCTCCAGCCACTGTTCCAAGTTTAGCATCTCCTGCACCGTATAGTAGGGCATAGATAAAAGTCTTAGCCTGATTTCTTGATTCAAGTCCTGCAAGTTTTTGATTAGCCGTGTGTACGTCTCCGTTGATAATTTCATTGGTGTAGTCCTCGTCCTTCATGTAGTGAGCCAGCATACGCAACTCAAGACCACTGGCATCGAAACCTACTAGCTTCTTACCTTCAGGCACAGTCCAGCAGGACCGACACTCGTGTCCATACGGGCTGTGGCTTGCAGGTACTTGAGCCATGTTGGGTGACTGATGCGTCATGCGTCCTGTGACTGCACCGTTACTGATGACACGTCCATGTACCCTACCGTCTTCCTTCACGTGCTGTAGCCACGAGTTGACCTGTGCGTATCTTTTTTGTAGCATCAAGTACTCACTGACGACCTTTGCTTCCGGTAGATTGATGGTGTCAAGAACTGCTTCATCGACTATTGGGTTACCCTTCTCTGTGACTTTGTCAAAGCGTACCCCAAGGCTCGAAAGTCTCTTCGCAATCTGCTGCCTAGAACCCACGTTAAAGACTTCAACCTTGTCCTTAAGCCTCTTCCCTGTCTTCTCTGACCATCTTTCATGGACAATGGGTGGGAACTTCTTCTGCAACTCTTCTTCGATGTCATTCATTCTCTCCTTAAATGTGGAACACAGGTCTCTAGCCAAAGACTGGTCCAGAACCCAACCGTTTTTCTCCTGCTGCTGCACTGCTACTTGCACTTTATGCTCTAGCTCAATGCTGACAGGTGAGAAACAAGCCATCTCCTGTACCAACTTCTGGTGTACTGCTTCTGTTACGTTCACGTCCTGTATGCAGTAGTCAATCATCTCCTGTGACAACTGAGACCAGTCACTATGGTCACCTTTTGGGAAGCCTAAGTCATTGCCCCAGTTTCTGAGGGAGTGTCCACCTGACTTACTTGGCTCACATAAGCGTGATAAAACCAAAGTATCTAGGACCCTCCCTGGAGCCACTGTGATGCCCCAGAGACGTTCTAGGACAGGGACATCGTAACCTATTAGGTTGTGACCAACGACGCTCTGAGAGCCTCTGAGGGCTTCTGAGAGGCTTTCTGGGTCCTTGTGTACCAGAGTTACGTCATTCTCCTTGGTAACAACGCACCAGATGGTGTCGGGAGTCAGGCCATTGGCTTCTAGGTCAAGATAAATCAAAAGTCATCTCCTACATGTGGGTTAGCGACTTCACTCAACCTACCTGTTGTGCGGTCATAAGCAAGGAAACAAGCAGGACCAGTTTCACCAGTGTAACGGTTCTTAAGTACCCTGACAGTCGTGGTGTTTCTGATTTCTTCATTTTCATGCTGCTGGTCTCGTTCCATACCTATGACAATGTCGGACAACTGGGCAATTGCCTGTGACCCTCTGAGTTCGCCCAAGGATATCTGGGCACCGTCTTCATGTGCTTTGCCCTGTGACCGACGCAGGTGTGACACGAGGAACAAGCAGATGCCTGTCTCAGCCACGAGTGCCCTGAGCTTAGTCATGATTTCATCAATGGCTTTACGCTCGTCACCGTTTTCCTGACTTGACACAACGATACTTAGGTGGTCTAGGATTACGAACTTGCAGTCCAGAGCCTTCGCCATGTAACGTACACGTGCTAGAAGGTTGTCAGCGGAAGTAGAACCCCAATGGTCGAACAGGTAGTAACGCCCAGTGCCTAGTGTTGACTCCCAGAAGGGTCTCAGTTCCTCGACTGAGGTGTCTTCCTCTAGGTGCAGAGGTCTGTTCGCGGCCACTGACATGATGCCCAGTGTAGTACGCGAGAGGTCCTCTTCCAGAGCTAGGACACCAATGTTACCGTCGCAACGCTTGAGTAAGTCGTACTCAATCTCACGTATGAACTGGGACTTACCCATGCCACTACCACTAGTGATGGTCACGAGTTCGTAGGGCCTGTGTCCTCTGGTGATGGTGTTGAGTCCGTCCCAAGGATAGGGCACTGACTTAACGTTACGTTTCTCAACCAAGTTTTCCCACGTGTCAGTACCTGCGACGATACCGTCAGGTCTGTACGTCTTGGCGTTCCACCATGCTTGCGTAAAGTCCTTGACTCTGTTAGCCATAAGCATGTCACTAGCGTCCTTCACGGGTAGCTTAATGACTTTGAGCTTGTTGGGGCTAAAGAGGTCCTTGACTGCGTCTACTGCTGCTTCTCCTGCTTTGTCGTTGTCGAAGCACAGGACCACAGTACCGTAGGACTCTAGCCACTCTAGCTGCTGCTTGACTTCCTTGGCTGCACTGGAAGCACCGGAGCGTAGGGACACTACGTCCCACTGTTTACCTGACATCTCGTAGACTGCCATTGCGTCTAGCTCACCTTCACAAACCGTGATGTACTTATTTGTTTTACACTGGTGTTGTCCAAAGAATCCAACTCCGGTTGTGTCACCGCTAGTGTGGAAGTTCTTTGTTTTCACCTCGCGTACCTTTGCAGACGCAACTTCATTTGTGCTGAGGTTGTAGTAAGGGTAGTGGTGTCTTATGATTTCACCCGTAGTCGAGTACTCCACAGTGACACCGTAGCGTTGACAGGTGTCCTGCGACAGTCTCCTCTGGGGTATCGCTGCCACTACTCCACCCATGCTCAGACGGCTAGGCTTTGCTGTTGCTGCTATTGTTAGTTCCATGTCACCGCCGTGTTTATGATAGTTACAACTGGCGCTGAAGCAGTGTGCCCCAGCGTCGTCGTAGATGGCTAGGGAGTCCGAAGAACCACACTTCGGACAACCCTCATGTCTAATGAATTTAGCCATAGCCCTAGAAGTCCGAAGCGTCACCTTCGGTCATCTCTGCTTCCTCCAAGACCTTCACAGCTTCGAGGTAAGTAGCAACTCCATGTACAGGGTGTTCCTGCCCTAGCTTGAACTTGAGACGTACCTTCGAGTTGTAAGGTACTTCGCCGTTGTAGCGGTTACCTTCGATGTCAAAGCGTTTGATGTCGTACTTAGACTTGAACTTCCTTTGCTTTGCGCCTTGGTAGTCCTTAATCTTCACACCCTGTGCTGCCAGTGTTGAAGCATCGTCTTCAGACATCGTGATGGTCATTGAGAAGGCTCCAGTGTCCTGACCGTTGTACACATCATGCTCAGTCAGTTTGCTGAAGTTTACAATGCCTTCGATAGTGGTGGCTGCTGCTGCCATAGGAATAATCTCCGTTGTTTGCGTTTGTTTTGACTAGTGTTTGTCACTCGCCATACTATTAGTATACCATAGTTTTCTCTGCCTTGTCACCTCCTTTTTAGTAAACAGGAGCAGTGGTCTGTATATACTGCCGTTACTCTGTAGTAACTACAGTTGTAACTACAGTAGTAACTACAGAAGTACTACTACTGTTTACTTCTTTAGTTTACTTCTTAAGTAATACCTTAGTAGAGGGTATCATAATCTGTGTCCGGTGTCAAGAGGGTTCCTTTGATTTCTTCAAAGAAATTATCATCTTCCAGCTCACAAGCATGAACACTGCTCAAGCAGGTGCCGCAGAGGTCGTAGAATTCACCTCTAGCGTCCTTCCGTGTTAGTTCGTATTCTCCCAAAAGTTTGTTACAGGCTTTACATCTCATGTTAAATCTCCTTTGTATTCAGGTGTACCTTCGTTTGAGTAGGTGTAGTAGAACCTATCCTTGTGTAACTTGTACAGTTCTGTTGGTGCCATTCGCTTGTACTTGTCCCTCAAGAGGTCTTTGAGTACAAGCTGTACGTCAGAGAAGCGGAGGCTGTACATTTCGTCTAGTGCCAAGCTGTCAACCATACGTTCTACTGCTTTACTGCTAATTACTCCTTCCTCTGGACTAGTGATGTCTATTTCTTCTGTGTCAACCATTGTTTACTCCTGTTGTGTTAGACATGCCCAAGAATAACTTATTTCATCAGTGTTTACAAGCAATTGATTAATCTTTTGTGCAACTATTTGACACTCTAGTTGTGCATCGCTTGAAATCCTTTGTTTTACCACTCGTGCAAATGCTGCTAGGGACCCAGTCCAGTACCACTCAGTCATCATGGACTGTGGTAAAACCATACGTGCCTGCTCTGGTGCCACTCCAGACGCAACCATGTTCTGGTAGAGCGTCTCTGCGCTGTTCATAAGGTCCCAGTACCTCGAGTCCCAGCGTTCTCCTAGGAGGCCTGAAAATGTTTCTAATGATGAACCTTGTTTCTTATCCTGTGCTTTTAACCTCCAACCTGCAGGCTCATGAAACTCAGGTTTAAAGTCCACGTAGCGTCTAGAGACCTCATTCCACACTAGACCTACCTGACTTTTAGCCAACTGCCTAGAGATAAATATCGGTGCTTTCAGTCTAAACTGCAACTGTACGTGTCCAAAGGGTGTCCAGTGATTGTGCTTTGCTAGGTACTTTATGAGCTTTTTGTCGCGTCCAGAGAACTCATGTGACTCTGCAGCAAATGATACTCTAGCAGCATTAACTATCGTAAGGTCACTACCCATTATTTTTAGCAGCTCTACTTTCATATCTCAAACATCCTTCCGTTTAGGTCAAAATTCACAACAAAGTAGACTGAAGCAATAGCCCAGAGGACGCAAACGCCCCAAAATATAAACTGTACGTCTCTATCTGTCAGCTCTCGCTCTACGAGGTCATAATATACCGCTTTGATTTCAAATTGTACTCGCTTGATTAGTTTCTTAATCTTGTTCATATGTTAACATGCTCCTCTTTTATCGTGAGTTTTACGACTACTTCGCCGTCTGGGTGTGTGCTGTAGATGCTTATGAGACTATCTCGCATCGTCAACGCTTCAGATATCTGTACGTCTAGGTTGTCATAGTCTCTGTACATAGTGACACATGCCAATACTTCTTTTTTGTCACGTGTCGCTACGTTGTCAACCAGCTTATAGTCCCAGTAGTAAGCCTCTAGGATAATATCTGCTACTTCTCTATTGATTACAGCCATTGTGGTGCCTCTCGTTTTGTCCAGTTCATTAGTATCCTCCGGTTTAAGATTTATAGCTAAAATATATACGCTCGTATTCTTCGCCGCCTTCGCGCATGATGCCTTCGAGGTACTTCCTGTTCCTATCACCTCTATCGTATGCATGCGGGTCTTCCGACCGCTGATAGTACCAGTCGTGGCAGTCGCACAATAGTTTAAACTCAATCAGTGTCTTTAGCTTGTCCATTTATTCTACTCCTCACAATTTGGTTTGATGTTTTTAAAGTCTGGCATGCTACCTGTGCAAACGTCTTGTTTGTACTGTTCAGCCTGTTTAATGTCATGGTTTAGCTCGTCGTTGCTTACCCATGCAAAGGCACAGGTTAGAGCAGCGGCTAGGATTATCTTTTGGTAGGTGTTCATGCTATGCCACCTCTACTAATCACTTGATTGTGTAAATCATAAGACAAGGGACCTGCCGATTGATATACAGCATCAACAATCTCTGGATACTCTGCCTCTATCTGTTCAATCTTCTGATATGCAAATACATCATTAGTTTTAACTGTACGCTCTACCAGTGCCAAGTACTCTTTTATCAATTCGTTCATGTTATGCTACCTCTATTGCGCTATAAAAGAATATTGATTGTAGCGCTGTATCATCTGATAGACAAGTGGCTTTAGGAAACATTCCATCAGCGTCAAGTGCATCACTCATTCCGTACAGGTCTACTGTATAGATACCATCTGATAGATTGTCTTCTATATGGTCTGCAATAGAGTACCGACCTGATACAAACTTAAGCCAGCCCAGTTCGTCATCTGTTAGGGCGTATTGTTCCCCGTCTTCCAGCTGGTAGTGGTAGTTCTCTAGGTCGCTGTCCTGTGCCCGTAGGCTTTCACTTGTGTGTGTCATGCTATGCTACCTCCTGAAGTTTGATTAATTTTAACATTTTCTTACCGTGTGCTGGATATGCTACCACAGAAACTTCCTGATTCCAACAAGCGCGACAAGGGCCACATTTGCCTTCTCTGGTGCTTGACTCGCATACCGTTAGGTTACCATTGCCAGAGTCTAAAGACGCGATGATTGTGCTTGTGTTGCGTCCTGCTACTGTCTCACCTGTTACACTGTCGCTAGAGTAGCGAACTACTACGTTCTGCAAGGATTCCATCTCAGCGAAGACACTGTGAAACTTGATAAACTTGTGCATGCGAGTGGGTAACCAGTGTTTTGTCCAAGGTGTGCGTTTCATGACTTCTAGAATCTTACGTGCCAGTTTGATGCTGTATACGTCGCCAGAGTCAAACCATCGAAAGTATCTGTCATTGTCTAGTTCTGCAACCATATCGTCAACCCATGCGTCACGTTTCCAGTCTCGCTGGTTGTGTTCACGTGGTTGTTTTACATTGGGGAATCTATAGTTCCCTGTAGTCGCGTAGCATC
>JACKZZ010009201.1_pt1 | contig 16978 bp, 2 predicted proteins | sample 8027871 | NCBI WGS metagenome assembly JACKZZ01 (sample SAMN15724774, study PRJNA655200) | protist metagenome | isolation source: fluorescence activated cell sorting (FACS) single amplified genomes of... | place: USA: West Boothbay Harbor, Gulf of Maine | collected 2000-07-19
GGGACTACAGGAACCAGGAATTGTACGTGCCGGTCATGGGCGAGAGCCTTTGGAACCTGCTATTTGAGCTAAATATCAACATACACCAAGATAGCTCCGTCTCTGTACCTTTTTGTAATGTATCTGGCTGGTCCGAGGAAGCTAAAACCAAACCCTCCATCAAAGATGATGCACATTTAGCACTCGATTTTAAGGGTGGTTCCTCTATTGCCTACAAATCCTTGTTCTATCCAGTGGATGACTCAGGGACATATGCTCTCATCACTGCTAAATTGCAGCATTGTGATCTTCGTACTTCTCTTACCAATAAGCCTCTATTAGACCTGTCCAACAGTGGGGCCCAGGCCGAGATTGTCTGTAACCTGCGTTATCCCAATGAATGGAATAATCTCTACCATTGGAGCTTCGATATTACCTTCTCCAAAGCCAAAGTGTATTTCTTAATGGAACATTCCAAAGTGTTTGCAGACGTGGCAGCAGACTGGGGCCGGTACAGTGAAATTTTGGATAGCTATCCTCGTATTGGTGGTCTTTCCCTCACCTACTTTGCACCCTCTATCTGGACCTATGATATCCAATTAGTGGGTGGATTTCAATGGATTTTTAATGCTAATGATTATAATGTGATCAATACAGAACATCTTAATGATTCGAATCATAATACTCATGTAGTGATGAGAGGCCCTGACTTATCAGTCTCTGTACATCAACCCAACAAAGATTTTGATCCCAGTTGCTCACACATAAATTGGAGCGTCAAGTCACGAAATGTGATGCTGTATCTGACTTTGCCGGAGGCGCACCCTCTGAAAAAACTCCTCCATACTGGTGCAAGGAATGCCATGCTGCATGATATCATGTATGCCGATGCGATTTATATCGATGGTGTGTACCGCTACAGCTACCTGTCAAAGAATGATCAGTACCAAAACTTGGGAGGTCCCACCAGTGTCTTGAGTAGGCAGGTAGATGCCAACACTATTTCAATGAAATTAGGCGAGGAGGTGAAGATCAACCTCTCTGGACACTATCTGCGCGCCCTCAGGGCAGTGCAGCAGAACTACTTTGGTGCCTATTCCGTCTTCATTAGCCCCGAGAATTTTGCTGCAGCGGGTTATCAGAACACGATTGGGAAGGAGCGGAGTGTGGAGTACTACCAGAAGTTGTCGCAACTTCCTTTAGATCAAAGACCAGCTGCTGAGACCGTTTTCCAAATGATCATGGAGAATGTATCCCTGCGCCTGCCAGAGAATCTCTACAGTCAAACCGAAGGCAAGAAAATCACGGCCATTCAATTCTATGAGATGCAACTCGATGTGCGCTCTATGGAGCAGTATTTTGATGTGATGCTGACCTGCTCCCCGATCACCCTGGTCGTTCCATACGTACCCACTGAACTGAAGACCGGCCGCAGGAACATGGCCAGCTCGAGACAATGGAATGTGAAACAGACCCATCTCCATATCTCGGATTTCACTTGCAATTATCATTGTTCGTTGGGTATCCTCCCTCACCTCTACGCGTACAGGACCCGCACCAATATTGGCTCCACCCGAGTAGAAGGACAGCTGTTCCCGGCACAAGTCCTCCAGCTCTTGCAGTGTTTTACCAATTTTGGGCAGCAATGGAAGGACTCCTCGTTTGTGCCCTACATAGACGAGCTGGACGGCAAGACTGCAGACACTGGGGGAGGGGGCAAGGGCGGTGGTGACGTGTTCCATGACGAGGGCGGTGGTATTGCCCCTCCGTTGGATTCGGAGGCGGACTGGCTTGGAGACTATCGGACGGAAATCAATTTCGAGTCGGTACTGGTTAACATCCTCCATGACCCCAACATCTTTGTCAATAACTTTGCTTCCTCCATGGGGGGGTACCAAGGCTACCCATCGTCCCTCGGCCTGGACTCCTCCAGTGTGGCCCAGGACAAGGAGAAGGCCAGCCTCTACATGTCCCGGATAGACCTTTCACGCGGGCTCCAGGCGGGTACGTCGACCCTCATCACACCCCAGGCCACCTCCTCCACCGTGCTGGTGATCCCCTGGCTACAAATTGACCACCTGGAATCCACCCCCAAGACGCCCCCTTCGGAGCCGCTCGGTGAACGGGACTTGAGCTCCGCCCATGATACCAGGCCGAGCGGCTATGGTGCGGCGCGTGTGAAGCCATGGGAGGGCAGTGCCGCGCTAGAGGGCGGAGGGCCCGCGAAGAATGAGGACGGTGACACCCTGTTGGGGGATTACTGGACCTCGTTGGCCTCCATAAAAGTCCATTCTGGCATGACGGTGACCATGGCGGAGCTGGAGAGCGACTGGATTGCCAAGGCAAGAAAGCAGCGCGATTTTATTCATGTCCAAACGGTCCGTCTGGAGGTGGAGCCCCAGGCGGTGGCATGGTACACGAATAATGCCCTCTGGATGTCACGTCTCCAACAAGAAGGTTTTGATGCTTCAGATATGAGGAATGTTTTCTATTCGGATGAGCCCTACAACTATGACGAGCACCAATTTGCATACGCGGAGCAACGCCACAAGCAGATAGAGGATCTAGAGCGTGAGCAGGAGATCTTGCGTCAGAAAGAGCGAGAAGATTACTTGAGGGAAAAGAAGAAAGTACACCAGTCCAAGAGCCGGAAAAAGAGACAGCAAAAGAAGTTCAGGCGAAACAAATCCAGTAAGTCTTCTAAAGCACCATACCCGTTCACCTCGACAGCAGGTTCTTCTCCTGCTACAAGCACAGTCAGTAGTGTGGCCGCCACCCCTGAAATACTTCCCAGATATGCTAGCTCGTCCAGTTTTCAAGTTCCTCCTAGTCTCCTGCACAAACCATTGGCTGACAGTAGCGATTTCCTTGCGAATGTCTTGGCGGCCACTCCCGCGTCTGCTGTGCAAGGTGGGAATAGGCCAGCATACACTGCCCTAATCTCTCCTGAAGAGGAGGATGATGATGGTTTTGTATCTCCTCATTCTGATAGTAATCAAATGGAAGTTGAGCAGAATGTCTGGCAGCAGCAAGCTGATGCTTGGTTGCAGAGTCCTGGCAATGCTTTACCCCCCGCCTCCATGTATGCAGAAGAGGAGGAATCAGAAATGGAAGAGGAGGACGACGAAGAGTTTGAAGAGGACACAGGACAGGACAATGATGTCTTTCTAGAGGATAGTGATATTGAAGCACAGGCCTTGTACAGGAGCCTGCATGCCAATGAGTCGAGCCTCCTCCAATCAGGCAACGCACTGGATCTCTTCTTGGACCATTACCAACTCCCAGCTGGCAACCATAACTTTGCTTCACGCAGTGGCAGTCGGTCGGGACTGCCCCGCGGCGACCGCAACACCAGCGGCATGGCCATGGCCGCGTCTGAATTGCACTCAGAATCCGCGGGGACGGCGCGGAACGCCTTCATAGCCCCCATCACGGCACAGCTGCGCCCGGTCCGCAAGGCCGCCCATGCCAAGGGGGCCAAAATCCAGATGCGACATCTGCTCGTACCGAATCTGTTCGGGGAGACCACGGGAGAGGAATTGCAGGTGCCTGAGAATGAGGACACGAAGAATAGTGGCACCAGCAAGCAGCACGATTCAAAAGGAGAGGGCGGGAATGCCGAGCTGCCCAAGGTAGGCAAGACTCTGGTGGAGGTGTCGGGGGCTATCCAGGTGTGTGTGACACCACATTTTGTTCAGTGCCTGGACCTGTACTCTGCCCTGATCGAGGACCTGACGCCCTCGGTGGAGGATGTGCTGGACAAAATGCACATCCAGATCGCCAATGTCTTTGAGAACACCTCCGCCCCTGGGAAAGTCAAGATCGGCCCCCCGTCCGCGCCCTTCTACTTCCTCTCCACCTCCGAATTCACTTTCCATGCCCATGAACTGCGCCTGGAATTCCTTCAAGTCATTCCTTCCCATACTGTAGGCTTTTCCAACAGCACGCGTGGTGCTCCCGCAGCCATGGGCTCCACTACACGACCCACGGGTTTTAGGGGACCCAACACTTCCGGTGGACGCCAGTCTTCTGCGTGCTCATCACCGACCAACAGCACAAGCGGGGGTGGAGAAGGTGGGATGCACCCTTCCTCCTCCTCGGGCACAGAAATGAACCCGTCCTCCGCCTCCAGTTCGGCCTCGGAATCGCGGCATTCCACTTCACCATCCGAGGCACAGCCACGGGCTAAGAGCGCGCATCTGGGCGGCGCAGGTACCCTCGGTGGTGCAGACATGGTCGACAGGACCAACCTGGTTGCCTCTACTGTCCTCTGTCTGCAAGGGCTGGCCCTCAAGACCTCCACCCGCCACCCGCCCACGCCCGAAGAGGGCATGCGGATTGATGGCCCGATCGAGAAGCCGAAGATGGAGGGTAAACTCACCATCAAGAGGAGCCAGCTCTTCTCAGGGCTGCTGCCTTCCTCTCTCTCCTTGCGCCATAAAATGATGAGCACCTTTGACCTCATCCCTACACATCGTTTGCCCGCCAAGCATGCCGCGTGGCCCAGGGCTCGCTCAACCCTGTTCTTCTTCGTCGATTTTAATTATGTCTTTGTCTGTTTTTCCTTGGAGACATCTACCAAGACGGTCCCGTTAGCTTCCTTAGGCCGCACCCTCAGAGTCACTGCAGTGGTCGACCCACCGGCCAAGATCAGCCGCTCCACTTCCAAGAGGAACAGGCTGTCGAAATCACGGAGGGCGTCGCGGCGCTCCTCGGTCAACAAGGACATTATGGAGGGGACCATCCAGTTGGACTCGGACACAGATCTTGAGAATTTCCAGGGCAATGAATTTGGTGCGAGCTCTGGTGAGCCAGATGAGGATGCCGCAGCCTCCAACTCATCTCCTTTGCAAGGCGATAGCAAGCACAATGGTCTTGGCAGCTTTGGAAGTGATGAAGATAGCGACAGCAACGGGATCGAAATGGTAAGCGTAGGGTCAGGGAAACAACAGCGGCGCATTTCAGGCAATGCGAACAAAGCGGGCCCGTCCAACATGCTGGGGCTATCGAAATTCAAGTCGGTAGGGAAGATAAAGTGGGATGCCGTGAAGAATCTGTTCGGCCTGAACGGTGCGGTCGAAGACCCGGAGGCAGAGCCCCTAGTGGAGGGGGATATGAGCACCTCGGATAGGTCGTCAAACGCCGCGCTTCCCGAGTTGGTGGGCCATCGCGGCGATCACGATAACGAGCACGAGCAGGTGATTGAGCTCTCCCAGTACCCAGCGATGGAATCCTTCCGTATCCTACCCCCATCCGCCGACTCACCTGCGCTGGCCATGTCCGCCCCCACACGGTTTCGCACTATCAATCTGGCCCCTCTAGACATGACGTCCACCTCCACGTCCCCCCGCGACCTCAGCGAGACACGCTTTAATCGCCCGAGGGCCAGGAAGGCCTCAGATCCGACCATGAAGAGAGAGGATGCGCTACGAAGTGAAGATTTCCATTCCATCATCCATTCAGCAGATGATATGAAAACGACCACCTCTTATCAACTTCAGGACAAGGAAGCGTATGCATACGAGACGGTGCAAGGCTTGCGCGTACGGTTGCACCACCTGCGTCTCCTCCTTAGCTCCAGGGCGCCAGAGTTTCTCGTCACTTGGACGCAACCCTGGGTCAAGGCGGCCTCCAATCTGCGCCTCACGAGCGTGTTGAAAGAGCGCGTGGGTCTCTCAGGTAGTGACACCGTACTTAAACCAGCATGGTCCCCCCTTGTGCATGGCGGACCCACGTCACTGCGGCAGCACAACCGGTGGACAGCCGTGCTCCAAACCGCATTTCAATATCCTCAACGCAAGTCTGCCCTGGATGCCAGGAGCGGCCCCTCAGGTTTTTGGTCCCCCGGGGAGCAATTGTCGTTCTTGCGCTGGGTGCATTCCCGGTCGCCGAGCCCTCTCTTAGCGAGTGTGATCAAGGCAGAGGAGCGTTCCCTCCACGATGGAGGCTCGACCGCGGGTGATGTCCAGCTCGACGTGGAGGCAGAGTCCAACCTGGCCAGAGATGATACTCTCCACGCCGCCTCCGCCGAGGGCGCCGCTTTTAGTGACGAGCTTACCTCCTCTGCGGCCAATTCTTCCACCGCTAATGCCAACATCACCCTGAATTTCCCGCTGAACGATTCCCAAAGCAGCGGGACAGCCTTTGCCAAAAGGCGGGGGAGTGCGCCGAGCGGCGGCCTGCTCAATGCCTCCTTCGTGGCGTCGGAGCATGACCAAGCGCCCGACATGGTGGATGCCCTGGAGGTGATGATTGCCTTACGGAAACTGATGGCCATCCGCCCACACGTGCGCGCTAAGCTCACGCAGAGATTACACAAGGACGAAAAACCGGTCAAGTTGGACCTGAAAACATTAGTGAATGATGAAGCCAAATTGCATAGCTCACGTCTTGGCCATGTGGCCCTCATGACGTTGGCCTCCTTTGTGGGGCAAGCATTGTGCCTCGAAACACTTTCCGAAGACAATGCTACACTCTTGTCTGTTCATGGTACTAAGTTTTCTCATGTTCAGAGTCTTGACAGCGTACAATCGAATGTCGAATGGGACTTGAACCGGATGCGTTGTGGTGTAGTGGCCTCGCGGGAGTTTTGTCTCACCCATCGTCTCACCACAGGCAACAGGCACGGCCCGATGCCACGTGTTGATCATTTATGGGACCAATCCTTCGCTCAGCTAGGCTTCAAAGGGAATTTCTCCTTCCTAAGGAGCTCCAAACTGGTTTGGAGCCCCGACAAGCCCTTGATTTCTGTGCCCCCGGACGCGCCACCCGCTCAGCCGCCCACGCTACGCATGCTGGATAGTACAATACTGAATAACAGCAGAGCGTACAGCCGGTTTGATCACTCGTCAGTTTTACCCATGTACAATGTTAATGAGAATGACACCACACAGAGCGATGTCAAGAGCGATGACAGCAAGCACAGTGAGAAGAAGCAAACCGATGAAACAGGTACTGGCCAAGGGAAGGACATGCCTAGGACCCGGAGAGGCAGTCTTTTTTTCGCAGACAGCAGCGGAGGTCAGGCCATCCCTGTGCCTTACATCGAGTTTTATGAGATGCCCATGTTCCAAGAAACTAGGGATGTGTGCGGAAATATCGGCACGGATCAGTTGTTGGTACGCCTTTCACCTGCACTGGATGCCCTGATGACCTCCGCCATGGCCATCCCGGAAGCTGAAGCAGCAGCAAGGAGGGCTCACACGCAAAGGCTGGCTCGACGAGAGGCGACGGCGGGGAGGGCCGTGGATGGGTTTGGAAAAGGCGGGAGGAGACACCGGGCCGGGCATGTGGAAGAGGACCGTTATTTTGGTGTGTACAATGTGACAGAAGCGGGAGGGAGTGAGTCTGGTGATCCTAGTGACCGCACCAGCTCCCGTACTGAGGATGGCACCAAGAATGGCACCAACGCCATCATGAAGCACTTGAGCAACCTGCCCGTGCTGTGGAACCTGCACGTCCAAGTCAATATGGGAAGGCTCGGAATAGAAATGACCATCCCTAACACTGGCAGCGCTCAGCTGATGTCTTCTCGAGTATCCATCACAGGAGGCATGCGACATCGGTACGTGGCCCTGCTCTCAGCCGACCAGTCGCTCCCTGTACTGAGAGGGATGAAGAATCAAAGGAAGGACAGCGCCCACCCTCCTACTCGTGACACTTCGAAGTCTTCTGTGCACGAGGAAGGGAGTGTCTACTCCTCCACCCATTTGAAACCTCCGTGGAGTGTGAAGGGCCCCACTTCCAAACCATGGCAGTCTGGCCCGCTCCAGCACTCCTCTTCCGAGGCCTTGCTCAGTCCCAGACGGAGAGGTTTAAGAAAACGAATGCATAATCAGAGTTTCTCGTCGGTGGAGCCCATTCTGAGCCCCAATCAAGAACCCAAGTTTGGGTTCCCCCGAACGGCTTCGACGCAGTCTTTTCGGACGCATGATCTGAATGCTTCTTTACAAAAATTGCAGAAAGCTTCCTATCTTGGTCCCCCTATTCCTTTCGACTACAATCGTGACAGAGCAGCAGCGCAGTCCACTGCCAACACGAAAACATCGGCTGAAGATGAGATGGATTCCAACATAGGGGCGGAGGCGAAAGTCAAGTTTGCTGCTGCGCCGTCTGCTTCTTTGGCGGTCACCACGAGCTCCTACTTCTTCTTCAAGACCAACGCATTGGACATGCGCGTCCTTCGCAGCAGCTCCCAAAAGAGCCAAGCCAGCCATGCCAAGTACGACGACTCGGGCGGGATGGGTAAGAGCAAGGCGGAGTCGGGCTTCACGGACCGCAGTCCCTCGACAGAAGAGGACGCGCGCAGGACCTTGGACAGGATGGCCGAGGGCTTCGGGGATCTGGAGGAACAGGACAATGCCGCCGAAAAGGACCCGATGAAAGCAAGACGTACTGCGAGAACCCGCGGCACGAATGGTGGCGGCCCGACAAGCGGCGGAAGCAACAGCAACAACAACAAGAGCTCAACCTCCACCACCTCCTCGTCTTCGTCGGCCGCCAATTCGACGATCATTTCTTTTTCGATGCGCACCCTCAGTTGTTCCTTGACCGACCACGGCCCTGCCGTAGCCACGGGCACAGAGGTTTGTCTGAGTGATGAAGGCGGGGACGCAAAGGGTAGGGATGTACCTGCCACTGGTCTGTCCGCTCCAGGGCTGTCACCGCCCAGCACCAACATCTCGATTCAAACGGGCACTGATAAAGTTGGAAGCTCACAGAGCGGGGGGCAGCCAAGGGGCAATACGCGCCTCGCCAAGGCCTTCTCAAGGTTGCAGTCTACAGAGAAAGCAGTCTTGACTGGCACGAAAACAGGGATCCATCCGTTCTTGCAGCACAGTGCCCAGGACGGCTCCTCGACTTCTTTACTCACTCAGGACGAGGCACGGTCTTTGGCTGAGGCTGCTGGCGGGATAGAATACACCAACGATAACATAAACGCAAGAAAATCAGCCTTGCTGATCTCGGGGCAGGACAATCAGTTATACTTACCTATCATGGCCTGGGAAGGCATGAAAATCGAAAGCTTCTTTGAGCCATGGGATAACCTGATTGCCTCTGTAGCCGCCTCCGATGAGCTGGAAGACGTGGGCGAAACAAAAACTTCCACTGCTTCGTTTGCTACTTCCTATACGCCTTCCAATACCAGCATGAGCCAGAAAGAGAGCAAGGCAGCAGCACAAGTAAAAACAATTATCGTCCCGGCCCGGTGGAAAGTGGATTATGTCCTGAGAGGCAATAGCGTGACGTTCGTCCCCATGTCCAATGTCGCCTTCAAGTACAGCGTGAACAACCTCAGCGGCTACTTATCACAGGCCACTGCTACACGCACCAACTTTGGTTTCCTCATTGGCATGCCTTCACGTGACCCATCCACCACCGATCTGAAGCAGGACCGCCCCAGTCCTCACCAGAGCGGCGAGGCGCTGTCCAGGAGCGGCTCGGATTCTTCCAACCTCTTCAAGCCTAGCACCGGCGATAAGAAAGGCGCGACTGCCACCAGTACAGCCGGGAACAAAGCGGGTGGCGATCCTTCCGAAGGCGGCTCCACGGAGGAAATGTCAGATGTGCACGTCATCACCGTCATCCGCCTCCACCCGGAGAAGGAACTAGGCGCCGCGCGGAGTGATGACAGCTACCAGCGTGCCAGGCGGCCTTATGCAGGAGAGGACATGTACTACAAGGAAGGCCAGGCCCCGCCAAAACAAAAGAAGAAACGTCTCAAGACCTTGGGAGTGTCTAGCGTGCTGGGCGCGCGATCCAGGCGGAAGCGATTGGCGCGGATCGCTGCCAAGACGAAAAGTCGCGCCTATGCCCGCACGAACGTGCTGCTGAATAATTCCAACGCTACCAGGGGGCGGAACGGCAATGACTCGAACCAGAGAAGCTTTGTGTCGGTCGAGGACGACGCCGAGCGTGTCAACGCGGAGGACGCCCGGGAATTTGCCCTCTTTACCAGGCCGCTGAACAGGCCCTTGACCGCCATGAAAGCCAATGCCAAGGTGCTGATTTGGCCCCTCCCGCAGGTGCGGGGCACGCTTTGGGTGGCGTCCTCTACGATGGAGGGCCTAAGGCGCAAGAAACGCTCAGCTCAGCGCATGCGGGCGAGGCAGAAAGTGAGCGATGACCACAGTTCGAGGAGGTCCCGTGGTGTCGGTCGCCAAGGTGTAGCGCTCGAGGGTCAGGAAGGGCTGCTGGGGATAGAGGACGTGCACGACGACGCGGAGGACGACAGCGTATCACGCTACGAGCCTTTCGAGCTCCTGGTCCAAGAGCTGCGGGGAGGCGTGCAGATCGGGCGGATGCGTAACCTGTTCAATGAGGACGTACTGACTCGCCTCTTACAGCTCCGTACTACGTTCAATGAGGAATTGAGCCACATTCTGACCCAGTTGAACCAGTCGATCTCCAAGAAACGGAGCAAGCCCGCCCTCAACTCGCGCCGCTTTGGTGGTAGCGCTCATGCCCATGCTAGTGGCTCGAAAGACGCGCGCCAACTGGCGAGCACGCAGGATATCACAAGCGTGCTGAATGCCAAGGTCAACATCACCCTTGCCGCCATTGACTTGGAGGCGGGGATCGGGACCATCATCAATACGGGCGCCAAGGATGGCACAGAGGCGTCCGGCTTCGGCGGCCATGCCGGGCTCTCTGCCAGTGAAACCTCGTCTTTCAGCCACCGCAGCAACTACATCTCCTACTCACGGCCATCTATCCTGCTCCACACGGGCCCGCTCAACTTCAGTTTCGCTTACGTGCCGGAGCTGCCCGATGGCATCACGTACACTTCCCTCTCGGACGGGCCCAGCCAGAACGTGGGGGATGCCAGCGCCCAGCACCAGTCTGCTTCAGTCCGGGCCCAGGGCCACGATTCCCAGTCTTCGGAGGGCCGCCACGAGGACGGCGGCTCCGGTGCCACGTCCGGGGCGAAGGGTCTCGCCAAGTCTGGTCCCTCCCGTACCGCCCACGAGGGCCTGGATGGGGCGGGCCATGACGGCGGCCTCAGCCCAAAGAAGGCCGCGCTGAACAAGATGGACGAGGGCACCACTTCTGACCTCTCAGAGCTGGAGAGCGGGGAAGTTGAGGGCGCTCTGACCTGTTCGATTGCCTTCACGTCCTTGACCATCCAGCTCCGCACCGCCGTGCCGCTGCGGGGCGACGTATCCCAAGGCTCCGAGTCGAGCCGCAGCGACCACCTAAGGCGCCGCCTCTGGAGGATACGCAAGGGCCACCAAGGCTTCAGGGCGGGAGAGCAGTCCATGCAAAACAACAGGGCGTACCGCACCCAAATTCTGGGGGAAATCACCTCGGAGGCAATCTTTGCTGTGGGGGTCGACGCTTCCTTCAGCAATGTGGTCACCAGCCTGACCACCCGCAGGAGCCATGCAAAATGGCTCTGCACCTTACTATCCTGTGAGGCCCTATACATGCTGTACTCACACTACCTACATGCCGCCAAGAGGTACACCTACCAGAGGAAGGACTTGATCGCCAGGCAAAAAATCACCGCCCCCAACTTGTCTTACAAGTTCCAAGATTGGAAAGCAGACGCGAAACAGGAGTTACAAAAACTGAGCGATTCGTCTCAGTCCACTGGCATCACCATCGATCTTCGCCTGCGCGTCCACGCGATTCATTTCGCCATGTTCCTTCCCACGCTGGTTAATAGAGCGAGCAGCTCCTTGGGAGAGGAAACTCATCTGAAAAAGACGAAAGGGACGGGCTGGACGGACCTCGTTGGTGTAGGGCACTATACCGCGTTCGGCTGGACCATCGTCAGGGGCAACACTGTCAGGCCAGAAATGCAGACACAGAAACCGCCCAGAGTTTCTGCCGACCTGGACGGCCCTGAGGATACTTCGTACTGTGTGCTGTTGGTGGCCCTGCCCGCCGTCAAGGCCGCCATGACGTACCTACCGGGCAGGGCGGCCCTAGCCCTGCCCCCTACCGCTACGGACTACGGTTCCACCTCCTCTTCCTCTTCCTCCTCGGCGGACGCCATCAGCGCGCAGGTGACGCTCACCAACTTCCAGACCGTCCTGACCAGCGATGTGTCGGAGCATGCCAGCATGGCCGAACTGATTGGTTGGTGCCTGGGCAAGAAGGCCGAGGAACATGACGCGTTCAATGAAGGTGGCACCGGTGGCGCCAACCAGAGCAGGGCCAAGAGCGCACCCGCCATGTCCGCCTTGGTTTCGCCGCGACCCTCGACGCGCGTCCTGCACTCCCCGAAAGGCATCCTGAGCCGCTCCCGCGCCAATTCCTCGTCTGCACGCTCAAGGAGTAGCTCCTCGGCATCTCAGCCGTCATCGGGCGGCGCGGGTAAGGACAGGGCGGGCGGTGGCTCGGGGGGCACGAACGGCCACGCCTCAGCTGAGGGACAGAAACAGCAGAAGGAAGGCCGGGGGGCGGAGGCAGAGAACTACGACTTCAGCTATGTCATCTCCGATAAACTGGAAGTCGAACAGATTGTGATCACTGCTGAGGGTATCCTCCAGACCAGCCCGTCCTACAGCACTGTGTTGGTCGCCAACTCTGCCAGCAACGTCGCGCCCTCCTCGGGTGATTCCTCGTTCTCCGTGGCCCAGCGTACCTTCAATTTCACCGTGGAGACGACGGGCCCCGAGGTGGACGTGTCCCCATTGATCGTCCACCACGCCATGAACCTCGTCCACTTCTTCATATCCCTGTCCCAGATCCAAGAGGTGAAGCTGCCCCCTGTCTCCGACTTTGACATCCATGCCGCTGCGCCAACACTGGAAGCCGGCCTCTACGGCGGACCTTCTTCCCAGCTGCTCTCCGCCCAGGACGAGCTGCAGGTCACAAGCTCCGAGAGAAACCCGACCAGTGCTTTGGCGTCGCCGCGGTCCTCGCGCGCCTCCTCAGATGCTCAAGAGGACACTGCCTCCGTGAGCGGGGGGCTGCTCCTGTCGGCAGAGGTCGAAGCAGCTGCGCAGCAGAGGAGGGAGGAGGAGGAGAGAGCCAAGGAGCTCCGACAGGAACAGGAGGCCACGGTGCGCGCGATGATTGCGGCGGCGGAGAAGGCCGAGGAGGAGTTGGCGCCGCGGGGGACGGATACCAACATAGAGCTGAGTTTTTATTTGAGCCAGGGCTCGATCAGGCTGCATGAACTCCGTTCACCGGTGCGCCGCAAGGGCCGCAAGTCTGTCTCGTCGACCTTTTCTGGCGGCCATGCCCATTCGCATGCCCAATCTTCGCCTAGGAAGCGGAAATCCGGGGGTGAAAAGATGGACGACGACGCTGACGCTGCTACGGAGGGAACCAAGGACGGGCCGAACCTTACCTCCAAGCCCGCCAAGGGCATCGCGCCGTCATCCTCGCAGCTGGTAGTGTGGAAGCTGCCGAGTGTGTGGTGCGACTACATGATGCATCAGCAGGTCGGGGAGTTGGCACCAGAAGTCTTAGAAAAGGCACAGGGCCTCGACGAGATGGGCCAGGAGGAGAATAATGATCTGTTTGATTTGCATCTTTGCAAGAGGCACATCGTTTTTGTTGAGCTGGACTGGGCTCCCATCACCATCGACACAAAAGTCTTGCAGTTTTATTCCGAAGTCACACGAGAGTACCAGTACCTCTCCCAAATCTTGCAAACCAAACAAGAAAAACAAGAAGAAAATGCCGCGAGGACCGGGGTGAAAAGCTCGGGGTTTGCTTCTTCCTCTTCGAGCAATCAACAATCAACAGTGGGTGAGAAGGGCGGCATGCAAGCGGGCTCCTCTGAGGGTTTATCCCACGATCATCAACGCCACGACCACCTGCTGACTGGCTCCGCCGCCTCGCACGCAGAGGAGGGGCTGGAGGCTGACGGGTTGAGCGAGCAGGACGAGTCGATGACGTTTGATCCGCTGCTCGAGCTTACGCTCAGTGTACGCGTGCGCCCGATGACCTTTAGGGTGTCGTGCGCCCCCCTGGAGCACCATACCGCCCTAGACCTCTCTCTCGCTAAGCACCTCAACGTGTTTGTGACGCTGAACCCAACCCTGAAGGGCCACGCGGCCTTCCCGTGGTATTCCATCAGCAGTGAGGTGCCGCTCATTATCGCCTCGCTCGGGCCTAACCTTGGCAGCAAGCAAGAGGGCAAGGACTTGAGAGGGATCGACCCCCGCGCGTTTGATAGCGGTGTGGGCAGTATGGGCCCTAACGCGGACATGTTCCTCCTGGCCAAGATGGAGACACTGTCCTTCTTTTGTGGCAATGTCCCCGAGGCCAGGCATGACGGCCAAAACATCCAGAGCTGCTACATCTCTTTGGAAAAAATCCAGACCAAGATCCAGATCACCCACCTGTCTGCCCCCTTGAGCATGTACAACTGTTGGACCGCCGCGGCGAGATTGGCTGCCAAGCACAGCGCCGCCTCGCACGGCTACCACTACCGCCGACAGTCGACGCTCGGTCACGGGCAGGGCAACAGGATGAGGTCGGTCGCGAACAGTAACGGCTCGTTGTCGTCACACTCCTCCTCCGAGTTGAACAGGCGGGACAGGCGGGACAATGCCAAGGAGCGGGAGGGTTCGGCGTCACTCTTGCACTTCAAGGAGTACCACACGGAGCTGGAGACCAGGCCGACCATGGTCTCCGCTTTCATCATCGGCACCATCTCTGCCACCATCGACAGCCAGGACATCGGCAAGGCGCCGTACGACGTCAACAACACGTCCGAACTGGTCGCTAAGCAATGCAAGGTGACGATCCTGGACCTGGGGCAAGTAGACAAGGTGCCCGGGAGGTCGCTTCTGCTCAATGCCTGGCTGCAGCGCCTGCTCTTCAAGACGGACCCGGCCCTGCAAGGGCTCAATGGGGACGTAAAGCTGGCACGGGGCATGTCGCTTAGTATCATTCGCATTCCGCCGCTAGAGGACGAGCACAAGCACAAACGCAACAAGAAGATGGATGATACCGACAACCACTTGGCCGTGCTGGCAGTGAACAAGTGGAGAAGCCAGGGCGGAGACATTGGCAACTTTGATGTGATGGAGGCCCCGACGCAACTGTGGAGGAAGGCCAAGTCTGGGGTACCCGGCAAGCAACATGGGGAAAACAATGCTAGCGCACTGAGCCATGATGAGGCACTCGCTATCGCGGAAAGTGAAATCAGGAAGAAGAAGAAGCATACGGCCACCATCATTCACTTAAGAGTCCCCATCATCACCGCTAATTTGAAGCACCAGATCCATGAAAAATTGGTGCAACTCCAGACACCAAACTTGATTTGCAAACTGGAGGACGTCCGGCCCAAGCCAAACGAGCTGCCGGTCTGGTCGAGGAATGCCACCATTGAGGTCGATTATTTCCCTCAAGCCCAGACATACTTACATCTCTTTTGAATGTAGTAGTACGTACTTACTACCCCTTTATTATTTTTATTTTTATTTTTATCACTCTTTGTCATTGTATGGCTGGTGTTTATTTCCCGAGGGTGTGTATGTATGTACATGTGTATATTTGTGTGTATGTATAGTATATGCATGCTTTTTTTTTTTTTTTTAATATTTCTCTATGTGTGTATGACAGGTGGGTGATAACGTCAGTTTCTACATCGGCTCAGAGGCAGTATCCTACCTCTTTGGTATCTCCTACACGCTCAGTATGTTCCTGCAGAACGAGCAGGACAAGGCCAGTGCCAAGCTAGTAGACCTGCTGACCGGTCGTAAGACGGGTGAGAGGGAGAAACAGCGCAAGCGGGGGCACAGGGGAGGAGTCCATGGCCACCACGACAAGGCAGGGCAGACTTCTCGGCACCACAGCCATGCAGGTGAGAAAAGAGGAAACGACTGATTCCTGGACTTTTTCTTGTCCTGGAGTTCCGCCCACACTTCATCCTGCCTGCCAATCTGCCTAGAAGCCACCGCCGCCGGCCCTGCCAGCGTATATACGCCATCCTGCCCTTGTACAGCCGTGATGGCCTTGGACGATGGCCCTGAAGAGACATTGTTCTCGTACTTGTCCCCCATGGGCAAAGACGCGTCCCTGCCCCCGCGGCGTTCAGTGTGGCGCTGTTCATGACCACCACCCGCATGGCCTGCCTGCTCTGCGTCGGGGTACTGCGGGCTCTTGGTCTGACTGTTGGTGCTCTTTTGTTCCGATTGCCTCCTCCTGTACTGGCTCATGGCCACCACGGCCTCTTGCTCTTGTTCCCACTGTACTTCCTGTGCGGTCTTGCCCTCGGTGAGCTGCGGTGGGCCGCTGGACAATTGCAGTGTAAGGATTGAGATGTGGCTGGTGAGAAAGGAGACAACTCTGAGCTTCGGGTAGACGTCGATAGGGCGGTCCCACTCCGTCCTGAACTTGGACTGCACATAGTTGGAGTACATATAAATCCATTGTATAAACACAGCCTTGTATGTATATATATATTAGATTGAAAAATGGTGATTCGACAAGGATTCTTCATATCAACATACAAATGTACATTTATTTTATTTATTGATTGAGCGTTCCAGTCGCTGTTGCAGTTGGATTCCATATATATATATATATATATAGTTATGCATATAGTGATGGACGCAGTTACTGCGGGAGTTGGTCACCGGTGATATATATATATATATATATTTATATATGTAAGTGCCAGGCCCAGCAACTTCTTCCGCATGTCACAACAGGCCACATACAGATAAATATGTATTTATACATGTCTGTATATACATGCATAACTAGGAATGGGTACCTCAATCAAGTCTCCTTTTGTCTCGGCCGTATTCATCCTGAGCACAAGCCCGGGAAATTCTACAATGGTCTCGAGGCGCTGGAGTGCCTGTCGGCCGATGCTGATGCTGTCGAGTGGACACACAAGCAGACAGAAAAGCAAAAAGAAATATTTGTACACAAAAAAGACAAAAGAGGGGAGTAAAGAAATAAAGAGAGAGAGAGAGAGATGAGAGTATCTGCACAGCCTAACCTATATATACAACGCATAAACACACATATATATATATATATATATATATATATATATATATATACATTAAGTGAGATCTCC
>JACKZZ010017864.1_pt1 | contig 16969 bp, 6 predicted proteins | sample 8027871 | NCBI WGS metagenome assembly JACKZZ01 (sample SAMN15724774, study PRJNA655200) | protist metagenome | isolation source: fluorescence activated cell sorting (FACS) single amplified genomes of... | place: USA: West Boothbay Harbor, Gulf of Maine | collected 2000-07-19
TGATGATGATTCTGTTCATGAACGAAATTCTCGACTTCGAAGTTCCAATTTAAGTGTAGCTAGTGCGGAGGAGGTTGACGACGCAACAATCGCTGATGACATGAGTGTTAGTGTCGCTCAGTCTGTTCAAGAATCATTATATAATGTATCCAATAATAATGTTTTCGCCAGTAGCAGCCATATTGGGGAAATTGAAGAAGATGATTCAATCCTTATGAAAGATCATCGCCGAAATAATACTAGTTTACGTAGTGCTGCGGATAGTGAGTATTCAGAGGTTTTTGATGATTTCTATAGCGATGAAGGTGATGAAGCTGATGATAGTGACAGTAGTATTTCACAGAGTCCTGCTAACAGATCAAGACGCACTGAATTTGTATCTCCTTCAGTACGAAATGGAATACCTCCTAGAGCTAGCTCTCGTGTATCACCAGGAAGAGAACACACAGCGGATTCGCGTGTACAATTCGCTACTACTGGAGTTGATGGACATCGCAGTTCAAAACACGACATAAGTGTCACACAACGTCTTATTACTGAGTATAAGCAAGAAATGGAGTTGCGATTGCGTTCCGCGGATAGAGTTTTGAGTCTGAAAGCTGAAGCTATTAGGCTGAAGCGTGATGACAAAATTGCTTCTATTAAGAAGAAATATTTGTCTCACCCATCTCGGAATCAACGCTCTGCTTTAGAAGCGGAAGAAAAGAATGCTCTTATGGAATATTCAAATTCACGAAGCGAATTGGATCGTGAGAGATGGAATCTGAACGCACAGGCGTATAAAGAGATGAAGAAATACCGCGCTTTCCGGATTCGTATTGGTATCAATGCTAAGTACACCAAAGAAGCAGATGTTAAGCTACCTGAATCTAATATTCAACTTGCCGACGATGATGACTCAGAAGACGATGAGAATGATGATAGTAGGTCATGCAATTCTATAAGTATGACTGTTGATGAGCAAAATGAATCGCTTAGTCGAAGTACGATGTCTCCACAGATGTTAAGTCCTACGGAAAATATATCAACTCGTCAAGGACTACAATTGTCTGTAGATCATTTAGAAGGAAGCATTGATGTTCGTAGTCGTAGAATTCAAAGCTTGCAGAATTCAATTGCTAGTACTAGTGCTAGTGTCAATGTTAGTGCTAGTATAAAAGCAAGCCCGTCTCCTAGGAAAGATTCATCTCAGGGAACACCAGTACAATCATTTGAAGCAGCAGAGAAGAGTTCAGAAAAAACGAATTTGGATGTTTCAGATTCTGCTGTTTCTGATCTAGGCATCATGTTAGCAGCTAACGCTGAAGTAAAACCACGTCTCACTGATGAACAGGAGCAGTATTTATTGCGGATCAAGACAGCTATGCTTGAGGGCCAAACTGATCTCGACCTTCTCATTTCTACCACCAATAGAGCAGAAATGGACGCAGCGAATGATAGTTGGGATAGTGATATAGTTGAAGGTGCACCAAGTGCTACAAATGCAATACAGAAAGAAAGAACTGCGACATTTGCTATTTTTAATCAGCATGCTCGTTCTGTTCTTGGTATGCATATGACAGCTGGAGGGAGTGGTTATTCAAATTTGTTTATGGTGCAACAAATTTCAGCTATATTAATTCAGTCAGCTATACGAAGATTTTTGGCTATAAGGCGCGTATATCCAGCGGAACCCTCGATTGCAATGCAATCGGGTACAGGTGGTTCCACACTCTACATGCGTGGCAGTATCCCTGCTGAAGTAGTTCGTACAATACAAGAGGAGGAGGATGTGGACGGCGATTCGTTCCGCAGTTATTATTCTGATGATGAAAGTTATGATTCCCAAGATAATCTCACAAACGCTTTAGAACTTGCTTTGCAAGACTTAGCTAGCGAGAAACAAAATCGTGAAGCTATGGATAAGTTACGCATTGAGCAACAACAGGATTTGATCAAACGTGATAAGGAAAATGCTGCGCAATTATTAGCTTCGAAAGAACAGTTATTAAAGGAGCAGGCAGCACAGGAAGAAATTTATAAGCAAAAAAGTGAAAGTAATGATTCTAAGGTCAATACTGTTGTAGAAAATATCTCGCGTCACTTGATGAAATCAGATGCGACTATTAACTCATTGGATAGTAAGCTTGATATTAACATACTCGTTAGCAAGGAAGGATTATCTTCAAAGTCACCAAAATCACCAAAGTCGCCAAAGTCAGTGAAGGGTTCACAAACAAATACACCAAAGTCTTCGATAAAGAAAAGTCCGAAGTCAGTGTCCCCAAAACATCAACATCCTGTTGACTTCGTGAAACGTAATATTGAAAAGGTTACTTCTTCTCCTAGTATTTCATCACCAAAAGGAAGTAATGCGATTATAAGTAAAAAGGAAGATATTGCGACTCGGCTACAAGGAACAAGTCATATGGAACTTAGTCTAGACCTTTCAATGGATAGTCAAAATTCTTATCTTAGTGCTAGTAGTAGTAGCCCACGTGGAAGTCAAGTTCTTGCTGAAAATTTTGTGGATCTATCAGCTTCCTTCCCAAAAGTATTTGCAAAGGATGTACCTACTACAAGTGAAGTGAAGGATAAAGGTGCAAAAGGTGCAAAAACACCCAAGAATGATGGAGCGCAACTTGAAGCGTCTAGCGAAAGTGTGGTGCTTGACACGTCTATGTCTCAATCTGATGAGCATCATAGTGAAGTGCCTGAACAGTCAATGGAAGTTTCCGTAGCGTCTAAGCTAGATGAGTCAACAAGAGAAGATTATATGAACGAACATGCGTTGGATGAGTCGCCAATGGAGGCAATCCATCAACTTGAGTCAACAACAAATGAATCTCCTGTTAATAACGCAGCTAGTGGTTTCAATATTGGTACAAAAGTTGAAGACGTCGTACTTCCAATGTCAACATCAGCGTCATTATCTACGTCATCGGATGATTCAACACTCGAAGCACAGAATTCCTTTGAGGAGGAGATGGATATTCCTTATGAAAAGAGTCGAAATCAAGAAGAAACTGACGAGTCTTTGAGTGTGTCTATAGGCAGTGCCACAGATAGTAGCATGTCATCTATTGATGAGAAATCAGAATCTGACATGAAGAAAAACGCTGATGTTACGCAAAATGTCAAAGTTGATGAAGATACAACTGAAAATATTCGTATCGACGCATTGAATAATGTTGCAGAAGTTTGTGATACTCCTGTTTCACCTAGCAGTATACCTCCATCGATAGCAAGTCCTCATTCAGCGAAAGCTTCACCACATCGACATTTGACACCTTCTAGTTCTCTTCAAGCATCACCGGCTTCACCAGTGCGATTGTCGACATCAGCACAAGTATCCCCACATGCTGTTAATGCTGCAAGTTCCCCCGCTGCTGCTCTCATGCGATCCCCTCCAAGAGGAACTGAAATTGAAGGCCTCACACAGGATAATCATGGTATAAAGTCACTGCGAGTTGACTCTTTAATAGCTTCTAATGAAACGAATAGTCCGGTTTCCACAACGTCCGAAATCCCAGGAGAATCTTATGCAATGGCCGATGCTAAAGAACTACCTGTTCAAAATGATGTAACTATCAGTAATCTTTTAGAGGAAAGTGCTATTGATGAAGTCATGGAGTCTATCAGTGAGTCATTTGTCAGCGAAGGCTTTGCTACTGCTGAGAATAGTTTTGCGGGTGTAATTGAAGGAAATATTGGCGAATGTGATAGTTTCTCCAGAAGCGATATTAATATCAGCCTCGATGTGCCGAGTGTTGACGGTATCAGTGACAGCGGAAATCTTGCTTTGTCTGCGAACACTGGCATCTCTGTTGACAAATCTAATGCTGATGCTGATATGTCTGAATCAACTGTCAATATCCACGTGCGTGCTAATACTGCATCAGTTCATAATTCACCTGATGTTGTAAAGCGTCGTGTTACAGTCGATACTACTGATGAAGATGTCTCAGGTAGTGTAGAAGCGAATTTGTTTAATACTAGTGATATCAGTATGGGTGAAGAAAGTGATATTCATTTTACAGCTGTCACAACTGAAGATGTTGCTAAAGATGTTTCCGATGACAATGTAGAAGTTTTTGTAGAAGATATCGTAGAAGATGTTTCTGAAGACATCAATGAAAGTAAACCTGGTATCAATGTAGATGCGAAGTTAGGGGAATCATCATTAGAAGAAGTAAAAGGAGAAAAGAAATCTTCATTTTTGTCTGATTTGCCTTCAATCGCTGCTCCAATCAAACCTTCCTACACTCAGATTATTGATGATAATGATGCTGATGATCTCTATGAGTTTTCATCTGAACCAGTTGAACCAGTTGAACCAGCTGAGCCAGATGCAGCGCATGTACAAGCTATTGATGTTGTTGCAGAAGTGCAACCTGTACAGATAAGATGGGATACAACATTAATTGAAGTAACAGAAGCCTTATTGAATCACCAAAATACAATGGAAGCTATAGAAAGACACGTCCAAGGACTATCAAAATCTCCACAAACCCAAAATGATATATATTCTGATATTGTTTCGCAGTTACAGCGAACACCTAAAGCTGAAACTGAAGCTAATGCTGTTTCAAATATGATTGATCCTAATGTAACATCTCAATATGTTCATGCGGTGAACGATCGAGTGCATGAAATTCTTCAAGAATTTCCTCTATCAACAGCACAATCAAACAATAACGCTACATTAAACCGTTTATTCAACAACCCAATATCTGCAAAACTAGTCAATGTTGCTAGTGATGAGTGTAGCTCCGACTCTCAACGTGCTTCTTTGTTTAGTAAATTAGTGAGAGATAGAATCGAAAGTAACATTATTGCTATGAGTGCCGTACAATCAGGTGCTCGTCATTTCCTAGATCTTGTTGATGTTCCATTCTATGAAGCTTTTGAAAAAGATACTTCTAGTGCAATGGTTCATTCAGCAGAAGAAGTTACGGATGAAATATTACATCATGTCCTACAGAACGTCATACAAGAATATATAGAGACTAGGAACCCATAGAGAAGTGGTAAAATATAAGAAAAATAAATTAAGTTAAATTTTAGTTGATGTTGATTTGTTAAATAATGTACTAAAAAAATGATTGTTTATTCATCTAACTAAGCCTTTCATTTATGATACACTTATTATCTTTTGGGAAGTTGTGATGGCCAAACTTTGTTTCCGTCAGTATCAGTTTCTTCTTCAAGATTTTTACGCATGCGAATGAACACATTGTTTACTGCTTCATGTATCTCAGGGATAACGATGTCTGGCATACTGTTGCATAATTTAGTATGATCCAAAGTGTTATTTGATCTACCAGCTTTAAGAATTTGTGCTTGTTCATCAAGTGTAAAATTATTCCATGTATAATCAGGATCAACATGTTTTTTATATAACTCTAAACACTCATTATGACTAATTGCACCAGGGTTACAGAAATTATAAATACCTGTAAGTTTTCTTTCAGCCATTACTAATGATACAGGTAACATATCAGTTAATGTAGTCATAGAATTAGGAATATTCACAACTCTTTCATACTTGATAATTTTTGTTAAAAAATTACGTGCAGCTAAATCATCTGAAATAGGCATTCTTACACGTAAAGTACATGTATTCTTATATTCACGTAACATTTCTTCAACCATAGCTTTTGTATGACTATAATAAGATCCATGAAAATTGGCTCTATCTTCTTCAGTAAATCCTTTACCACCGATGACATGCTCATCATCATATTCAAATATACAACCAGTTGCATAAAGAAGATGATGAATATTCATTTGATCACAAATATCTGCTATTGTCAAAATACCAAGAACATTCGAACGAATTACTTCTTGGCGATGATCTTCACACCAATCTACATTAGGGCGACCAGTAACACCAGCTGCATTCAGAATATGTGTTGGCTTAAATTTCTCAATCTCAGCAATTACTGTCTCACGATTCTGTGTTCTTGTCTCACTAAGGTGAAATGTCTTTCCTTGCTGCGTTAACAACTCAATCAACTTACCACCGATCCATCCATTACGCCCAAACAATAAATATACGTCTCCCATATCTTCAAGTGAAACACCTCCAAAGAAAAGGAGCCCACACTTCCCACTTTCCTTTTAGTTCTTTGCTCGACTTGTACCTTGTTTGTTTTAGCAGTGGGACCTGCGCAAGGTTACAACAGAGCTTTAAAACTAGTATGCAAATTTCCTTTTTAATTTTGATCTATGGCATCTCCGTTTTTACAATAATTCATGTTTTTTTTATTCATCGTTCATTCAAATCCACCACTTCTTTACCTCTGAATGTTATTACGTCTCCTTTAACTTTGAGACGTGGTGGTGGTTATACTTCAAATGATGTCTCTACACCGTTTACATTAGATGATGTTATGGTATATCATTCTGCTACTATCAATAACTCTACAAGATTAATGATGAATCGAGTAGATGATCAAGCTGCATGGGCTGAAGTTTCTTTGAACTTGATAGAAGGATTATATGTGGACAAACACAATGTAATGCATGAATTGTTTCAACAAAACATTCACAACAATTACAATATTGCATTGTGGAAGCAAAATTGTGACGAAGGAAGTGAACGTCATGCATGGTTAAATTGCCATCAATATCCATCATGGGAGAAGTTAATGAAATTAGTTATATCCCAGGGCAAAAATAAATTTAGTGAAGCATTGAATAATTTAAAAATATATAATTTACAATCAATGGTACAATCACAGATATCTATCACGGCTAACCCTACGGTTAATAATAAGATTAAAGCAAATACTGCTGATGTCAATGCATCTTTAAACTTGAAATTGAAAGCTAATTTAGCTTCTCCAACATTACTTGTGGTAACAGTAAGTGATCAGTTACCTACAACAATAGCTTGTATGGTTAATATTAAACGAGCTTGTAAAACAGCAAATGTAGACATTGTTATAGTTGATGATCATTCTATAGATGGTTCTGCAGCATACTTTCGTAAACGCGGTTATTTTGTTATTAGTCGTAATGCTAGCAGTGGTTTAAGTCAATCTTGGAATATCGCATATGAGCTGGCTACTAAAAATAACTACAAATTTCTGTTTATTGCGAATAATGACATCATTGTAACAGCAGATGCGTTGATTGAAATGATTTCTTTGCTTGCATCTAATGCTATAGTAGTACCATTAACAACCAAACGTGGGTCTGGAAACAATCCACAACAAGATATTGTACAAAATTTCAATCAATATAATCAAACCAAACATTATTTCTCTGGTAATGTATTCCAAGCGTATGTGCAGAACCCTCGTAATGCTTTTTATATTCAAAGAGAATGTTTGTATCATTTCCATGGAAGGTCTCTTCCACTTATGAACCCTGTTCGATTCAACGGATTCTTCTTTGGTGCAAATCTAACATCGTTACATCGTTTAGCTTATGATCCAGATAAATATAAATTAATTGATGATATCAATAACCCAGTGGTTGGTCAAGAGACATATTTAGCACAACAAATGGAAAAAAATAATTTCAATTTGAGTACTCAGCGGTCAAACGTAACAAATGATATGCCTATGTATCCTATTCTCTCTTTAGCATCATTCATTTTTCATTTTAAAAGTGTTACATTACAAGCAGGTTTAAAACACTTTGCTGAAAATAATGTCAACTCCACTTCTAATGAGTGTGATATTAGAAATAAGAATGGTGATATTCGTAACAATTTTCATCTGTATCATCATAAAGAACGTGTTCCTGAAGATGAAAGCACAGATTCTGATTTGAATTCGTATGATATGATAGTTCCTGTACTTGAAGATGAATTGCCTTCTGGAAAGCTAATAGACGTCGCATTATATCCACCCCTTAACGTGCCAAAACTTTTTACGATATCTATGATTGTTTCCAATCCTGAAAAATCACCTGAAGCAGGCGATCTTATTACTGCAAAGGAAATGGTATCCGCCCTCAATTCTCTCTACCCAGAAACGTTTGATTTCCAATATTTATACCAAGGTGAAGAATGGTACAATACTAAAAAGCTACAACAAACTGATCTATTATTTGTTTTGCTAGATACATATGACTTGGGTAAAGCTTTACGTATTGTTGATAAAGAAGAAGAAAAATATGATTATGCTCAATTGCCAACGAAAAGTGTAAAGAAAAACATTGTGTGCATTGCTTGGGCTCGCAATTGGTTTCAAAGATGGCTATCAAGACCTTTTATAGGGCAATATGACATGATATTTGTAAGTTCATTCACAGCTCAGCGCATTTTTAATCAAATAAGTAGTACAATAGGTCTTGCCACACAATGCTTACATCAATGTCCAAGAGGTTATTCAGAATTATCTACTTCGTATCGAAGTCATGTGAAAACTGAAATTTTATTACTAGGGAGCAACACATCATTATTTAATTGTACAACAAATGCTGGCACTAAGTATATTATTCCTGTATCCTATCACAAACAACATCGTGATATCATGTTCGTGGAACCGAAAGCACTATTACCATTTGAAGGAAAAGTTATTGGAAAAGGTTGGGACATTGTAATTAATGCAAATAGCAGTATAATGCCCAGTACTTCTACTGGTATATCTTCAAATTTTCTAAAATTGTGGAAAGGTTTTGTATCATATGAGGATCTACCAAAGGAGTACGAACAGTCAGGAGTCATTATTGATGATGCAAATCATGTCACCAAATACTGGGGTTCTGTTAACTCCCGTGTTTGGGATGCATTAGCTTGCGGGCGACTCGTTATCACTAATGGGATTCTTGGAAGTAACCAATGCTTTAACTCTTTGTTACCTTCTTGGAATAGTAGCGTACCTACATCGAGCAATAGTAATTTAAATAAAACGCTTTTTAGTTTTTTTGAATATAATACGAGTCATGAAGTACCAACAATTATTCCTAATAAAGACTATTTTTCTCTTGTAAATCATTTACAGAAAGAAGTGCGAACAAAACATTCATATCAAATACGTGCACAGCAATTTGCAGAAACAATAGCTAAGTTTGGTGTGGTATTCAATAGTACATTAAAACGTAAATCCAGTATTTCTCAAAGAAAGAATTCTAACTTACAAATATGCATAGGAATCAGAACTATGCCTTCTAAGTATCAACATCTCAGACATATGCTTGATGGTTTGCTGCAGCAACATGCTAATTATATTGGAGCAGATTCAGTTGATCTTCGTGCAATTATTGTTGATACACAATCAAAAGATATACATTCAAGAAAAATATTGCAAGCACTAATTGATAAAAGTAATGAACAGTATGCTACTTCTGCTTCAGGTATACATCTGTTATTTGATCCTCTCATGGAGTCTATTATAAGAAACCGTAAGAGTGAGAGATGTACACCTATGGGTTTAAAGCGTGCTATTGCATTAGAAAATGAAGATAAACCTAACCCTTTATATGGATATGAAGAAACAGATATGCTTTTGAAATATATGATGGATCACTGGAGAAATAGGTATTCAGGTAAAATTTTACGATGTGATTGGATAACTTTTACAAATGGTGACAATACATACAATAATGCTTGGTTTAGTACAGTGGCTTCTGTTCTATCAAAAGCCGACCGTATGCGAGAAACAGGTCCATTGCAAATGGTAGCTTGGAATTTTGTTACCCATCATTCTCGTAATACATCTAGTGGAAAATTCATGCCTAATCAACCCATATTAACAGATTTAGATCGACGTGGATTTATGGATTTATCAACATTTATTGTAAAAAGTGATTTAATTCAAAAGACTGGTGCAAAGTTTCTTCCACATAGTTTGTTGACTAAAGATGTCTTTGCGAGGGACTATTTTTTTGCAAAACAACTACGTGGTGGGCTGGATCATACTGATAATGCAGGCCAAAATGGCACACTTTATATCAAACAAACACTTTTATTCCATCAGTAAAATCATAATTTTTTGTGCTATATATTCATTTGTGTGAGTGTGATTATAAATTATTTATTTTATTCATTAATTACATTATTTTACACTATTTGCAGTTTATGCTTTTGTTCTATAAAATCTTTCTCCTAAATAGTTTTATAAGAACCACTCAGTCCTTACCTATCAATCATTATCACTCCAATAATCAGAATTTATAGTTTGCAATCTATTTAATGAAACAGATGATGTAGCAGATACACCATTCCTTATATCAATAAGTGCAGATGTGTTTAGATTGACTTCACACAACGCATGTTTATGACTATCTTCTTTTCCTTTATTGAGTGATTGAGATTCCCATAAGAAAATCATACCATCCTTACCCGCACTGATGATCTGATCGTGCTCGTTACCTCTATATATGATAGAATTTACACTATTAACATGACCTGATAATGTTTTCAATGGTTTTCCTATAGAAGAATGCAATGGAACAATACATATATCACCAGAATCACCATTAGGATACAATAATAGTTCATCACCCCCACAAGTAAAAGAAGCTACGCACATTTCATATGGAACCTTGGAAGTATTTCCTCTACTATTTGATGTCCCTTTTTCAATTTGATGACGAGCATCATAATTTACTGAGCTCAATTTTCCATTGCTTGAATTCCAAAGTCTTATTGTGTGCAATGAACCAGAAGAATTACTTGTTGGTCCGCCGTTATTTGTGTTAGTCCCAGAAGTAACAATATAGTTTCCACAGTTGCTGTATTTTAATGACATCACACTACCATCATATGCACGACTTAGTGCTTCACTGTTCATGTCCACTTTATATCGTTTAGTTGCAGGCTCATCTGGCATATTCCATATACTTTCTGCATTTGAAGCAACTGTAGTATGATCGCCACGCCAATCCAACGATAATATTGGTTCATGACATTGTATACCAGCTCCTGTACTACTAATGGTTACTCCACCAACACGACGAATATCCCAAGTTTTAGCTGTACCATCAAATGATGCACTTGTTAATTGATTAGACACTACAGGGTTCCATTGTAAACATGAAATTGATTGAGTATGACCACAAATAGTCAAACAAGAATCACCTGTGCGTGTGTCACAAAGTTTCACTGTAGAGTCACTTAGACCGCAAGCAATTATAATTCTATCAGTTTCACTACTATGCATTTGTGCACATACAACCTTTGGTTTCACTGCCAAATTTTTATTTGCATATATACCATTTTTACCAGTATAATTTGAGCTTCCAACAGAATAACCACTATATCCTCTTGAGTTCATCATTGATGAAGATTGTTGTATTGCATTATTGATAGAACTTGATGATATATAATCATTAGAAGTTGACAAATCAAATGTATATGCTTTGTTAAATACATTAGTATCCCAAATTGAAACACATCCATCATAATCTGATGAAATAAAGCATCCGGAATCATGTGGATACCATTGTAAACTTGATATAAATGATTTACCTTGAGTCGAACGAACTATTTTTGCCCGTCCACCATTTTGTTGGTCAATTGATTGTAAGTCAACACATGCAATACCACCATCTGCACTACCTGTCAACAGAAATCTTGATTCGACAGAATCCAAACTTAAGTTTGTTATCATACATCCACTACGATGCGAGCTACATATTTCACGCTTTGTTGACATTTCAAGATTAGATATTCGTGATCGCATAAACCTATTGCGTAACCGAGAATCTCTTCCACCAGCATGAAGTTGACTAGCAAGGAACAACCTAGCTATACTTGGCTCAGACTGTTTTCCTTCCCAATTAATCCATGAATTATGCATAATATATTATTCTTAGAATAATCTTCATTATAATTATTTGATTAATAGTTGATGAAATTATTATTTGTTCTCTTAAATCGATGTTAAAAAAAAACCCCACAAGAATGCAATTTCCCCCCATGATTCTCCTAATAAAAAAAAGGTTATTGATCTGGAAGTAATCTAGAAGTGCATGAGTGTCGTTTTGAGTTTTCTATGCTTCGTATTGTTTTTGGTTATGTCTAATTATGCGCAAACACAACAGGATCTCGTAACTCTTGTAAAAGATGCATTATCATTGCACCAAAAAGGTAATTTAGATGATGCATTGGATGGATATGATAAATTGGTAAATGATCTGCATAAATTAACTCCTGCTATGGGTGCTACAATTCATTCTAATCGTGGTGCTATCCTCCTACAACAAGGTAATTATGAACTTGCTAAAGATGCATTTTTAGCAGCAACTAACACAGAACCAGAAAATGTTAACGCACATTACAATTTAGCAGTAACATTAACATCAAAACTGAATGAACATGCTAATGCAATGAAACATACACTAGTAGTATTAAAGAAGAATCCATCTCATGTTAAAGCGCTACATTTATTAGGCAATATAATGCAAGGTCTTGGACGTCCAGATGATGCATCACGTTATTATCTAAAAGCAGAAAGAATTGCACAAGAGGAAGCAGCTGCTACTTCCTCTAACGCATCGAATGATATGCCAATAAATGAAAATATAAATGGAAAAGAAAAGGATACTACTTCATCTACATCATGGTATGATAATTTTAGAGATGCTAGCAATTTTAATATTGGTGATAGTTTTAGTAAAATACACAATGATAGGGTGTACACTATAACATGTTTATCAAAAATCCCTGGGATTTTTCGTATATCTGGATTACTAAATAGTACAGAATGCAATTCTATAATTACTAAAGGTGAACCGAATCTTGAGTATTCTTATGTAACTGGTGGTACAAAAGAAGATACTGAAGAGTATAGAACAAGTAAGAATGCATGGCTTCCACCAGATGGGTTATTATTAGATATTCAATTACGATTAGCAATTTTATTAGGGATGTCAACAAGTGAAGTCAATGATTTACGAATGTCCGCTGAAGAATTACAAGTGATAAAATATGAGGGTGGAGGACAATTTAAAGTTCATCACGACTCATCTACCTTTCAACAGCGATTAATGACATTATTAATATATTTAAATAATGTTAATGAAAATGAAAATGAAGATGATAAATCAGGAGGAACATGGTTTCCATATGCTGGTAAAAATGCAATTCCATCGCATGATATTAGTTCGGTCGATGATGCAAATAGACGTGCACTTTCTGTATATGAAAATAATCATAGTAAAAGTGGTATAATTGAATATCCTATACAAGGTAATGCTATTTTATTTTTTAATTACGATTCAAATGGTGAAATTGATCATTTAGCAGTTCATGCTGGATTACCTGTTGCAACAGGTCATGAAAAACAAGACCATGAAATAAAAAAATGGGCTGCCAACTATTGGTTTAGAAAAACGAAATGAAGTTTATCACAGTTATTTTTAGTTAAATTATATAAAGTATTGTATATATAATGCACATGTCGTTTAATTATCATTCATTATTTACATATCAACTACAATCTTCTACAATTCCATACATACACAAACAAAAAGCAAATTAACTATGCATCTGTGCAGCCTTAGCAATAATTTTATGCGCAGTGTTAAATACCCCAAACATTTGCTTTTTGCATATTGGACATTTTGATGATTTTTTATTGGAAACCATAATACACGATGTACAAAAATAATGTCCACAAGTTGTAACAACAGGCAAAGTAAAAGATTTCCGACAAATTGAACAAGCAAAAGGCAATGACTCATCATTATCAATGTTAATATTGCTACTACTTTCTTTTCTTTTCTTTGATTTGACACCATTTATTTGTTCCATTTGTGATGGTAAACCCTTTGAGTAATTGCGTTCATAATGTCCGGTTACTAATTCCTCTTCTTTATTTGCAAAAGCGTTCGTTTGGTTTTCCATAAGTTTTAACATACTACCGGATGATATATCATCAGTAATATTATCATTAGATCCCGATAAAGATGCAGCAGCTTCAATAGCTGCATCTTGTAACTTTTGTTTTTTACGTTTTTGTATATCTTCCCATTCTTTTTCTTGTTGCCAACCACTTTTATAGTCAGATCGATCATGCATAAATTTGCATGAATCTCCAAAACCACAAAATCCTGTTTCTTTATAATCTTTACATACATCAGGTTGATAATCAAATACAGATGTTGAACGTACAAATGCAGGTGCTCTTAATGGTCCTTGGGTACCTTTTAATTTTGAAGATTGTACTACTTGATCAATAGATTGATTATCATTACCTGTAAATGTTTTATATGCACCTTTACCTTTATATACATTATCTTTACAATCTTTATTTCCTTCTTGTTGTTTCAATAAGCTATTTCGTTGTATTATTGATTGATTATCTTTACCTTCTTCTGTATCTATTTCATTGGTATGAAATGCATCACCAGCATATTGAACTGAACTTGTACTTCTATCAGATGCAAATGTACTACCTCTTATACCCGTAACATTTGTTTTAGTTTCTTTTATGGGTAATAATGTTTTGTCCTTAGAAATAAATAAACTTTTCTTTGATCCATCACTATCTTTTTCTACATCATTCTCTTGTTCATCCGATCCTTCACTTCTCTTTCTTAAATTCTTTGGAATACTTTTCTTTTTAAACATTGCTACAAATTATATTTTGCATTAGACAAACACACGTAAACCAGAATTGTGCAATATATTAGGCCCAATTTCATGAATTTTATGTCACCATCATTATTTTGCTAACTTAACTTTTCCAAAGGGAGTTTCACCGATCATTAGTTCGAGTGTTAAGGGAAGTCAAGGTATTTAAAAAACATTTCTATTGTTTAGAAGTGCTTTATTGTTGCATAATTTGCAACATTAGTCTCAAGAAAGAATTTACAGGTAACGTAACGTTCTTTTGTTCACCTTCCGAATCACATTGTTTATTGATTTGCTTATGACGGTACCTAATAATGGTTTAAATGGTGGTAATAGTGTTTCATCAGTTGATGTTTCAGTTGCAGTACCTTATTTAAAAGCAAAGATACGTATAGGATCTTGTAAAGGTCCTACAACGTATGGTAGAGGACAACAAGTTTTTCATCATGATGATATCCCTGAAGATAGACGTGCTAGAAAAGAAGAAGTTCGTCAATGGGCAAAATCAAAAATTTTATCATCAGAACGTAATGAATGGAATAAATCTTCTGCATTAATTAAAAGTGAAGGATATGGATATCCTATATGTGAAAGAAGACAAGCAGAGAATGCTGTTGGTGATCGTTCATCACCATATGTATTTAATTATAGAGCAGAAACATTAGATTATGCATATATAACTGGTGGTGTAGATCAACCTGGTAAATTTCATGTATCAAGAACGCCCAAAAGTGCTGTACCGTATATCGAAAGTGTACGTTTATCAGATCGTGTACAACGTGGATATTTTAAACGCAACGAAGAAATGCCAACGCATCCAAATATTGTTGATAAAACTGCATGGAATATTAGTACACAATTGACAGTCAAAGAAAAGCAATCAGGCCTTGATAAAATGACAAGTTCTTCTAAGCAATCAACAAGTAAAGTAAATAAACGTTTAAATGATAGTGCATTATATTTCAAACCAAGACAACAACAAAATCATATAGCTAATGCTGTTAGATTACAAAAACTTGCTGGAACGTTCAGAGGCGGTGCAAATGGAACTTTTAATGGGCATCATGTTATTGATCCTACTGAATCTAATGAAAGATCATCAAGTCCAGATAATATGCGTGCTACTACACCATTAGTTCCTTCATCACCAAATAGTATTACTTCATCAAGAAGTAGATCAACTAATGGTGCTGGAGCTGGAGCTAGCACTGGTATTGTCGCTACATTAATTAATAATAATCTTCAATCTACAGGAAAAAGGGCAACAACAGCTGCAGCATCTAGTACCGTAAATAAACAATCAACCAAGAACAGATACAGTATTGAACCATCCAGGAAGTTTACAACAACAAAACATTCAGGAGTATGGGAATTTAGTAAAGCTGATGGATGCATGATGTGGAGTGACACAGGAAGTTTTATATATGAATCACGTGGAGATGTTGTACAAATTAAGAATCCTGATTCATTAAATCTTGAAGGACCAACACTAAGTAAACCTAGTAGAGCTCATTTATTGAAACCGGTTGATCACGTTGATCATCGATAAATATATATCTCTTACTGATGATACACAAGGGTGTAATGAAAGGAAGATTTTTATAACACCGTTTGTACGAGTTGCGGAGAATGTTTTTGATAGTTCAATTATTGCGATTTCAGAGTTGGAGCAAAAATAGATTCCATTTATTTAAGTTTATTAATGAAGCAGACTAATATAGGTATGTAGATAAATTTATAATTATAAAATAATGTACATCAATCGAAAAAAAAAAGTTCTTTCTATTTCTATGTTATATATATAAGTAAATCAAAGTTCATTGTCAATGAGACCATCCTGTAAAGTATTTGTTACAACAATAGGATTAATGACATCTGTTTTATTCCAAGATGATCTTCCATCTGAACATCTTCCCTCTTCTTGTACTTCATCAGCGGTAGTTACCACTTTGTCTGCAACTGCATCCATATTTGTATTTGTATTTGTATTTGTTTTATTATCATTATACACTTCAATTTCATTACTATTTTTTTGATTCATTTTGAGAAAGTTTCTTACAATATATGCAAGTAAAAGTAGCGCAACAACACTAATGGACACATACAGAGCTACCTTCTCGGTATATCCTGTATCTTTATCATCACCTTTATTATTACTTTCTGGCTGAATAATTTGACATGGCGATAAACCACCACCATTACTTTCATATCCAGTAGGACATAATAAACTATTACCTTTTTGTTCTCCATAAAGAAATCCTCCTTGATCTGTATTTGCTGCATCAAAGGGTTTTGCATTCATAGACATTATATTATTACTAAATAATATTAAATCTAACGGAACTGTACCATTAATCGAATTAGATGATACATCAAACTTCCATAAATTTAACATATTAACATATGGTAGAGACTTTATATTTCCATGAAAATTATTATTTGCAAAATCAATTG
>JACKZZ010007890.1_pt1 | contig 16959 bp, 15 predicted proteins | sample 8027871 | NCBI WGS metagenome assembly JACKZZ01 (sample SAMN15724774, study PRJNA655200) | protist metagenome | isolation source: fluorescence activated cell sorting (FACS) single amplified genomes of... | place: USA: West Boothbay Harbor, Gulf of Maine | collected 2000-07-19
CGAAGACGGTTACGACTTCAGCCAGCGAAGCCGCACGACGACTAAAATTTACACAAGACACCGCTGAAATCTTAGCGGACTAGTCATACTTAATTAGCGACCTCTTCCAGGTCTAATTAGACAAGCTACTAGTAACCCCTTTCGGGCTAGACTAGTTTAACGAAAAGTTTCTTAGTGGAACAAGCTTAGTTCGGCATAATGCCTAATAGAGGTTTGAGCTCCGATGTCCGGGACTCCGATTTTTCTTATTTCGAGTGTCACCACACAAAAGAACGCTAAATTTGCTGTTTGAATGTTCAAAGAAATTCTTTCAGATGCGCAGGTTGGCCTTGTATAGAAAGAATAGCTTTTAGACTTCTCAGCGCCTCAAGCAATTTTGCACTCGGGTAAGAACACTACGTAAAGAAATTTCATAGCCTATTAAGGGAAATTACAGGGTAAGACGCTAGACAATAAAACCTCTCAAGTCTGCAAGTCTGTACACTGAACACAGGCTAAAAAAAAGACACTTTCAAAAAAGACATATCAAAATTTAAGAACTACTAGACACTGTGCACCTCCAGTTGTTTCAATATATTAACATGACCAGGGCCCGAAACTATACTAAATACAATCTGAAGTCAGAAATATATGTAATTTTGTGCGAAAAATCAATCCCACCTCTGTTTTCGCAACGGAATTTGTATACCAGTTTTGTTACCCAAATAAAAATTTCAATGTTGTCCCATTCTCCTCCAACCCCAGTTACCATAGTTTCACATTTCCACCAATTTCCCACGATAAGTTGTGTCTTTCTTGCGACCCAGGTAATAAGCCCACCCAAACTCATTCCGCTTTCAACGGTCGCCCCACGACTTCCCACTCCACACGTTGTTTCTCGAGTTTTGCTTGTACTCCGGGTATGACGGTAAGTCTGAGTAATTGATCCATCCACCGCTCGCTTCCTCCGACTCTTCCTCATGGTCACTCGGCGGTGACTCAGGCAAGGGTGCGAAACCTCCAGTTCCTTTGCCATACTGACTGCTAGAAGAAGCCCCCGGTGTCCCCTTACTGTTCGGTCGCAGGTGCACTGTGTCCGTTCGAATTTCCCCAGCAGCTCCTCTGTTATGCCTTGGCGTTCCGTCAATTTGCTTGGTGCAGTTTTCCAGCTGCTGTAGCTCAGAGATATTTCCTTTATGCGTTGTATGATAGTTGCTTCTGCCACACTCCCACTGTTTCAGCAAACTTTCAATTTCGGAAGCCTCCAAATTGTCACAGTCATGATACTTCAGCCACGTGCCTCTCTCGTCGGCTCTCGCATCACCCAAACGCTTATAAGAAATGCTGAACCCTTCCGCGAGGAGGGGCTCTTCCTGGCTCATATTTGTTAGAAGTTGATCGAACGCTTCTTTCTTCGATCCCATTATCGACACTGTAGAGTAGACCTTACCGCCGAGGTTTCCAGTTCGTCTGCTTACTTGTCTTATCGTCAGTTTGCCGCACCACTGCGCTCCTTGGGTTATGTACAGTCTCACCACTGCTCTGACACGCCCAAACTGATGGGAATTGGAAGCCAAATGATCAGTTTCCTCCTGCTGATCAGCCATGTTGGTAATTTTAACTCAGGGTATCAACAGGTAGACTATTGAAACTTCAAATTCGGGTAAACTCTGGTATAAAAGTAAAAATTTTGTTTTGCCTTACGGCGGGTAATTCAATGCGCTGGCGATATAGAACTCAAAACTATATTGGTAAAAATCTACCAGAATATCAAGACAGCTTAGTTAAAACTTTGTAAAAATCTACAAAAGTAAACAGGTACTGATTAATAGAACCTGAGCAAAATTCAAACCTAATACTAGGGTAAAACGCTAATACTTTGGCAAAAATTTTGTTTTTTCTAGTGCCTTACGGCGGGTAAGCAGAAAATTCAAAATTGTAACCACACTACTGGTAATAGTTGGGTAAAAATCTAGGAAGGCTTTGAAGTTAAAGTACTTACTAGAACTTTTATCCTGGAAAATTTGATAGCAATGAATTGGAAAGCTTTTAGTACTGCACAACACCTCTATTTCAAGAGAAAAAACACGAATCAGGTTGACTTCGTGACGTTTCACATGAACACAGACCAGAATTCTTCTCAAAAAAACACGTCACTTTCACCCTTTTTCTATTTCACATTCTTAGTTTACTCACAGCTTCATTCCAGTCCTTCCCACTACTTGCCACCCCTGAGGCAAACCAAAACCTGAGCTGCTGCTTGAACTGCCACCTTTAATGTAGTCTAGCTGCGGTTCTTTTGCTCCTTTACCCGCTCCTTGCTGCAGGTTTCCATAGCCTTTAATGCACACTGTCAAGTTTTGCGGCGGTTGTTCTCCCAGTACCTGGTACGTCTGCTGCTGTTGCGGCATCTGCATGACCATTTGCGGTGGCTGCAACTGCATGACCATCTGTGGCTGCTGCTGCGCCATTTGCGGCATCTGAAACATCATTTGCTGTTGCCCTTGCGCCTGCGGCATTTGCATAATCATTTGCGGTGCCATCTGTGGTGCCATCTGTGGTGCCATTACCTGGTACTGTTGCTGCGCCATTTGTGGTGCCATCACTTGCGGTTGCGCCATAACTTGCGGCTGTGCCATAACCATCATCTGGGCTCCAGGTCCGCTCGCCATCACCTGCGGCGGATTTTGCGGCGGGTTCTGCTGTACCGGCACCAAAGCCTGGCTCGTACTAGCTTGGTTCTGCGGCTGCACCGTCGGCACTGTGTTGTGCTTCTCCGACTCTGACTCCTTTGGTGTGTTGGCTTTAACAATTTCCACAGTTCCCACGGCGGCCTTGTTACCCTTCTTTTTCTCCGTTCGTTCAGCAATCTCCTTGTAAGCTTTTTCCAGTCCGAACGTCCGAAGGGCCGGCGAAATCAAAATTTTACTAGTGTTACTATCCGGCATGGCCCATTGGGATACATGTTTTTCCAAATGTAGGTAGTAAAATCTTCGAAACTCTTGGGAATAGTGCTGCTCATACTCCTGCGTAGGCGCTCCCAGGCCTTGATCGGTTCCACCCGTTCTACTCGAACTAGCGGCGTCCGCCGCTTTCTGCGCCTCCATGCGGCGCGTTCTCAGCAGCGACAATTCAACAGTGCTGTTGTGGTGCTGGCGCTCCCTGTAGTGTGCCAAGCGAACCGCCGGATCCTGCTGCGCCAGGCGAGACGCCGGGCTAATTCCCCGCGAAGGTAGGGTCAACCGCGCTGATCGTGACAGCTCGTGGGATCGTCTTACATCTCGGTACCTGGTCGTCACTCCCGGTCGTTCGATCTCATCAGGGCTAGAACTCCTGTCCGCCCGATTAGTCCCAGTGCCAGTGCCAGTTTTAGGCCTAGGCCCAGTCCCAGTGCTGCTCCCAGTGCCAGTGCCATTTCCAGGTCCCGTTCTGCGGCCAGTGCCAGTCGCAGACCCCACTCTGCGGCCAGTGCCAGTTCCAGACCCATTCCCAGTCCTGTGGTCAGATTCAGGCCTGTTTCTAGTCCCAGTGCTACTTCCAGTGCCAGTGCTACGGCCTCTACCTCCACGGCGATCATTCCTAGTCTCATTGTCACGATCGCGATCCCGGTTAGTCCCAGTTTCATTACCACGGTCGCGGTCCCGGTTAGTCCCAGTTTCATTACCACGATCGCGGTCCCGGTTGCGATCTCGGTCACGCTCACGGTCGTCACGGTCACGTTCCCGGTCACGGTCACGTTCGTCACGGTCACGTTCCCGGTCACGCTCCCGATCGTCACGGTCACGTTCTCGGTCACGGTCACGTTCGTCACGCCCACGATCCTCCTTGATAACGTTGTCGCTTTCACTTTCGTATTCCGAAGACCCATCACTGCTTTCATGCTTGTCTCTAGAATCACTATTTCGGCCCTGGTTGTTACTCCTTCTGTTGTCATTTCTGTCTCTATGACTAGTGCTCTGTGACAAGCTATCGCTATGGCGACTTGTGCTATCGCGTCGTGGGCTGTCTTGCCTCCGAGTAGGCATGGTTGTAGTATTACTAGGGTAATAAACGGCCTCTAGGCAAGGGTAAAGCTAGATACTGGTAAAACGGCTTTAGTACAAAACCTAAGGCTTTAGACACGGGTAAGGACTAGATTAGGTCTTCGGCAAACTTGGCCTGAGTATAACTAAGAAATTTGTGAAAACTCGCAACTCTTAAGGGTAAAAACTCTAGTGCTGATTTGTACAATTTGTTTCAAATGCTCGAGTAAAACTGTAACCAAAACAAATCCAATGTTAAGCTAGTTTTCTCTGTGTAATACTATGACAAGGTAAAAATTTCGCAAATACACTTCAAGTAAAACTTTGTAAAAATTCAGCAAATTTATCTAAACACAGTCGCTTTTGTTCTCTGAAAAATGGAAGAATAAGAATGTGGCACAAAGTTTCAATACTCCTTTATGAACTCCGATTCAAACGCTCGAATTGAGAAAAAACACGTATAGCTTTAACACGCTTAGTTTTCATCATCACTACTAGGCGGCACTCCTTCTGGTAATGGTGCCGCCAGTGGAGGTGATGGAGGTGTCGACTCCAATTTTTGCCTTTTAGCTAAGCACACATCCTCTTGTTGCTGGCTTTGCCGCTTCAGGACCACCGCTCCGGCTGTTTCACCACTGCCCAACACTCGCGATGTGGTTGTAATTGGGCCTAAACCCAATGTTAGGCCCTTTTGCGAACAAATGTTGCATAGTATTTGGGGAGGAGGCTGCATAAACAAAGTGTGTCTAAAACTAAACAAGAATTTGTACTAGGGTTAACCACTTCAATTCAAACCTGTGCAAAGAGAAATTTTCCAAAATTCGGGTAAATTCGGGTAAGTAAATGTAACATTTCAAACGGAACCGGATCTTTACACGGGTAATTTCAATATCTGATGGAAATTTCTATTGACTACAAGACTTCACGGTAACACTACTACTAAGCAAGAAATTCAAACATGGGTATTCACTCAAAATAGCCTATGTTTAACAAACTATTACACCTCTATTGGGAACACGCTAAAACCATTCTATTTGTATAATCCCTTCTTTTTCCCTCCTATTCAAACAGTTTTGCCCATTCATCCCAGAGTGTTTCCCATCTGGTTTTGCCTCCCGATTTCCTGCACTTTACTCACCTGCTTAGTAGTCAAAATTCGCTCAGTGTTATTCACATCATCAAGAAACGACTTCTCCCAACCTGTAAGCCTACTCCTAAATTTCCCAGCCAAATTTTGCGCCATTGTTCGCGCTGCATCTGAGTCCTCCTGTGTTGTCAAGGGACTTGTCGGTCCCGGGAAAATACTCCGAGGGTAAACTCTTGCAAATCCTGGCCAAATTTCACCGTCTTTAGGACTAGTCTTCAGTTTTGCATACACTGGGGTCACAGCATAACTAACTGGCGACTTTCTACCATGTCGCTTGCGCCAAATGTTTCGGCGGAGTTGCAGCTTCGGAGTTTCAGGCTCTGGCTCCTTGTTCCAACAAACAAAAGCGTGATAAACCAAAACCACCACCACCGGGATAAGGAACGCTGATAGATCCCACATTGTTAAGTTAGTACTTATTGGGGGTTTGTCCTAAGATGAGAGTTTTTTCAAAGCCTGTGAAAATGGATTTCCGGGGTTTCCTAGTTCCTTTTGCCGAGCAATTTCGTCTCAGTTGACTCGTTTGTTGTCACGTAGATTCCCCTCACGTTTCTCAGGGCTATATCTCCACTTTTTACGTAATTTTGCACGAAATTTTCAACTTTTGACTCTTGGAAAAAAAACACCCTCACTGAGGTTCGAACCCACGGCCTTCTCATTATGAGTCCTGACACCAACCGACTGACGTATCTGAGAGCATATGCCAAACGAGTTTTTCCTTTCCAATGGTTTCGACGCCTCACTCCGCTCATGGATAGGAGATAACCAATTCTCGTGCTAGTTTTAATAACGATGTCCTCCCAGTACTATCTAGGAGCACACACTCACCCCAACCATTTTGCAAAAGTGGTAACGCCTGACACTGCGGTACAGTTTGTAGCTATCTCTAGTTTTGCCAAATACTGGGGAGGTCTACCACCTAGCCAACTCCCAATAAATTGTAAATTCAGCCAAACGCCAAAGGTATAAAGTATCAGTGGTATATGGTGCAGTGGTAGCACGCCCGGCTTGGGTCTGACTGTCCCCGGGTTCGATCCCCGCCCCTGGGGATATCGCAAAGCCTCAGATCAGGGCCCTACTCGGTATGGGCTAACAACGGGGGCGCACTTCGCCGGGAGTCGCAGGTAAGCTTCCAGGCCGCCACTTTTTGCCTCAAAATGGAACTGAACGCTGGAATTACCCTCTTTTAGTTCCGCGGTTGTGCCAAATCAATTTCTCCTGTGCTCCAGGCCAAAATTTGCAAGAAATTCCCCGGATTTGCTTTGGTTGAATGAGTTTCGCTGAATGTACCCTTGTTTTTGTCGTGTTTGTCGCTGTTTCGTGACCAGATCCTCGTTTTTCTTGTCTTTTGTGCTGTTTCCCGATTTTACCTTATCAAAAGCTCAGTTCTAGCGTAAATATTGCTTAATTTCTGGTACAAACTTCACTGAAAGCCTTTTGGCAACTTTGCTGGACACTTTGTATAGAAATTTGGTAGAAATATAACCATAAATAACTAATTATGCTTAGCAAGGAGTGTAATAAATAGTCCGCGCCGGAATGTTTCGATTTCAATCGGAAAACTACCCGCCAGGTGTAGCGTGCCGTTGCGGTTGAAAGAGCAACTTTCCGGCGCTCCTATAAATCAAGTAGTTTTTTGAAAAAGTATATAAGTCAAAAATGTAAAAAGTCAAAACTATTTCTATAAAAACTATAGAACTGAGTAGCTTCTATAATAGTTATAGAATTGGGTAATAAAGATTTAAAAAAATTAATAGATAAGATTCAGGGTAAATTTACCTAGTATACTGGCTACGGAGGTATTCTCGTAACCGTCAGGAATCCCACTTACCACTCAACATGGATTTCGTTTTCCTTGAGATACTGCCGGGTTTGAATCAATGTTTCTGTAACCAGCAACTAGGCAAAACTAGGTAACCTTCAAGTAAACTAGACTAGGGTAAAACTAGAAAAAGTAAGTTTGTTGATAGTTCAACTGGAAATCCCTCCGAAAATAGAGGTTCACCTTCCATGTGTCCTATCAAGAAAAGGGTAAAACTAGATAAGAAAAGTAAGTCTGCTTGATAACTCTCAATAGAAATCCCTCCGAAAGTAGAGGCTCGTCTTTTACTTTCTAACTAAAGGGGAAATCCCTTTCGAAAGTATTGGCTCGTCTCCCACTATGTTCCTATCAAATTATCAAACTAAGGGTAAAACTAAAAAAGGGTAAGAAAAGAACTCAACTGTACACCCGTATTATAATGCCTCGGCAGGCGTCTCGTATTATAATGCCTCGGCAGGCATTCATCATCTTATTTTCCAACACTACTATCCTCCTCACCACTTTATTCACTTACTCTCGATGAGTTTCCTTAACTCATCTTTCTTAGTCTCAAGCTCTCCCTCTGGAATACTCTTCACATCAAAGTCGACATGAGGGAAGATTTCCCTTAAAGCAGCCTTTGGGTTAAGAAATTTCTTTTGTAGGGGCGTTGTTGCGATGACGATCTCTTTTGAGCCCCGTGAAGCTAGATCATCATATACATGATGTGAGCCCCCTGTCCAAAGCCTCGAAAGTAGTGGCTTCTGGAAACACCGCTTTAAAGTTTCAAGCAAAGCCTTCAACCTTTTATCACCCATGAAATTTAACCCTTCAAGCCCTCTTATGTTATCACTATCACTCGTGTAGTACCTCTCCCGCCATGATACCATTGGATCCAGACTCTAGAAATAAAGGATGCCACTTAGTAATTCTCCCCAAGTACCATTGAGATTTCTTAGTTCCTTTTGTAGTAACTGACTTCTGAAACCGTGCACTTGTAAAGTGTCCCTCAAATCCCCTACTGGGCCATCCGATAACCATGCCATCCTACTGTACGAAACCAAGATTGCTCCCGCCGCCGCTGTTTGTCCGTCCGGCATCCCAAGGTAAACCCGACCCTCCCCTACGTCCGTATCTATAGGGGTGAGTGGATTGATCGCTGCGCAATAATGGATCAGGTACAGTGATCTCATTGCATCAGCGTCGTCAAGTATTCCCACAAAATCGGCTTGCGACTTTCTTGACCACCCCATGAGGTCCGGCTGTGCAGCCCTACTTAGCAGCGCCTGCTGGGAGAAATTCAACTTTGCTAGCAACCTCCTCAACAATCGTGGTGTACCACAAGCCATAGACAACTTGGATATATCGCTCACCCTCTCCACGGGTACTGAACTAACTCCCCTTGTCAATATGTATCCACATACCCGTTCACACGCTGTCAAAAACTTGGATTTAGCTCTGCCGAATCGGCCACCAATTGTTTTGTTAACTCTCCCTGTAATAAGTTTCTTAACACACCCATCGGACAAGAATCGTACTTTGGTAGTTATGTCATCCATCATAAGCAATGTCATAAGTTCTTCTGAGGATCCACTTTTCGAGCACTCTTTAACGAATTCTGGACTGCTATACTTTGCCAAGAGAGTTGTAACTTCTTCACCATATTCTTACAATTCTCCCAAATTCTTAAGTAATTCCTACCTCATCGTAGATAATTACTTACTCTCCTCCTCAACACTTGTAGTAGTTTAGTCTTCTGCCTTCATATCCTCATCCTCAGAAGAATCGTCTGACATATCTTCATCAATTTCTTAATCTACCACCAAAAATTCTGCTGTAGTGCTTGCCAAGATCTCATCCGCAGGTAGTGCCTCAGTGTTCTGTTTGGTTTTAGACTTTTTCGACTTCGATCTCTTCTTACTGCCCTCCGCCTTGGGTTGTTCAGTCTCATCCTCAACTTCGTTCAAAAGTGTTTGTAATTTGACTTAATGCTGCTCTGAACCAGGGGCTGTGTCCTTAATACGTTTTGTGCACACTGTAATGGAATCTACCCGTACCAATGCAGTGGCTTCAACTGTCAACAAAATGGACGAAGCCTTCACTGTAACACAGATAGGTCCATATGTGTTTCCCAAAAGGAGCACAAATCGCGAATCATCAGTTTTGCTCAAGAAGATTGCGACATTTGTTCCAAAGTCGTAAGGGAGAGGTACTTCAATAAGACAGCGATCAGCTGACCTCATCAGTCGAAATTCCCCATTCGTCATTGCCAACCTACAATTTCCTCCAGAAACTGCTTACATATTAACATTTCCTGAATTTCGTAGCGCAGGAAACGTGCATACACAGGCAATTCTACACGTGTGCTTATCTGCCTCACCTAACTGAAGTGTTGCGAATAGCATGTTCGGGTCCATTTAGTATTGCATCTGCGCCAAATTACACTGTCCAAGTGCAACGCACAAATTGTCCACAGAAATTCGACGAGACATCCACTGTCGCATCAAATAGGTGTAAATAAAAGGTGTAGCATATAGAAGCCCTGTGTCAATATCCATTAACCATAACCTGATTTCCCGTACAACGGGGTTATCGTCTACACTTCCACCCGTGAATCCAGACACAGAGTGACTTGAGATGTGGGACATGTCTACCCTTGGCGCTTTGTCCTTGTTTAATGCGCCATCAATTCTATTATTATGTGACCCATGGATAAACCGGTATCGGGCTTGAAGGTTTGCAGGTTCCGTTTCTATTTGCCGTGCAACATCTTCCCGGCCCTCTTCCTTCAGTTTTGCCCTCAGCTTGTCCATTGCCGTTCCCGGACCACACAGATCTCCAGAGTCTACTAATATTGAACAATCCTCCATAAGTATGTACTCTAAACGTATCGCTTCTTTGATCGTTATTGGCCCGAAAAAGTCACGCGGTGTTTTCTGTGACACAATAAAACCCATAACTCTGTCTGGAATGTGATGTGGACTAGAACCTCCTTTACCTATGTATTGCATGTTAGATATTTTCTCTTTCATCTCGTCCGGCGTTAAACACAAACCCCTTGTTAGTCTATCATATAAGATATCCTCACTCTTTATGGTGGCACCAGGTCCTTGTGGCTTTTTAAATGCCCCAGTTTTTGTCAGGTTGCAAACTGCGTCTACGTGTTGTGACTTCGCATTTTCATTACTTCCATCCTCTATGGCAATGACTGTTGCTTTGACTGGAATAATTCCAATGTCTGAGTTATCCTGTAACTGGTTTTCACCCGAGAAATCGGTTCCAATCTCAGCACTTGCCATTGATATCCTGCCACAGTCAATTACAGTAGTGTTATCTCCTCTAGCGTGCTTAGCTGCAACAAGCATGTGATCTTCCGCAGAATTACACCCTTTCATAACCGCACGAAACCCAGGGTTGCAAGGTTCAAACCCCTCACCCTCTTTATCAGAGAATTCGTGGTGGCGCTGTAACTGCAGCGGTTCCCCGTCTTCAATGAAGTTGCCTAACAGGCTTGTTCCTTGTAAGAACTTGGTTTCTCGTTTTTCCCACACAAGTGTTTTTGTGATGATTTTAACTCGTGTCTCTGAGTTTGAACCTGTAGCATCCGCCCACCGTTTAATTGTCTGGAACGGTATACGTACCCTAGAGTCAATTCCTTCCACGGTCACTTCATCTGATTTAACCTCCACATGTGTCACATTCAACCATGGGTTCGAATCAACATCATTCGGTGTGTCTGCTTCCGGATCTGCACCAACAAAGTAACACCGAGCCATGGCACACATCTGCCTCGCTTGGAACAGTAACAGTGTTGTGTCATACTCGAGAGCATCAGACGAAACAGAAAAGTGCAGATCTGACCCTAACATTGCACTGGGAACTTGTGGTATTGAGTTAAAACGGTTTTCCCCTATCCACTGTGTTGTCCCACTGTGTTTAACCCATACTCGCGCTTGTAACATGGTTCCGATATAAAACTGTCAGTAAATATAGTCATGGTTAGAACCAACCATCGACCCATAAAACGCTAATGGCTGCATCCCTGTAGGGTCAAACCTAGTCCGCGTTAGGCACACAATACCAGTGAGGTCTGCATCTTTGTGAAGTGAAATCTGGTAGATTTCCGGTTCCCCCTGTTCCGCTCGGAGCGCAACCATATCACCTCCAACATTTCTGACCCGAACAAAATCACAAATTTTGTCTTCATGCAGCGGTGTGATTTCACCTATTGTTGGTGTCCTGTTAACTAAATCCTCAACCAAAGGTTTCTGGCTATAAACAGTCCAGTCACCTACCAATTTTGTCAACTAAAACGCTTTTACCGCTGGGAAGATGCCAAAGAAAACTCCTTACATTGGTGCTGGTCTAACCTTTTCCCATAGGCAGGTGTTAGGGTGGATTGGCACTACCCGACCATGAATACTCGCAGTAACACGTCTCTTCACTGACTCGAGGTATCCTTCCACAAGTCCATACACAGGGTGTTTGAAGGTTACTATCTATTCCTTTGTCGGGTCAACTTGAGGGGGCATCGTAAGACCTGCCCGTGCTCTTACCTACCCTTTTAGCATTCGTTGTACCTTCGGTGCTGTGAGATTCCGAGCAATAATCATATCTACCAATCCTGAGAACGCTCGTTCCATCAACGTTGCCGATTGTCTGTTCGGTAATAGCCATAACAAATTTACCTGATTCCCTGGTATCATATTTACCCTCGTGTTAACCCAGTCAACAATGTCTTCAAAACTTCCTCCTAATCCTTTGATGAAATTGTATTGATCGAAATACACTGATTTCCATAGGAATGTTAATGGTCCACAAATAGATGTAGTAGCATCGGGTGCGAAAAATGCCTCTGTTGGAATATCTGTCAAAATAGCACCATGGTCCATGGTGCCTCTCCTATGACTATCACTTACCAAGAGCTGCGTGGCTTTCGTCTTGTCAATTAATTCCATCTTGAATACAATTCCTGATGCAACTTCTCGCGGTAGGCTCAATGATTCCAAGAAACCATTCACTACTTGCTCTACACCCCGTGTGTCTGCATCCAAGGCATCATACTGCCTCTTGTTAGGCCTTACTGAATTTTCGTCATCAAATTCGTCCAGCATCCGCATTCCTAACTTAAGAATTCCATTGCCGTCAGGTACATAGAATAAATCCATCTATTTCTTGCCTCGCTCTCTCATCTGGCCACTAATTTTCTTCTTCGGGTAATTTCTATTGTGCTTCGCTCCACGACAATCCAGACAAGAATCTATAGCTTTCTGAACTCTGTCCTCCTTGCAATTTTCATACCCTAACATCGTTAAGATTCACGAAATAGAGCACGCAGGCCTGCATTCATCCCGCTTATGAAATGCCATAATTTCCTCGTCCGTTGCCTTTAGTGTTGCTCGGGTTTCTTTCAACGCTGTTTTCAACTTTCGAACGAATAACGGCAAGTTTGTTTCCGCGACATCTTTGAGGCAAGCTCTGTAAATTTACCGCACCTCGTCTTGGGACAACGACAACAATGGCTTAGGTTCTGTTGCTATTTTCTTCACGATATTAGCCCATTCTTCCTCATCAGCGCCACATAGTTCTCGTCGCAATTCTCCTTCTGGAATCTCCGGATGGGCATTTTCACTTGGATTTTCCTCTACAACAGGAGAACCAGATTGCTGCGGCTGGTCTGCTGGATTTTTATTTGGTGACGTTTCGTCATTGTTCGTTCCTTTTTCAGCCTGTTCTCCTTCATCTTCGTCATCAGAGTCCCCAAAGATTTGGAACTCTTCAGCTTTTACCCTCTTTTGATCACCACCGTCATCATCACTATCCCTCTTTCGCTTGGTATCAAACCGCCCATCTTCAATGCCATGGCCTGTGTAATGACACCCTGTCTACATCAGCTCCAATTTGCGAATTCCTGCGTAAAATTTCATACCCTCTAACTCTGCCAAACTTTGATCCCCATACATTGTTGCAGAGATTTCGCTACCGTCTAACTCATCCTGCCCCATAACAGAAGCAATACTGGGAACCAACGCGGTGGTTAACTCCGGAGTGCAAAATTCCACTATAAGTTTGAATGGTGTGAGGTCCGTCCGAAATTTCGTCAAGTTTAGCGCCATGGCAATATCTTCCACAGTGTCATTACCCTTAGTAAGAGGTAGGATTTCGACAATTCGCTTCGGTGCCAAGTTTCGAGGAATTTGTCGTGTCTCCCTTTTCTTTGCTTCTGCCCAGTATTTTGGAGGGATACGGATTGTATTGCAGATGATTTCATAGCTGAAATCGAACCGTTCCTTGTTTAGGAATTCGTACGAAACCTTCTCGATTTCCGCAAAGCATGTTGTATGCAACTTGTGTTGTATACCCGGAGTGCCAGGTGGCGCGTCTATACGGAAATGGATACCAAATCGGTCTCGTAGCTGCTCTTCGACTTCTTTACCTTCCGCTACAATACCATCCTGGCGCGTATACAACGTGTATTCCGTTCCCGAGGCTGTCTTTGGTTCAAGCCCAAGTCCACCCTCGATTCGAGAGCTAGTAGCCCGTTTTCTAAGGACATTTCCTGCCTACCCCAATGTATTATTTTTATCATCGAGGAACTCGTCAACCAGGAACTTTTTGTTCTCCAAGGATTATTCCCTTCAGTCGTACTGTAACTGATGGATACGTGCCTCAGGGATAAGGAAATAAATGGATTCTCCAGCAAACTCATCCTCTTGAACTGTAGCGTTAGTCCCAATAGTCTGGGACGCAGAACCTTCAAAATCTTCAGCCCATGCTTCTAAATACTCAAGGAATACCGGTGTGGGATAAGTTTCATAAATTTCCTCCAGCTCAGAATCTGCTTCCTCAATTTTATCGATGAACATGTTCATCTGTGCCACGGTAAGCTTTGATGTCCCTTCAACAGCTACATATGTCTGGTCCTGGAATAATGCTGGGCAAAAGTCAGGTGCAATAGTAGTGGGGTCAACACCATCAGGCCTCAGACATAGCTTGATAAATTGTGGCACCAACGCAGGGTTACGGAACGCTTTTGGCATATTATTCTTGTTTCCTTCATGAAATAATTCTTTTTGTATATGCTCAACCAAACGGTCTTCTTCCTCACCATTTGCAGGAGCCTTACCGTTGCAACGTCTGGCGATTTCTGCGTTCACAAAACCAACCCATGCTACTGCGCGGTGTAGTTCACTGCATTTAAAGTCAGCACTAGGCCCAATAGCAATACGCGATTCGTGTCGTTGTAACTCTTCTCTTATGCCGAGGTTCACTATCCGGATTGCGTTCTCAATCCTGCCCGAGAAAAGTCCTTTGATGCGCTCATACACAATGGCACTTGCTGTCTCAAATTCGTGGAAAAATTGAGGCCCAATTTCCGGTTTGCAGGTGAGGCACTGGAATGGGTGTCCAACTTGCATGAAACACGCGGCCCAAGCTTTAAACCCTGGAACAGCTCTTTCTGTTAGAAAAACCTTGGTACCAATCGAAACTGCTAGCCATAGTTGTAATTCCAGATCAACCTCTAGTCCTGAGTATGCAGCTTTAATATCTTCAGCATTATAGCCTATGACTGTGCCACTAGTCATTAGGGAAATAATCTGCTGCGGTATAATGCTGAAACACCCTATGTCAATGCACATTGGGTTAATGCCAGTGAAAATGTAAACCAACCGGCCAGCAACTTGAACAGCCCGCCACGCCCGCATTGCTGCAGAGAGATGACGGTATACACCATGCTTTCCAGCGTCATGTTCTTTCAGAACTCCAATGATTTCAGCTTGTTCAGCCAAATAGTGCTGCATAATGTCTTCATTCGTACTGTTCCGAATTCGTCTGAAATTCTCTTTCGGGTGTTACAGAAAGTTCAAAACTTCAAGGCCAAATTTGTCCACGTTAAACTTGTACAGTTTATGTCCGTCATCCATGTAGACTTCTGTAGCATCCTGAATTGCATAGTAGAGACAGAACATAACCAACTGCTTTATCACTTTCTCCACTGGTGTTCCATACATAACCGCATGTTGGGCTACGATGTCATAATCGACATGCCTGATGGTTTGTAAAAACACATCGAAAATAAAATCCGGTGTCGGTGTTTTATTTTGGCGGCTTCGGAACTCTTCTTGTTGGGTTTTAGCCTTTTCCATTGTTTCCTTCGTAAGCTCCGGTAGGATGTGGTGTACCGTTCGAAATTTCGCCATTATCGGTTCAATTATCGGGGCGATGCAGGATCGGTTAAATTGTGCTGCCAGCTGATACTCCGCAGGACAAATGTCGAACTTTGTGGGAAAGAAAAAGTCTGCACCAACACAAAGATGGTCCCCACTGGCTCTCATACACCCAGTATAAACCAAAAATGCATTCTTGAGGAATGGCACAAGATCCTGGCTAATGCAGATTTCATCTAGTGTCAGTCCCTCTTTTGCCGGGTGTAATCCAAAAGGGGGGTAGTAATGAGTGAAATGTCCGAAGTGGTCGACCCCGTTGATAACGTCAAAAGCACTTACTAACCCTAGTTCTTCCATTACGTCGCATGGTGATTCCAAGATAGCACCTCCTGTTTCCATAACCCGTCGATGTTGCCCTACGTGAGATTTCAACCTCCGTACTCTATTCCAGTCAGCCGACACAACCATCCGATTTTGTTTCGTGATTTTATTTATCTCCTTAATACCACTGATTGTTGCGCTCTTGAAAACCGGAGTGCGCTGGTCTACCTCCACCAGTCGCCTGTTTGGGAAATAAATGTGGTACGAGTTGAACATGCTTGTTTCAGATCAACTAACACGACCTTCCTTGTCCCACCCTGTGTGGAGTTGAGCCTGCGAATTTTTCTTGTGCGCTATCGACGAGCCATGAGATCCTTTCTGCTTCGTGTTTATGGAATGAACTGAATCAAACCCACTTGCTTCAAGCACGTTTCGTACCGTCCCCATAGTATCGCGGCTAATTTTCGTTTCTGGGAACCCGATTTCGTCTGGGTTATATGTGTTTTTCAACCAATCCCACTGTCCAGGTCTGTCATTGCTGTTGGTCAAAAATCCCGGCAGGGTGTCCGGATTATAGCTCATCAGCCTATAATTGTGTTTATACTGACGTGCCTCAATTCCAGAGAGACCATGCTTCATATTTGTGAAAGGTAGTCCAACAACCTCGTCAAATTTGGCTTCCCTTTCTTTAAGATCGTAATTTCCAACCGATGTCCGCAACTTCCGGTACTTGCTAGCGCTAGTCATGGTAGCACCCTAACCTCGGCCAATACAATCCTTTGGTGTATTCCGCGTCTGGAATAGCGAATGATAAATTTCGTCGAATTTTGACTCATCTTTCATCATTCGAAACCGCTGCTGGACTGAAACGGTAAAGAGGTTCGAAAAGAAAATATCGACCTCCGGGTAAACGCTCTGCAGTCGACCACCGTGGGCTTGGTACATTTTCATCCATATTTCAGTGTATTCCTGCTGCGGCGACAGAAACCAACCGAAAATTTTCGCACACTGTGCTGATGCCATTGTTCCTGTTTCGCAAAAGAAGACTACACGTGTTCCAGGTTTAGCACGTCGTATGAGCCACATAACCATTTGCTGAATTTGGTGGATTGCAAACAGTGATGACGCCCTCGGATTTAACGCAGCTCGATACTGTAGCGTGTTGGTTCCAATTAGCGGGAGTTTCGGGCTGCAGTTAATGTAGATGTCAAAAGAGCCCGCTTCCGCGCTGTAAACAGCTGCTGCAGGCAAGACCTGGACTGTCACGTCATTGGAGGTTTTGAAAATAAAACCCTCGGCCGCGTCATTCTCATCATAACACAATTCTCCCATGATGTTAGGGTCCATTGCAGGATGTTCCTCCATGTCAATTTATTGCTGTCGCAAATTTGTTTCCGCTCGATGCTTCTGAGCCTCCTTTCCATTTCCCAACCCTTTCACCGCAATGGCAGCCATTTCCTGGGTTGTTTTGTGCTCCGATCCAGACCCAATCTCGAGGTACTGTAAATCTGCATTCTCTTT
>JACKZZ010012778.1_pt1 | contig 16958 bp, 28 predicted proteins | sample 8027871 | NCBI WGS metagenome assembly JACKZZ01 (sample SAMN15724774, study PRJNA655200) | protist metagenome | isolation source: fluorescence activated cell sorting (FACS) single amplified genomes of... | place: USA: West Boothbay Harbor, Gulf of Maine | collected 2000-07-19
CAGCATATTCCCCCACTTCTCCCGCTTATAGTCCAACTTCACCAGCATACTCTCCAACTTCTCCTGCCTATAGTCCATCATCTCCTGAATACAATCCCTCGAGTTCAGATTATGATCGAAGCGATACACGATATAGTCCAGCTGAAGAAGATGCGGAGGAGAAATAGTCGTAATGCACCTTTATCCGATTCTGTGGCCATCATCGTCCTCTTCTCTATCGTCAAATATTAATTCGTACCCAATAAATTTTATCATTTGGTCCGTCATGATTCTCCGCGTTCTTGATAGAATGCCCTAGTGCATTTTTAGCCCTGCTCTTCTTAGTCGTGGTCTGCGGTAATTGCATATCACTGAGCCACCAATCGGTTTTGCGCATCAGAAATTTGAGTTACAAAATACATCTGCAATTGCATCGCTCGAGCCTTATCACAATTACGAAAATGCCTGAACCCGCACTGAAGAAAGTCAAAAATATACCCGACGAACAAAAAATGTCGTATGAACATCCATTGATCAGTCGATATGCGACGAAAGAAATGAGTTTGATCTGGTCTCCCCATACGAAATTCTCGACCTGGCGTAAATTATGGATTGCCCTCGCGACGGCAGAAAAAGAGCTCGGTCTTGACATTACCCAAGAACAAATTGACCAGATGGAAAGAAATGTCGACAATATTGATTACACCTATGCCTCAGAAATGGAAAAGAAATTTCGTCATGATGTGATGGCTCATGTTCACGCCTTCGGGAAAGTCGCTCCTGCCGCGATGCCGATCATTCATCTAGGAGCCACGAGTTGTTATGTCGGGGATAATGCAGACTTGATTCAGGTTTGTGATCATCGTGATTTTCGATGATTTTCGGTTCATTCTCTACCATGAGATTGTCCTTATAGCTTCGAATGGGCTTGACTTTATTAAAGCGGAAAATGCTCCAGTTGATGAAAACACTCGGCACATTTTCAGATCAGGTTTGTCTACTGCTTACTTTGTCTTGCTCATCGATATTGGAGTTCCTGAACAGATTTCCCGATTTGTAGTATAAAGACTTACCGACCTTGGGGTATACGCATTATCAACCTGCGCAGACCACGACGGTGGGTAAACGAGCCTCGCTTTGGCTGCAAGATTTTTGGCTGGATTTTCAACATCTCGAAGATCAGATTCAGTCCCTTCCCTTTCGTGGTGTAAAAGGCACGACGGGCACTCAGGCGAGTTTTCTCGATTTGTTTGACGGAGATCATGACAAGGTCAAGCAGTTGAATGCACGCGTGGCCGAATTGATGAACTTTCGCAAGGTCTTGCCGGTCTCAGGTCAGACGTACAGTCGCAAGCTGGATTATTTTATCCTGTCCATTCTCTCGGGTATTGCCCAGTCGGCGTATAAAATGGCCGGGGATATTCGCCTATTGGCCAGTATGAAAGAAATGGAAGAACCCTTTGAAAAAAACCAAGTACGTTTCCATACAGGAATGGCCTATTTTGAACAATATCTGGCTATCTGACTATCTGAAAAGTTGATTCCTAACCTACGCACGGTCACACGACTACTTTCTAGATTGGATCCTCCGCAATGGCGTATAAACGCAATCCCATGCGTTCGGAGCGTATCTGCAGCTTATCACGATATGTCATGTCCCTGACACAAAATGGTGCACAAACCCATGCTTCTCAATGGTTTGAACGAACGTTGGATGATTCGGCGAATCGTCGTATGGTTCTTCCCGAAGCTTTCCTCGCGATTGATGTCGTGCTCAACTTGTGCATCAATGTCTCCGACGGGCTCCAAGTCTGGCCAAAGGTCATCGAAAGTCACTTGCTGGCCGAACTTCCGTTCATGGTCACGGAGAATATCTTGATGGCCTGTGTCAAGGCAGGTGGAGATCGACAAGTCCTTCACGAGGCCATTCGAGAACATTCGATGGCCGCAGGAAAACGAGTGAAGGAGGAAGGTGTGGCGAATGACTTGCTCGAGCGCATTGCTCTTGATGCGCAATTTAGCTGTGTCCATGATCAGCTGCGGTCTCTCGTGAATCCAGCTTTGTTCATCGGACGATCGGCTGAACAAGTGACAGAGTTTCTCGCTGATGAAATTCAGCCTCTGTTGAAAGAGCACGCCGGGGCATTTGAATCAGTGAAAAATCTCGACCAAGTCCAAGTATAATATTTGGACACGAGAGAGAGCGAGTCTTTGAGTAATGTATTCACAACATTTAATATATCAATTTTAAAATTACAATTGCCGACATTCTTTTCCGTATGCGTTGATTAATTCTAAAAACTGACGTACTTCGTCAGGATTACGGAGTGTAAAGGATGCTTTCGTATGAACGAGTTCATCAGAGGACACAAATACGCCCACACCTGTCGTTATCAGTTTTTAAAATCGTGTTTGATATGAAAGGCGTTCCGATCTTCTTACCTTGAGGTCCATCTCGATCTTGAAAAACTTCAAATGCATCTTCATCAGTCGTATCGTCCCCAATGTAGATTGCATACACTTGATCACGTTGATTTAATCGAAGCGCTTGGAGGAGCCACAATACTGCTTTCCCTTTATTCCATGCAATTTTCGGCTTTAATTCATATACCATTTTGCCACTGTTTCGTCTATGTTTTGGCCCCAATGTTTAGTTTACCAATATTGATATATAGTTCATATTCACATATTTATATTCACAAATGATCCATTGTGCAGACATACCGAAGGTTTGGGTACAATGCAATAGATTCTTCGACAATCAAATCGATTTCAGGAATGAATCGAGTCTGAACATTTCGATAATGCACCGTAATACTGAATAAATTATCTTCCACGAACGCCCCCTCAATGGACTCGAGGGCCTGCACCAGATGATCTCGAATCGCCGCTAATTCAGGCAACGTTTCCTCTGCCACTTGGTTCCTAATTTCGGTCCCATTCGGTCCGATAATATCAAATCCATGACTACCCGCATAATAGATCCCATCGACTTGCACAAAGGTGGTTAATTTCGCCAAAGATCGACCACTAATGACCCCCGTGACAAAATAGTCTTTCAACTCCACGAGCTGGTGTTTCATATCTTGACTGAGGATGGCATTTTGTGGATCTGCAACAATAGGTGTCAAAGTGCCATCATAATCTAGAAATAGAATCAGCTGTTTGTGCTGAAAGGCTGAACGTAGCTCGGGGAATCGATCGAGAGCGTTGGTCTTGGATATGGATAAGCGGTTGATCATAATATGCCAAAGTTCGTTCCGTAGTACAGATCTTAGGGGTAAGAATTAACCTCGCGGGTATAAAAGCACAAGATGTGCGATTATGGAGTAAATTCACTTCACTCGCGGGAGGTCAAATGGACGTGTGCAAGATTTGGACTGTGGATGAAATAGTTGAATTCGGGAGCTCAGTTTCAGCAACTTGGCATTTCTGAGAATCCGGTCCGTCAGTTTGAATCAGTTTGTCCAGCTGTGGTCCATCCCGTGCGGATCTGTTATGACTAAAAACAAGAACTTGAACAGGGAAAGTTTGTCCTCCATTAACGTCTAGTATTTAGTTATATGTGCTCGAATTGATCATGTTTTCCAGACCCCCCATCTTAGATCGAGCCAACGGGATTTATTTACTGAATTCATTTCAGCTTCTGTGAATAGTGTTTGAATGTATTCTCGGTCTATGGAAAATCGATGCGAGATATGATACAAATGGTCAGTGGTGCTGCTGAGGTATAGTATGGAACTGATTGACGGACAAACGGATTATAAATAAATAACCGATCCTCCTCCGTAGTACACAATCTGAATAATCCATTGACACGAGATGGAAGATTCAACATCTCACTTTACATCACTCGATGCACCATCTCAATTAGCAGAGCATTATCCTCAAGTGGATTTACCTCAGCGAATTGATGCCCCCGAAAAGGTACGTCAAGTAATCCAATAATTGCCTATTGTTATTCACCCGCTCGTATATCACAGATGAAGGTTCCGTCGCGTATTCCCGCGATGGAGAGAAATCAGCTCATTCTTAATAAATATTTTACACCTCATGCTCATGTGGAGCGACAGAATCAACTAGAGGGCAAGCGATTTTATCATGCCGATTTTCATACTAAAATTCGACAAGGCGTGGCGTTCAAATATTTTTCAGAAAAACATGGCCAGTATCATAACCAGCTCAAAGATCTGAGCATGCTCGCGGCTTCAAGTCGACGATCGAATCGCTACATGACGGAAGGCACGTGCTATTTCAGGTAAATTTACGTCTTTCCGATTGCTCCTTGTTTGGGTTTTCATTTTCCACATGACCGTGTAGTTCGGGCATTATATATGATAATTTAGAAGAATACAGTAAAGCCATTGACAATTATAAAAAATTTGCCAACGTCTGTCAAAAAATGAATGAACCCCAATTAGAAGCTCTGGCGTATAATTGTATCGCAGTGGATCTCATGGTATGTTTTTCTCAACACCAATGCTCATTCACCCCAAAAGCGAAACTCATGTGGTGAGATAGCATTGTGCCGCTAAAAGTAGCAATTGTCCCTACGAAGGTCATTTTCAATCTCCAGAGAACGTCTTGCTCTTGTCTGCACTTCGATTTCATGAAAAACATGCAGAGTTCACAGACGAAGCGGGAAAATTCGTCGCCCATACGAACCTAGGCCTAACCTGTGGAAGTCTGGGTCAATTTACTGAAGCCGCTCGGCATCATCAAGATGCGCTTCGTATTGCCATTGCTCTTCAAAGTACCTACGGTCAAAGTATTGCCGTGGGAAATCTAGGATTGCTCGCGAGTCGACAGCAAGATATCGTGACGGCCCGAGCCTGTATGGATCAATTTCTCCAGCTCACGCAGACACTCAACGATGCATCGGCTGAAACACGAGCCTGGACTGAGCTAGGACTGCTTTCGAATCGCGAAGGACACTGTGACGAAGCTGCTCAGTGTTTTGAAAAATCCTGTGACGTGGCAGAAAAAAATGGCAAAACAAGCGTCAGTGCGCAAGCGGCATGCCACATTGGTATTGCCAAGGCCAATGCTGAAATGCACGATCATATGCTGTGCATTCTCGAGAGATTACAAGCGAGGAAATGAAGCACACAGATTTCCTATATGTAATATTTCATGTAGATACATTATCGATAATGTATTGCTACGTATAATATATTCACACTGTGACTCGAATCCCGTGATTGGAGGTTTAACTTCAGTCCAAGTTGGTGCTCCGATAGGGATCCTAGAATTGGTCCACAATGTTGTGGACAATATATCGAATATACGAACCGGTAAATTATCCCAATTGATTTCCCAAAATGCAACTGCCATCATCTTGCAAATCATCCGTTCAGCTGATCTATTCGTCCGTTGAAGACTTGAAGTTCATTAGTCGCAGGCTTGTAGTCTTCAACCTGAATTCAATCCAAGGCCCATTGTTCCAATAATCTAAATCCTACGAGGATGGTTAATAAATCAAGTAACCCGATCGTCGCCAGTGCTTCTGGAGCAATTGCTGGGGGAATCGAAACGTGTTTCATTTGGCCGATGGAAATGATCAAGACAAACTTGCAACTCGGAACGATGAGACACCACTATACGGGCATGGTCGGTATGTAATTACAAGCTATTATGTGGCACGCCACAGATATTCACCACTTTGTAGGAGGTTTTCGATATCATGTTCAGAAAGATGGATTCTGCAGTCTCTATCGAGGCTTAGCTCCAGTCCTCTTTGGCTCGATTCCTAAAGCTGGCATTCGATTTGGTGGATTCGACATATTGAAAAAGAAATTGGCCGATGAAAATGGAAAAGCGTCCCCTTTGCGTAACTTAGCCGCAGGTATGGGCGCAGGGGCCATTGAAGCCACGCTCGTTACGACACCCGTACGTCACGTGTCGGTTTACCACTATAGTAGTAGATCATGGATTAAAAAACTTCAATCTTTCGTAGATGGAAACACTCAAGACGAGATTAATTGATGCGAATATGGGATTTATTCAAGGTGTGCGAGCAATTATGGCAAAGGAAGGGATTGCAGGGATTTACAAAGGGCTCGTGGCAACGATATTGAAGCAATCGAGTAATCAAGGACTTCGATTCATGTGGTTTAGGTATGTCCGTTCAGTTCAAATATTATTGAATACGCTCTGGAATCATTTATTCATTCATTCGTGTGGTTTTCATAGTGAATACAAAAAGCGCATCCCTAGTTTTCTCGAGCAAAATGGCCTCGTGAAAGATTACAGTCAATTACATGAAGGGCAATTAGCCCTTGTGAATCTCTTTGGCGGAATGTCCGCCGGGTGTTTTTCAACATTAGGTAATAACCCGTTCGATGTGGTGAAAACGAGGATGCAAGGCATGCAGGCTTCTAAATACCGCGGCACAGGTGATTGTGTGATTCAGATGTTTCAGCAAGAGGGTCTGTTGGCATTTTATTCAGGTGTGCTCCCTCGACTTGGACGAGTCGTGCCAGGTCAAGGTGTAATCTTTATGTCCTATGAAACGATTTCACGTAATGTTGAATGTATGATCGCCGAAAAGTAAAGCCATCGATCGATCAATCGTACGAGTATAAATGTGTGACCAGTGCTTGGAAATTTCGTTATATTATTAGTTTACCAGAAAGGAGAATGAATGAACTACGATGCATATTTTCGTTCTTGTGCTAGACGTATAAAAGCTTCGATGCACTTTCCTCCTCTAGAATATTCACAGTGTATCAATAAACGACCAAAGTCAAGTGTGCATCATTCAGGACCTACCGTCGTGCGGCTTCGGCACATGCGAAATATTGTTCTTCATCCATCGTTCCCGTCGAAATGGAAGTTAGAATACCTTCCTCGGCAGAATTGAATGCAAATATGGTCGTGGCATTTACGGCTTCGTTTTCTTCTTTTAATCCCGGATCGAGGCAAATTTTCCCCGATGTGAGTGAAGAGCACGTCATCGAGTGCACAAATCCTTTCATGGCGATTCCAGCATCGATTAATGCTAGGTTGATGGCATTTGTAGCCACAGAGACAAGTGATCCATCATTTTCAATCACTTGCACAATAATGTCAATTTTCGTTCGTGGATATTTCGCCAGGTCGACCATCGGCTCGAAGGTCTGTTTCATGATCTGTTCGTATTCTTTTTCTGACGTGCCTGGAAGACCGATTTCAGGCTTCACAGATACTTGCAATATCGCGCGATTCCAAATCTCTTGTCGGCTGTAGGTCGGAGGACATGGACCGTAAACGCCGACGACTACCGAGGTATGGCCATGAGAAAAACGTGCCGATCCGTCCGCTTGGTGAAGAAATCCTTGATCACATGCTAGAACACGAATTTCATTCGTTTCACGACCATCACCACGACCAGCTTGTTTTTGATCATGTTGTTGCATCTCGACGCGATTAAATGCTCGGAGCGAGATAAGCTTGTCGAATTGTGCCTTTTCACAAGCATGTTTCCGCTTGTTGCCAGTCATTTTATTTTAGCCAATGAAATGTTAAGAAAGAATTATTCAATTGATTTGATTGGGTAATAACTTATTGTCTTTGCTGATTGGCCAGCAGACTGCGGCCTTGTTTGGACCGTCTGAGTGACCGTTGGACCAACGATCCGATAATTCAAAAACCGATTTGAATATTCAAAATTCAAAAAGATATCGTTCACAGAAGTAGAAGAATGATCATATGCATTTTGTGAAATCTATATGTAAACTTTGTCATATTCAGCCTGAAATTGCATCAAGTCTGGGTGGAGCAGGATCTGTTAGTAGCAAAAGATAAACTTGAAGTCATTTTTCAGTCCTTCAACACGAAAGAACTTCCTTGGATTGTCAAGGCTACCTACGTATCTGTCACGCAAATCAAATGCATCGTTCCCAAGATGATGACATTATCCTTCGACAATAACATAGCAGCAGTGCAAGTATTTATTGCACAGAACAATGAACAGAGTAATCCTCGGAGGTTTCGCGCGCACTCTCCTCTCTATATTACCAAAATCACACCAAGCTTCCCCCCTTCGACAGAGACGGTTCCCATTTTTGTCACACTCAATCTCTTGAGAGTAATTATAACCTTGCTTCTTATAGTAATTTAACTCCAGACATGAACCCACGAACGCAAGACATTCAATACGGTCTAGATCAATTTCCCCTCTGGATTCGCTTATCATGGACGTTAGGGGCTCGAAAAAAGCTGATCCATAAAACTATGCGAGCCGACTGGACGAGCGTTGATGGTCAGGGATACTTCCGAATCCAGGTTGTTCCCCCACGATTAAATGCAGGTCAGATCCAAGTCGGCGTGAGTCTCGGAAAGACCAGTTTTTATGGCATGAACGATAGCCATGCTTGTTTCCAGAAATACGTGCCATGTGACACACATCGTGCCAAATGCCGTACCCATCTCATCGATGAATCAGCAGCGGATTGCCCTTCACGGCACTGACTATATCGACACAGGTCAGATCTCCATTCGTGTCTATCACCACGAGGGAGAAAAACTAGTATACATGTCCACGGTACCTACGTCAGTGCATCCAAATTTGAATTTCCCCTCCCTCCAAATGCAAAAATAGGTCTCATGCCATGCTCTATGTCACTGAATGGTGGGGATCATTACGCTCTCGGCCGGTGGACGCGACCGACGCCTTGTCTCGCTCAGCCTCGAATGCGGCAGAGCCGAAGGTCATACACGATTGACTCGGAACGCCGCGGCGATTCGTACCCTTCGGTCATGAGATACAGGTCCAAGTGGACATCGGAAGCTTTCGCTGTCACGCTCAGCTTGAATTTCACCTGTATTCGATTCCGATCATCACATTCGTGAGTCCCCAGCACGGCCCAGAAACAGGCCAGACGATTCTTCGTCTTTAGATGCAAGAGCCGGTAAAGTCATCGAGCATTTTGCTTCGGTGTGTCAATCCGATGGACGGACACACTCAGATCGTGGACGGAGTCATTTCCCCAGATGTCCCTGATACGATATTGTGTCGATGTTTCATCGTGCTGAAGTCGTGCATATCATTGAATCGGGGTGCGGGTTTTTATCCTTCATCGCATACCCAAGAACACCCGAACTCCAGACATTTCGGGTCTCTGGCCCCGAGCCGTGGATTCGCAATCGCGGCATCTCATTTGGCTCACGGGAGAACGTCTGGTCGACCATGGCACACCGATTTAGATTTTGTTTCGTTTTGTCGACGATTGTCCATCCTCTTTATCCCATAGCACAGAATTAAATAAAGGAATACAAAGATATTCCATTCCTCCATCAGGACGTATGAAAGATCACGAGATCACGTTTGTCGTGATAAAGATCGATTCAGAAGATGAACCTTTCACTGGCGTGATACAAACACCTTCCACCACACCCATGCAATTGCTCATTGTCGACCATGAAGGACTTTGTGTTCAACAAAGCATGACCCTATCGTCATTATTATCATGCCCGAACTTCACGACATATTGGATCAGCTGTGCGTTACGGCGACCTGGTGCAGAACGAAGCCAGTATCAAGTGCAGGAAATTCAGCGCAGCGTAGAGAATATCATGACCCACTGGACGATGACTCTCCAGGCCTTTGAAATGACGACATGGAATGATACAGAAAAGACGATCGCAAGCTCAATTGAAAAGAACCAGAAATTAGAAATGGGATTCAGGTCTTCCCACTCCACCACCAAGGGTTGCTGAAAAAAAGCCAGTGCAAGAGTCCGAAAACCCCACTCGTCTTTATATCATAGGTAGGTTTTAAAATGAGATTGAGATTCACAAAGTCTGATATTGATTTTCATATTACGATAGTCATGAAATGAATCGACTGGAACAATATCGAGCCGCCAGATCACCCCAGGACACCATGCCTATTCTCTATACCTTTCTTCCTCCTGCTCAGCGCAAAGCCTTGAGCGTAAGACAACAACTCCGCGGCGAAAACAAGTCAACGCACGATCGATTGTCTCGAGCGACTGTTTGTGATCTTAAGCACCGATACTCTCCATCGAGATGCTTCAGCGGATCCGGCTTCCGAGACGAACAACGGCCCGGATGTGTCTTACTTCCACATGTATTTCCACAATTGTCAGATATGGACGTCATGGAAATCTGGACCGTCGTGGATGCTTCAAGAAAAGGAACAGTGTCACTGGCGGAATTCCTAGCACGACTCAAGTCGGTGGAAGCCTCGTCTTTAGAGGTACCAGGTCCGGGATATTATTCACCCAAAGACGAGGTCATTCGTCCCAGCGTTACTGTGGTCTCGAACCGAAGACCGTCACGAGTCACGAGTCAGCAACAACAGCACCGAGAACGCCGATTGGATCACGGGTCGAACGATGATGTTCAGCAGCCACAGTATGACTCAGTATGGCCTACGACGCCTGAGCTGACGTTTGCCAAACGCACGTATGCAGCTTTGGGTGGCGTATGGTGTAATCCTGTGCCTAAACCCAGCCTTCTCGATCCGGGGCAGTATCGACCACGATGTGAATCCATTCAACTCGGGGTCCCGGCGGTCAAACTTTCACCCACGACCCACGCGAGTCCAAAAACAACACAAGTTTCATAATTTCGTGCATCAAGGATGAACTATTCATACATATTTGACTCTAAGATTCATCTATATTCAAGGTCAAGTTCCGTGCAAAATCATTTCCAACGCAATATCTTCAGCTCTACCAGTGAAAGGATTATATAAATGCTTTTCAAGCTCTTTTGTGGATGGTATGGCTTAGCCTCCTCGATATCCCTCTTGAACATTATTATACTCTGGTATCGACAATTCACTGCGTGGCCTGTAAAAACCCTTATTCGTCGCCGTCCCTTCATTCATCAACATCTGTTTCTGAAACCGAGAAATAGCGTCAGCCTGAATCTTCTCCGATTTCTGTTTCTGAATCTCGGCCATAATGTTTCCGTCCACGTCGCTCGATGGATTATGGTAGAGCTTCTTTAATACTTTCTCTAAAATTTCTTCTGGTTCGCCATCGTCGAGGAACTTTGTGACCAGATTTTGCGTTTGGCGTCGAATAAACTTATCTAGAAGTTCAGGTGAAGGCTTCTCAGGCCCAGCCTTAGCATCCATGATTTTCCATTGCTGGGAGAATTTACGGAACAAATAAAAATTCGACTCAATTTCTGTAACGAGGTTCTCGCTGCTCCAAAGATGATAAAGTTGGTCTTCAGGTGTCGACGTAAGTGGATCAATGAACTTATCCCATTTGGCCTTTTCAAAAGTCTGAAACACGCTTTCTCTCATAGCCAAGAGCTGCGCGATCAATCCTTTCATCTGTTCCGCTTCCGCATTTTCGCCCAGAGAACAGATTTTCGATGCTTCGTAGATAATTTCAACAAGTTTAGACTTCTCATATTCGACGAGACGACCAAGCATACTCATGATGTAGACCAGATCATCAAGCATATCCTCATTTAGAGGTAGTGAATTACTATTCATCTGTGAAGTTCCAGAAGCTAGTTCGTGGACAGCTAGTTGGTGGGCTAGAGGGTCATCGTCGAACTTTTCAGTGCTTTCAGAAGAATTTTCGACTCCTAAATGAGCATCTGCATTGAAGCCAGAGGAAGATGTAGCGAATAATGTTAATGGAGACAGAAGGAGGAAGACAACCGTTAGTTGGTTCATGCTGTCGCGAGCGGAAATATTTGACAATGAGATGATCCACCATCACTTTGACTTCAAGCCAAGGTGAAAAAAGCATTGGTGGAGAATCGACGAGGATGAGACACTTGGATTTTGTATGTAAAATAGAAATACAATCATTTGATTGGCTCAGCCATACACTAAATATTTTCGTGTATTTAGTGTGGGGGCTCGCCATTTGGGTTTGTATACACTTTTTCCCCATTTTTCGAAATGATAGGGTTTTATTGGGACTAAAGCTTAATCTTTGCTACTTAAATTATAACTACATTGGTTTCTTGTTTTTTCCCATGAAATGAATGAGTTCTGTCTTAGAAGGGGCGAATTTTTGGTTGTTGTTGTTGGCCCATGAATTGATTGTGTTTGAAAAGTACTGAGATTGGTTTCGATGGATGATCTGAATCTGCCAATCAAAATCGACACATGTGATTCAGCGTCTGGATTTTGTACGATAATACGAGGACAAATTCCAAGTGACGATATGTACATACAAAATCCAAGTGAATCCCACCGGGGAAATACCGGGTCAAACCCTAAACCCTGCCATAAACCCCAGTTTTTTATTTTACCGCCAAAGATATATCTCCAGAGCCACTCGAGTATATGTCCCGGATCCGGAAGCGCGGCGTTCATCACATCCGAAATGAAACATGGAAGTCGCTCTTTCCAAAGCAAGATCGGCACGAACATGAATGAAGATTGGTTAGTGTTACGAACGCAATGGTTTGCGATTCAAACGACCAGTCCAGAATACCTGGACTTTGAAACCAAGCTCATTCATTGCAGTATCAAACATGGTGTTCCATCCGCACATCGCTCTTGGGTATGTACATAATAATCTATGATTGTGTAAAGAACCATCTACTGATTAATATTCTGCTTTAGGTCTGGCCATGCTTATTACGAAAACAACGAAATAAATTAATGTCCAAGTCACAATGTACCTTTCGTCAATACGAAATTCGAGCCGAGGCCGCGACGGTGAATGACATTGAAATGATAAAACAAGACATGCTACGATTGCTGGTCCATTATGATATCACACCGGCGAAACTTCAGGAAATCGAAACGATCTTAATTACCCATGATCAGCGCGAAGGACCGATTCATTATTGCCACGGTATGGCCGATATTTGCTACTTACTTATGACACCTTTGACTGGCGATCGAGAAAATACGTTCTGGACTATCGCGATCATTGTGAATTCCTTGCTTCCAAGTTATCATGTACAGTCCATGCTGGGCTTTCATATCGACTGCCGCGTTCTCAATCATTTGTTACAAGATCGAGATCTGACACTGTATCAACATTTTCAAGGTATCGTAAGTCTATCATCTTTCCAAATCAAAATACTTATGGCTCATATTCATTCTTGCACAGATCTTGGCGTGACGATGCAGTTATTCAGTACCATCGTACGTCCATTTATGGTTTGATCCACACCGCATCATGTATAAACAATATTCATTCGATAATACTACCATACTTATAGTGGTTTCTGACACTATTCGTTGCCTCGGTACCAGAAAAGATTGTCCTGCGATTGTTCGACATGCTCTTTGCTTTGTCGCCCCATGGAAACTTGTCCTCGAAAGTCTTTCTCGTAGCGGCACTCTCGATTTTCTTGCTCTTGCGTGACGAGCTGCTCGAGCTACATGACGTCGGGGCGATCAAAACACTCGTGACAGAATTCTGCCGCGATGCACTAACTCAGGAAAGTACCGAGACGAGATTCTTCACTCGTTGTCACGTGCTCTTGTCTAGCGTCTCGAATGACAACATCTCACACTTGAGGCGCACCTATCACGACTTGAGTGTATCGTCTTTTTGGAAAACAGATGATCATGTGTCGTTAGCCTCTACACCAAAAGTCGAGCAGCCAGACTTGACAACTTCTCCCCCAAGAGCTCCTCGACCTGCGGCGCAGTTGCGCGTACACAAAAATGCGTCACTCCCAAACTCCCCTGGGATACCAGACCCACATGGATTCGATCATCATCATTTCGATTTTCATTCCGCGGCAGAAGAGCTCTTGGGAGATTCGACGAGTCTTCAGAGGAGGAGATCGAACACCTGTGAAGAACGAGAGAAAATCCTACGAGCAGGTCAACATCTCGATCATCCATTCGTGATCTGGAGCCAGACACAGCGCCTGATCCAGAGTCAAGACATGCTCAGTAGACAATGGAACCACTTGTGTCTGACAAAACGCAACATGTGTGTCGATAAAAAGCAACTGGCGCACTTTCGTGCATTGAGTTTTAGAGGAATACCGGATGAACATCGACACTGGGCATGGGCTTTGTTATTATCCTCACAAGTACGTTGGTGTGTGTTCAAACTTGAAGTTATGCTAACTTTAGGATAGAGAAAACAGCTCGAAATGGTCTCCTCGGCTTCTTATGAGCAGCTCGTAAAAGATGCTCAAGGTTGGGATCATGATCTCGCCCATGAAATCGATCGAGACGTTCATCGGACGACGATCATTGGTGAGGAAAGCTGGACAGCACTGCGGCGTATGCTATTAGCCTACGCACTAAAGAACCGTGACATTAGATACTGTCAAGGTATGCATATTTTAGGCGCCTTATTATTGAAATACATGAAAGAGGAGACGGCATTCTGGAGCCTAGCCGTGCTCCTCGAGTGTCTCTTACCAGATTATCACGTATCATCGATGATTGGACTCCATATGGATTGTGCGGTCTTACAAAAACTTCTGGGTGAGATGAATCCTGCTCTACTCGAGCACCTGGTCGCCTTGGGGATCAATATGCAAGTGATTTGTACCAAGGTAAATTCTTCATATTCAGTTATGCAGGTCTTTATATTCAAATATTCAGGTGTTGACATATCACCAGATATTCAGATATTATTCAAAATATTTTTCAAATATTCAGATATTCATCAAATAGTAATATTCTTCAGATATAAATTCAGGTGCTCGAATATTCACCAAACAAAATGTTGCAATCAACGCAATATGAACTATCGACTCCATCTCGTATAGTGGCTCATGGGTTGTTTTGTGACTTCATTATCCGAAGCCTGTGCAACTTGTATTTTTGATATGATGTTTTCCCTCAGTGCGGATGGAATCCTCGCATCACGTGTACTGCTTGGCACGGCACTGTCGATTTTAATCCATTTACAAGAACCTATCGCCGGATGTTCGGAAGCCGAAGACGTGATGCACGTCATGGCCCAATACCTCGTAGATTTGGGAGACGATGCCGAGGCATCCTCTGCGTTTTTAAAATCCGCCGCGAGTGTGATTGCAGGCCTCGACCTTGAGCGCCTGAGAGAAAGTCGCGCGGTACATCGTCTTCAAGTCGCGTCGGATTTCGCGGCCTTTGAACACAAGCGGGCACAGCGTCGGGACGAGCGACGATTGATGACCACGACTTCCACGGTGCCCACCACCGCCCCGACGCTCGCGCGCAAGGGATCTTTTTTTTCCAACTCTCGTTTTCGTTCGTCCTGGCGCCGGGCAAAGGCACGCCGCGCCGCGCGTGCGAATCCAGCGCCTGATCCGCCCGGACCGCGATGGGCGGAGGATAGGGGAACGCACGGCACGAAATGAAGAAGTGTGGATGTATATAGTCGTTCGTAGCTTATGAAACAGATAGAGTATAGATATGGAATAGGTAGAGGTACATAGGCGCTAAGCGTGGCTAGGAAGGACGTTGAATAAATGATACACACGTTCCTGTGGATCCCAAAACCCCACTTGTGTCGTACATTCGGAGCACATGACGTCCTTCATGGATTCAAGAACGGCTGGATGATCATCCGCAGTCGTACAATGGACGACATCCAAAGCTCGATATTGGGTATTGTATTTCACATGACGCTGACTCGCGAAACACACGATGGTAAAACAACCCGGGCAACTCAATACAGCATCCGATGAAAGATCTTGGGTCTGTTGGAAGTGCTTTTGAACCCAGTTTTGATTTTCTTCATCCAGTGAAGGTTCATAGAGAGGATCTTCTTCCGTCAAGAGTGGCGATTCGTTTTCTTCGTCCTCATGTTCATGATCTGACAACCTATCGACATCATTCGTGGTGTTGAATCGAAGAGGAACGTGGACAGGTGCAGCATTATCCAGCATACACTTATCCAGTGCACTGGACAATAGATCGAGACGATGTTGATATTCTAGATTCGCATGACCTGTGTTCGTCCATCGCGGAGGGTCTATTGAACTAGGGGGACGAGGGTCGATATGTTCAATTACTTCTTCTAGATCAACTATACTCTCAGCATATCCTTCTTTTCTTTTTTTATCCGCGAAACTAATGGTAGACGTTGCGTCATTCATTTCACATGGTTTCATTTTTTGGATTCCAAGAGAGGAGAATTATTGGAAATCCAATGATTATTGAATATGACGGTGGACTCAGGAAATGAATATGCCCTCTTCGATATGACTGGTGGTCATTTTTGAAAGACAAACCGTCAACAACCTGTTCAACAACGGTGAAAAAGAGAATGCTCATGGCGGATGAAAAATACATGGAATTGGCCATTCTTGAGGCCTGGAAGGCCAGCCCCGTGGACACGGCCTATTGTGTCGGCTGTGTCCTGGTCAACGCAGCAGGTGAAGTCGTCTCTTCGGGCTACAGTCGGGAATTGGTCGGTAATACCCACGCAGAACAATGTGCGCTTCAGAAACTGGAAAAGACCCCAGACGTGGCGACGAACTTGACCATGTATACCACCATGGAACCATGTAGTGAACGTCTGTCGAAGAACCAACCTTGTGTCAAGAGCTGCATTGACTCTGGTCTCATTGCTCGGGTCGTCATCGGGGCGATGGAGCCGTCGAATTTCATTGACCAGTGTCAAGGTGCGGTGTTGTTAGAAAAGGCGGGAATTCACATCACAATCCTGAGGGGGTACCGAGAGAAATGCCTCGCACCCAATCGGCATCTGATCTAAGTCAAGAGACCCGTGCCGAGTGCCGACTCGGTTTCGTCGTTCATACGATCTCTGTCGGTAGGTTCGATGAATTCTTCGATTCGAATGAGGATTCAAATCAGTACTTTAGATTAGTATCAGGAAGAACCTGTATCCCCATAATTGTCACACTCGGGTCTACTCAGAGGTGTCAACTATTAGCTATCAGTAGCAAATATACTATCGTCTGCTACAACTATCGATGATAGCAAGTTTTTCGTCTTGATAGGAATATTTACGTATCATACTATCCAATACTTGTTGTACAAGAAAAATTTAGACCCAAGTTATACTAGATGATAGCATGATAGTAGCAGAAGCAGATTTGTCCTATGTTTTGCTATCGATAGCAAG
>JACKZZ010022962.1_pt1 | contig 16954 bp, 12 predicted proteins | sample 8027871 | NCBI WGS metagenome assembly JACKZZ01 (sample SAMN15724774, study PRJNA655200) | protist metagenome | isolation source: fluorescence activated cell sorting (FACS) single amplified genomes of... | place: USA: West Boothbay Harbor, Gulf of Maine | collected 2000-07-19
TATTTGAAACAGTGAAGAAAACAACAACAAAAAAAGAAGACTGGGTAATGTAATAAATTGCATCAACAAAACAGACAACAATCCACTTGTTATTTAATGGAACAATTTTTCGAAACTCTAAATTTGCCAGGGAAAAAAACATTTCATTCATCATTTTCTATTTTCTATAAAACTTTCGTCACACCCCCTCCCTCCGCCTTTCACGCGCTGTTTTTAAACAAACAACAAGAACTATGTGTAAGATAAATCGCAAACTACCGACTGGCGTGGCCTCTCCCACTCCTGCTGCTCCTTCCATGACTGCAACAGGAGGAGGACCCTTTACTTTTTTTCAACAACAATACGCGCCTTTCTTCCCTCCTCAACAAGACCCTAACTATCAGTTCTTGTTACGACAAAAGCAGATGCAAGAAGAACAGATGCGCATGTTGAGTTTTCAACCTACTCCAGCGAATACTACTACTACTACTACGGCTCCTGTTCAAGAGTTGTTTTCTTTTCATCAAGCCATTCCTAATTTGGTGAGAAATACTACAAATATTGTATCAACAACCACGGCTTCTTCCATGGTAGAGGATGTAACTCGTCGATTTAAATTCCCAAAATTGGAAGGTGGATCCGATTCTGAAGATGCTAGTTCAGCTTCTGGTTCGGAATCATTCGATCAACAACAACAAGTAGTGAACAACACAAATAATAATTGTCATGTTGAAAAAGAAGCAATGTCATCATCATCATCATCATCATCATCATTGAAGAAAAAGAATAACAACAATCAACAACAACAACAACAACTTAAAAAGAAAACGACAAAATCCAGTACATCAAAATCAAATACCGATCAAAGTGAAAGTGGAGGATTAAAGAAACGAAAGCATGAAGCAACATTGGATGGAGAAAGAAGAGTGGCAATTGAATTTGATCATTTAGGAAATATTGGTTCTATTCCTCAAACGTATGGAAAAGGTAAATTAATTGTACCAAATGGTATGAGTGGAAAGTACTCAGCATTTGGACAACGATGGCAATTTACGGTATCTCATGATGAACGTGGTCCTATGGAATGTGAAGATGGGTTACATCGTATTTGTATGAGATGGGAATTAACAAATTTAAACTCTGGAGTGCAACATTCCGTATTGGAAACTCCAAGTGAGGCATTAAGAAGAGATCGTGATGGGAAAACTGTATGTAATCGTGTATTCCGAGAAGCTTTAATGCTAAGAACTAAAGCTTTAGAGGAAGAATTATTACAATGTCAAAAAGAAGAAACAAGAAGAGTAGAAATTGAAACTCAACTTAAAACATTGAATACAAAACGATTTTCTGAAGGTCCATTATTTTTTGGGCTTCGACATGCATGTTTACAAAATGAAATGAAAAAGCAACAACAAGTTATTTCATCATCATCCTCCCCCTCGTCATAAATTATTTCTCAACAATAACAACAACAACAAAAAAAAAAGTCTCTCTTTCTAATGATGAACAGACAATTCAATTACCTAAACAAAACCAAAGTGTTTTTGTTGTATACTTTCTCGTAATTATTTTCGTATATCCATTTTTTGGTATACCTTTCCATATTCATACCTTTTCATTAAATAAAGCATTCATTATAACATAATAATTTGAAATTTACATACAAATTTTGTCTTTAAAAAAACACAAAAAAAAACACAAAAAAAGAAATGATACGTCCTGGAATAAGACGACCTGGTAGAACGAGGATAAGACGATGGATCTTATGGATTGGTATAATCATCATTTCATGCATACCTCTGTTCTCCTTCTATACCTTACATCATCAACAACAAAAAACAACCTGGAAGCAAAAAAAACCGGTGCTCAATTCTAGTCAAAAAACCACTTCTCCAACTACTACTACTGCTTCTTCTTCTTCTTCTTCTATTACTGTTATGGATAATAATAGATTTCATAAAGTCAATGCAGATTATGAATATAATCCACCATTGGATGAATTATATCCACCTCTACCTTGTCACAATAATTCTTTAGATTGTCCAACTCCTAAGGATATGATCCTACGGAAATTTTATTTTAAGCCTCGAGCCAAATTAATTTGTAGGAAAACGTTAGAGAGAAAATTTAACATAGAGACCAAAAGAATGAAAGATGAACAAATTCCATTGATATCTTTTTTTAATAAAAGAAAATACCCTTATCGACATTTATTTGCTTTAACGGATCCCGAGGTATTGGAAATTTCCAAGTCAACTTTAAATAGAATACCAAACTCATATCGCACCTTTCCTAAAACGATGGAGGAAAGTGATCGATTCATATCGAAATTAAAGCTACAAAGGTTTTTAAAATCTAATGGATTTGAATCAAATGCATTGAAAACATTCACCAATTTGAATGAATTTGATGATCAATATCCTGTCATTATTAAGCCAATGAATGAAACAGGAAGTCGAGGAGTAAGATTTGCCAAAAATCATGAAGAATTACTTGCCATATTACAAAATAAAAAGCTTCAATCTGCATTTGCAGGTGGATATATCATTCAAGAAGCTGTACAACAAGAGTATGAACGTACCATACACATTGCATCCATTGATGGGACGATGTTACGTATGTTATGTCATGAACGAAAATTGGATGCAGCTTTATCGGTATTTGAGTTTGCTGCAAATCAACATCGATGGGGACAAATTCCCCCAAAGATTCCAAATGATGCATGTGATCGACAAGTTTTCGAAAGATTCATTCAATTAACGAAATTCACTGGTATTGGCAATTTTGATGTTCGAGTGGATCAATTCACTGGACATAGTAAAATTCTTGAATTTAATCCAAGGGTTCCTGGTACTTTGACTCGAGATGAAGCATTATTCGGGGAATTTGTTTGTATATTACAATGGAATGGTCATGGCATTCTTACCCTACAAGGTTGTAAATATCGTGAATAATTATTATTATTTTACATATCCTTTTTAAAAAAATATAGGATTTTCAGAAACAAAAAAGAATTATTTTTTTTTTTTTCAAATTTTCAAACAGTTTAAAAAAAAAGATGGAACGTAGCACCAAGTTCTTACAAGGCCCTCTCGCTCATTTACCTCTCAAGATCGACGACTTCTCCAAAGGCGCTTCTGTGTACTTCCTCACCCATATCCATGAAGACCATCTCCAGTCCCTTCACCTTTCTTGGAACCAAGGGCGTATCTTTTGCACACCCACCACGAAGCGCCTTTTGCTCTTGCGTTTTCCTGGACTCAGTGCTGCTCTTTTGAACGATATTGACGTTGGACAGACCATGTCGGTTTGGCTGGATGAAAAAGATTGGCATTCTAACGTGACCGTCACTTGTGTTGATGCTCGACATTGTCCTGGAAGTTGCATGTTTCTTTTTCAACATCCTTCTTTTGGTCGTTTTTTGCATACTGGGGATTTTCGATATGAATTGGGTGTAGAGTTACCTGTTGAATTGAACGATATCGTGTCCAAATCTACCAACAATGATTATTGCGTATATCTTGATAATACGTTTGGTTTACTTCAATCACCAAGCTTTCCTTCAAGGAAATTGGTAGTGGAAGCACTCATGGATGTCATCAAGTTATATCCAGCTCATCAAAAGTTTGTGTTTGTGCTCCGTACCAATGTGGGTAAAGAGGAATTACCTTTGGCAGCTGCAAAGGTATTAAAGACCAAGATATTTGTTAGTGCTGGAAAGTATGAAAAACTAGCCGCTTACGAGGATGAAGAAATATTAACTCATTTCACGTGTAAGGAAGATGAGCTGAGTGAATGTCGAATTTATTGTCAAAGTTCCACGGATAATACGGAAGACATGGAAGCTGCTTTTCCTAAGGATGATGTTTGTAAAATTATGGCTACTGGGTGGTCAGGAATGAAGGCATATTATGCTTTACAATCCTTAGTGAGAAATCAAAATCGAAATGCATGTTTACCCGAATTTTTAAAGGTACCATATTCTTTACACAGTTGTCGAGAAGAGATTCGTCAATTTGTTACTCGATGTGGATTTCAATACATTGTACCAACAGTAAATATTACCGATGCTGATTTAAGTGAATTAGAAGTTCCTTCTCAACCCTGGGAACAAGTAATAAGTTGGCCTCCCTCCTCATCATCATCATCATCATCATCATCAAGTAAATCAGTAGTTCATGAGGAAAAGAAAGAAAATTCTTCTAGTTTAAATAACAAACCAAAAAATAATCCAGTTGCTTCTCCAACATCTCATGCTAGAAGGCAATGGTTAAAAAGAGAAAGACATTCCAAGAGTGATGAGGATGATTGTGGAATTGAGGTAATTTTTCGAAGACAACAAACTGAAATTCATGAAGAATGGGAAGAGGAGGAGATAAAAATTTTACAATCCATGATTCAATTAAGAAAAGATAATAAGTGTATGGAACATGAAAAATATCGAAAACAACTTCGAAGAAGTGATCAAGAAATTATTACAAAAATTGTTTTCATGCAACATGAAGTTGTTATTATTGATACATAAATATGAAGTTCAATTCAACAATAATATGACATAATCGATATTTTATATATTAAATATATATATGTATGAGTAAAGATGATGGGTGTGTGTGTGTGTTTTTGCTTTTTGTGACACTTTACAAGATTTCCCCTCCCAACAAATCGTGTTTAATTTCTTCCTCGAGTTGAGGATCAATCGTTTGACTAAGAAAAAGATCGGTAACTCGTAATTGAGCCACTCGCATTTCTGTGACTTGATGATCAAATAATAATCGTAATTCCCATTCAAATTCCCAATGATTCGTTTTATCTCCACCAGGATCAATAGATTGTTCTCTTCTAGTATGAGATACTTGTACTTGATCAGGAGCTAGTCTTAGTGTAATTCGCCAGCCTTCCGGTGTACGTACATCCTTTGTCATAAATCGACTAGTAATGTGTTGTTTGAGTTCAAAGGTACAATGACCAACAATATCTTGATGAATAGTTTTTAATGCCCTTAATGTGCTCGATTCAGCCTCCTCACCCAATACCGCCAACATGGCCTTCACCGCATCCTGTGGTTCCCCAGGAGTATCCACGGCTGCCAACACATCGGACTCAATCTCCTTGGCTTTGGTTTCACTCTCTAGGTTCCTACAAAGTGCAAGGATGAATTGAGCAGACAATTGCAACGCTCTAGCATCACTGGTGTCATCATCCTCAGCAGCAGGAGGACAATCATGAAGAATCTGTTCTGAGTCACCCAGAAGCACCACTCGTCGAATCAGTCTCGGTAAGTCCTTGGCCACGGGCATTTCAATGATGGGTTTGTCCTGCCACATGGCTTGCATGGCAGGCAACATTTCCGGCTCTGTCGTGAGCGCACCGCCACTACGAGTGCGTTTTAGTTTGAAGCCAGGGCGTTCCGTCTTTATTTTGCTCACAAGGAGTTTCCGAGTGGACTCGCCGCTTTCGATGATGTTACTGGCTAGACTGAGCGCAATGCGCCGCATGGTGCCTGACTTTTTACGTGAATGTTCGCCTGGGGAGGAGTTGGACATCGATGGTGTAGTATGTAAAATATTAACATGTAATAAAATTGTTGTACACACACACTCACACACACACACACACACACACATCTTATTATTGTTTTTTTTGAGTTCCTACTTCCTACTACGAAGTTATTACTACTACTAGCGTACTAGGAGAAAAAAAAGCAAGAAAAAGAACCGGATCCATCACTTTTCAAAAAAAAAATCACAATCTAGTAGAAAGAAATACTTTACTAATATGAATCGATCATTGAATCATTCCTTACTTAGTGGTGTGTATGATAATCATCAAGATGAAGAAGAAGAAGTAGTAGTAGTAGTCAATGATGAAGAAGCTTTGCTGTTGAAACAATTACAAGAACTTGATGAAGAATTAAAACATTTAGACGAAGAAATGAACGATGAAATTTTAGAAAAAGATATTGAATTATCTAATGAAGAAAATGAAATTAAAAGACTTCGTAATAAATGTGCAGCATTAAGAGAATCTAAAAAAAGAAATATGCAAGAATTAGACACCAAAAGATCATTAAAACCTCGTATTATTGAAGCTCAACGTAAAATGGATAAAGAATGCATGGCTTTACGTGAATTATGTGAATCTCTTTCCAATGATAAAGTTACTTTAGAAAAACAAAAGTATGAATTAGAATATGAAAAATTAGAAAGAGAAAATGAACAATTTTCAAATGAGCAACAATTAAAATCAATGTCCGAAAACAATAATTCCTCAAAACGAACTACATTAAAAAAGAAAATTGAATTCCTAAAAATTTTTCGCCGTAAAGCAGCTCGTAGACAAAAAGAACAAGAAATTACTGGTTTATTATCTACTTTATCCATGTTACAATCGAAACGACAAGAAAAATTAATGCAAAAAGTAGAATTATTTCATGGTGCTCAAAATTTACATGTACAAGTAGCTTAAAAAAAAGGAAATAGTTTATATATATATATATATATAATTATTATATAATTACAACGAGGAAGAAATATCACTGGTTTATTATTGACAATATTCATCTAAACAATATAGACTTGCCATTATTTTTGATAACACAGGACCAAATTTTCGACGAGTTGGACCAACTTCAATATTTTCTAATAAATGTGCTTGTCTTGTTTCACGATGTTTTGGATCGGTAAATATTGGATTAAAATAATCTTCTACTAAACTTCTTGGTGTTGGATACAACTCAGTTAACGCTCTAGCTTTATCGACACTCATTCCAGGTACTTGTACTAACATGGCTTGAAATGCTTGTTTTACTGTATTCATATGATGAGAACGAGTATTGGAACAAAATGTTTCATATTTTGTGGCTGAATTTAATTCATATTTACCTTGTACATGTTTTTTTTGTACAGATTGATGAACATGATGAATAAAATCACATGTTTGATCTTGATTTCCAGTTTGTTTTACAAAAAATCCACCTAATCTTGTTTCCATAATACAAGTTTCCAACGCCGATACGGGAATGATGGTAACGTTTTGAATATTTCCTTCCACCAAATAAATTGGATGAGAACAAGTACTGCATTCAAGTCTAGCTTTTTGCTCATAATATCTACCATCCTTAATGGAAACGGCAAGATCTTGAGCAGTTTTTCTTTCTAAGATTTCATCGCAAACATATTCTTGATGATCTGGAGTACGAATAATCCAAAGAAAATCACCAAGGGGTAAATTACCGCGAACCTCCACTTGTATACCACGATCACGTAAATTTGTTTCAAAAAAGTGTCGACTCTTTTGTAATCCAACTTCTCTTGAATCTAATAATAAAATAACTTGTGATTCCAATAATACATTATTATGTTGATCTTCTTCCATTGAATGTACATTGGAAGAAGAACAAGGTGGAGATGGTATCTGAGTCGTAGAAGTAGTAGTAGTCGTACTAGGTAGCCGAGGTGGTGGTGGTGATGGAAGACGATGAGTAATTGGTTGGGGGGATGTTGCCGCAGCAATTTCAGGACGAATTTGACGAGCTAAATTTTTTTTATTTTGTTCCATGGAAGAAACTCGAGTTAATAATAATGGGTCATCTCTTGCACTACCAATAGAATTAGAACGAACCAAGGAGGCAGAAGACGAACTCGATTTTGTTCGTTTGATAGGATTTGTGGTACCAGTACTACTACTAGTACTTGTAATTGTACTTGATCGTTTGTTTTCATTGTTATTTTTATTATTATTATTATTATTACCTTTTGATACCACATTACTTTTTAATCCCAACTTTTTATTCAATACATCCATAAGAATACGTAATGTCGCATCTCCCACTCCCTTTAATTCAGCCAAGTCCTTCCGTGATCGTAATTCCATCGAAGATTCCTCAACACTACGACGAGCTCGATCTAAGGCGTATCCGAATTTGCTATGTGGATTTTTCTTCACACTTTGTGCCTTGGCTGCTAAAGCGTCCACAAACTCTTGGTTCCAGTCCACTTTGGCAGTATAGTTGGTAATGAGGTTTTGTTGTTGTTGTGCAAATGCTTGAGGATCACTCTCTTGCATTAATGCCATCACTTCACTGGCGGAAAGTTGAGCCATCCTTCTTTCAACGTTCCTTCCTTCCTTTTATTTTTTTTTTTTTGAAAATTTGTTTTTTGATGAATAGAGAGAGAGAGAGAGAGAGAGAGAGAGAGATTTGTTCTTTACAAATTTCTAAAAGTTTCACACTTTTTTTTTTGACTAATAAATTAGTACAGGAAAGTTTGCACGTGATGCTTTTGATTACATAATAATAATAAATAAAAAAGCAAAAAGAAACTGCCCAACACACGTGCGCACAATAACATAATAAAGCGCACAAATCGAAATTATCTACAAAAAAAAACACAACACAAACTCGAATTATAAAGTATACTGGACGAACCCAACCACTTAATCTTTTCATTAGTCAAACAAAGATATTATGTACCAAGCCCAAAAGATTCTGATAGGATTGAATTCCATCGTGGCCCTATACAGTTTTGTTGTATTTGTTTACGGAACGTTTATTGTAGCAAACGGTGGAAGAGCTTGCGCTGATGAAATAAATTGTGTAGTTCTTCCTTCCCAAATGGGAGTTGCTGGTCTTATTAGTGGATTGTTATTACTTTTCATTTCCCTTGGACATGTATACGCAGTGTATAAACATAGTAAAGTACTACTTCTTCCCTTTACTGCATTTACTGGATTTGCTTTTATTAGCTCCATATTCTTTGCAGTACTTGCTTTTCTTATTGGGCAACAACAAGGTCTTGGAGATCTTCGCGTTGTCACGGATGCCATTGAAACTGAAATGGGATCATTATTTCTTAATTTCGCCGTTACCGAACCAGAACAATGGGTTCAAGTTCAAGATAATTTGGAATGTTGTGGATTATCCTTAAAAGCACCTTTGTTAATTAACATCACCAATATTCATACTGGATCAAATTGTGATCCTTTAATTGATCAACAAGTACTTGGACTTCTTACTCAAAATCCAGAAATTGGATTATTGGGAAGAGAAGGATTGGAACCATTTGAAACCATCATTAATGAGGCAAATGATAATAAATTTTACTTTTGTGATCAAGTCGTCATTGAAGGTGTTCGTGAAGCTGGTGCAGTGCTAGGGGGAATTTTATTTGTTGTTAGTTTATTACAACTTGCCGTATTTGCGCTTTCTACTTGGTTGTTATTTTTTGCTCCCGTGGATCTTGGAGGATTTGATTTTAGTCCAACGGGAAAACGTGTGGAAGATATGAGTAAACCAACAAACAACAATCAATTCAATAACAACAATGGTTATCCCTCTCCCATGTATTCTCCACAACAACCACCACAACAAAAGATGACTCCATTTAGTAGTTTTTCATCAGGAGGGACTACCGCAGCTCCCATGCCAAATCGATGGACCATGAATAAACATCAAATGCAACATGGTATTCAAAGAGTAAGTCATATGTTTAATCAAGGTTTGGGAAATGCAAAAAATGCATTTCATGAAATGGTAGGTGGACATCATGGAGGAGTACCTCCACCACCAGGATGGGCTTCCACTAATCCTGGATGGAATGCACCTGGTGGTGGTGGTGGTGGAATGAATAACAATAATTTTCCTTCCCCTAATAATAATAATAATCAAAACATGATGATGATGATGAATTCTACATCGTCTAATTCATCAAATTCTTCATCAGGAGGTTTTGGATATCAAAATAATCAACCATTCAACAACAACAACAACAACAACATGATGATTCCACCACCACCACCACCACCAATGATGCAAACACCAAGAATTCAACAACAACAACAATTTCCTTCCCCTCCACCTGGTATGGCACCAAGATTTGGATAAATGTCATATTACTATTACAAAAGCATCTATTATGTACTGTACATACTGGATACAAAAAATCTATTTATATACCGCCCTATAATTATTATTATAATTATTATTATTATTAAAGTTTAAAAGACGTATTTCTAGAAAAATTATGATGAATTGTTTGTTTTTTTTTAGAAAAAAAGAAATCAAAAACTTGAATTTGGTTTCTTCAAAAATTCTTCTTCCTCCTTTGTACTAATTCTTCCAAGAATTTTATTACGATGAGGAAACCTACCAAATTGTTCTACAATATCAAGATGTAATTTACCAAAATGTAATACTTGATCATAATATTCATCATTCATATCTTTAAATTCCAATTTGCTCTCTTCCTTGGTTTGTTTAAATTGTTGCATCATTAATTGTTGTAAGGGAAGATTTTCTGTATGCATTAAAGGAAGGTAAAGAAATGATTTATAAATAAAAGGAATTTCTTTATCGTTTTCATAATATCGAATAGCTTCTAATGAAGTGGTAAGAGCTAATGGATCAAATTCATACATTTTAGGTGAATCTCTGAAAATGTTTCTAGAAAATTGATCCAATAATACTACCAAGGCAACTAAACCATACTTTTCTTCTTTGAAAGAAGGAATGACAGAATTAAGCCATTTAGATCCATCCTTAGTAAGATCTAACAATGGTTCTTTAAACTTTTCAGTAATTTCTTGGTCAACTTTATTATCTTTTTCAAACCAAATTTTCATTTTTTGTGAAAATTCTGTTTCAGTAGATACCAATGGAGTACTACGAGATAATTCTCCAAACCAAAACTTTAATACATTGTTGGTAAGATTCTTTGTACTCATTTTTTTTTTCTTATTAACTCTTTCTTTCTTTTTAATAAAGTGTTTTTTTTGTGAGTGAGGCATTAAACACCATGTGATAAACGTTAAAAACGAACCTCACATACAACAACAACCACACCAGAAACAACAACAACACAAATTATTATTATTTTTGTAATAACAGGCAAGACAGATCATCATCACACTTTTTATTTATACTAATAAAAACGAAAACAATGCGTGCACTAGTAGGAGTAAAGCGAGTAGTGGATTACGCCATCAAAGTCCGAGTACAACCAGATGCTTTGGGCATGGAAGTGAAAAACGTCAAGCACTCCATGAACCCTTTCTGCGAAATTGCCATGGAAGAAGCGGTACGTCTCAAGGAAAAGGGTATTGTGAACGAGATTGTGGCTGTGAGCATCGGACCTAAACAATCGCAGGAGACTTTGCGAACTGCATTGGCTGTGGGTGCTGATAAGGCGATCCATGTGGAAACCGATGTGCGTGCTGATCAGGACTTACAACCCTTGGCAGTGGCCAAGCTTTTTAAGGCTGTGGTGGAGAAGGAGGACCCTAAACTTGTTCTTTTGGGTAAACAATCCATTGATGGGGATAATAACCAAACTGGCCAGATGCTTGCTGGACTTTTGGGATGGCCTCAAGCCACCTTTGCTAGTGAGGTGAAGATTGATGGGGACAATGCTCAAGTGACTCGTGAAATTGATGGTGGTCTTCAAGTACTTGATGTGCCCCTTCCTGCTGTGGTCACCGCAGATCTTCGTTTAAATGAACCACGATACCCCGCTTTACCTCAAATTATGAAAGCAAAGAAGAAGCCTTTGGAATCTCTCAAACCTCAGGATTTAGGTGTAGATATCACTCCTCGTGTGAAGACGGTCAAGGTAGAAGAACCACCTAAACGACAAGGAGGAGGTAAAGTTGCTGATGTGAACGAATTAGTTGAAAAATTAAAGTCTACTGGAGTATTGGAGTAAGTGTTTTAATTACGAATTCTACTCATACCTTTTTTTTTTTAAACTAAAAAAAATTAAACAATAATAGCAACCCATCATTAGATATTATTATTACTACTCTTTCTCATTTAATTCTTCAATTGCCGCGGATAATTCATCAAAGGCTTGATTTGCAATCGAACTTAATTCTTCTTTTCCTAACATGCCCATCATAGCCTTAGGATTAATAGCACTTACTTCATACATATTATTATTAGTCTCCTCGTAAGGACTTTGTTGTTTTATGGTAACATTACAAGGAAGAAAAAGTGCAATTTCTTCTTCCACATTTAAAGCAGCATGTGCAAATCCCGGAGAACAAGCTCCAAGAATTGTTAATGGTTTATAATCCACATCGATTTTATCCTTTAATGTTTTCTGAACATCAATGGTTGTCAATACACCAAACTTGTGTTTCTTCAAAGCCATTGTGACTTTTTCTATCACCTCGGGTAAGGTTTTTCCACGTACATTTGCTCTTAAAGCAAAATCTTTGGGTAAAGAAGATAAGCTACGGCGAATGATACTTGCATTATTCATCATCTTGGATTCTCACTACCTACAGTATGTAACCAAAATAACTCTAGTTTCTATTTTTTCTTTGGGAACATTGTCAGAAATTCTCGGAGAATTAAAAAAAAAAATCTCCGCTTTGTGGTTCTTTTTGTTCCCTTCGTGGTGGATGGATGAAACATTGGATATTCACCCAGACAGGCAGGGCAAGAAGATCCCTTATCAGCAACAAAACAAGGATAAACTATTAAATTTCATACCTTTTCTTTTGTAAATGATCACATGGTACCATACCTTGTTGATTTCCATTTAATGTCAATACTCTCCACCAACCTGCTTGATCTTGTTCCAATACATCCACCTCTTCCTTTAACTCAAGACTAACTTCTCCTTGTTCCTTTGCAGTATATGGTTCACATACTACATACAAATTCTTCATTCTAGTATGTTGTTCATGATGATCATTACTATTATTGTTATTAGTATGGTTCATCAATAATGATGGATCTGGACGTGGTGGTACTTCAGGTCCCCCTTGTTGACTTGTGGCAATAGAAGATGGTGGAGGAGGTGGAGGCGGTGGAGGTTGACCACTCATTCCAACAGGAATGTCCCATTGAGTGACATTAGTCTGTGAATTATAATAATATATTTCCCCATTTGGCGTTTCTGCTTTATGCCATCCGTTAGGTAAAGCAGGTTCCTTCTTCACAACATTTGAAGCGAATCCCATGGAAGCCAATCTACCAGAACTTGCACTACGAACTGCTGGAGAATTTTCTCCCATCCACTCGTAATCTCCGGTTTCACTCAACATGGCATACAATTCATTTTCTAAACACGTTGCCTTTTCCGGGGTGGGAAAGTTCCCAGCAAGAATCTCAAGTGAGGTGGCTTCGTAAGATTCATAAAAGCGTCTGTTCTCGGCATTGTTCACATCAATAACTCCACCCTCCAAAGTACCAGCAATATACGCTCCCCTGGACCGAGAATACGTTAATGCAGCAGAAATCTCCCCGGTATTGGATGCACCCACATCTGCTTTTAAATCCCGCCCAACAGGACCCACAGCCAAGCCCACACTTCCACCAAAAGTGAGTTGACCAGCACCAGTCATGGCTCTTACAGAAGACTTCGTATTGAGAATAACAATCGAGTCCATTTGTTGACCCCCAAACACAAATCCACCTCCAAGTCCACCCACACGAATCGCCACTGGTGCTGAAAAGCGGAATCCCAATGGACTAGTATCATCGCGTACTTTGGATACCACACAACCAGCACCCAGATTACCACCAAGAAAGAAAAGACCGGCTTTGTACACTCGAATAAAGGCAAGTCCTTCGCAGTGTTCGATGAGAGCTAGAGGAATCGCTGCATCGGGAGTGACGTGGTCGGGACGAGCCATGAGACGTAACATCTCCACGGCATTGGGAATTGTGTTATCCAAGGAATAGAACCCTTCCATTTTTCTTTTTTTTTTCTTGTGGGTTTTTGTTTCTTCTGGACAAGTTTCTTTTGTGATGATGGATGATGTACTCCAAATTTCAAAAAAAAAATTTTTTTTTTTCAAAAATCAAAAATCAAAAATTGATCAAAGAAATGCTGGTTGCACGTAGTTCCTTTATGGAACCCAGTCAAATTACCATCAAATCTAATGGAGTCATACTTGGTCGATGTCCCATGAAAGAAAAGGGCGAAAAAGCAACTCCAACACGGCTTGATTTGAAACCAGAAGCCAGTACAAGTGAACCTCACCGTGCACTTTATGCTAAATTATCTCGTAAACATGCTATTTTGGAATGGCGAGAGAATCAAGTATGGCTTACTTATTTAGGTGGGTCACCATTAGGCATTCGAGTGGGGGAAAAGAAATTAAATGGAGGAGCATCCATCATGTTACGAGATATGGATTTAATTCAATTGACCATATCGAATAATTTACTTTGTGTCTATACTTTTATTGCCAATCCAAGCACCTCATCTAAGTTATTTGACAATAATAATAATCAACAACAACAACAACTTACCGAATCAACATCCATGAAGCCAACTTCTCCTTCTGCTCCTAAATTACGAAATATTGGAGTACAAGTACCAATTGAATTTCATGAAACACAACAAAAAGAAAAAATTATGATGGAAAGTGAAATTGCTAGATTAAATGTTGCATTAAAGGAGAAGGAAAATCAAGTAAAATTTAGTGAAGAACTTATTGCATCGAAACAAGAAGAATTCAATCAACTTTTTGAACAAAAAAACAATCAACATGAACAAGAGCTTGAAAAAAAGCTTAAAGCCAAAGAAATGGAATTGAATAAGAAATTTGAACAGAATCAAACAAGATTTCATGAAATTCAGGAAAGAAAAAGGAAAGAAGAACATGAAACCCTTGAACAGAAAATGAAACAAAAGGTAGATAAGATGGAAGGAATTCATGAATCAAAGCTACAAGAACAAAGAAAAGAATTAGAACAAAAAATACAGGAAGAGAAAGAAAAATTTGAAAACTTTAATCAATTAAGAGAAAAAGAAATGAAAGAACAAATGCAATTATATGAAGAGAAAATAATGAAATGTCAATTACAAATGGAAAACAAAAAGGATGATGTAAATTTCAAAGAAAAATTTCAACAATTTTTAAGTTCCATCATAAATGAATGTCTTGAATGTGGCTCATGTGGTGGTTTGGTTAATTTTGCATCCGTCTTAGCTTGTGGTCATGTATTTTGTAAAACTTGTTTAAGAGCAAAGGAATGTATATCATGTCATCATGAAATTGCTCCCAAAAATCAAAGTGGTGGTAAATACTTTTCAATGCCTTGTATTCCAATGGACTTTATTGTGGATCACGTTTGTGATGCTTATTCAAGATTATTTCATGAAAAATTACAATTAGGTTCTTTAGAACAAAATAATAAAGTTGAAGAAGATTCCATAGAGAATAAAATTTACTTTACAACAAGTAAGATAGATTATGAAGAAAAACAAAATCATTCTGAATCCATTTTAGATACAAACAAGAAAATGCGATTGGAACAACAAATATTAAAAGAACAAGAAATGGAAAATCGATGTGATTATTGCATGGAACCAGCTCATGAGGAAGGAATGAGATGTCCACATAAATCCGATAATTTAGAGGAAGAGGATGAATCTGATTTAGAAGGGTATATTTAAAAGTTACATCTTTTGATGTGAATGGTTTGTATTATTATAATAACATGTATATGTTGAAAGAAAAAAAAAATATGTATATATATTTATTACTCATTAGCCTTTTCCTCTTGTTCAATATCCACAGTAACAACTCCAAAAGCATTATTTTCTTCTTGGGAAAGTTTACTACTTCTCAATGGTGCTGGTTTTTTGCTTGATTTTTCATGTCGATCAATACTATCTTCACGAAATTTTGATACTTCCTCAACATCAAAGCTTTCAGAATGATTTCGTTTTTGATTTATTAAATCTCGTTGAGATCCTGGGGTTTGTTTCACTAACATGGAAGAAAAGGAAGGTGAGGAAGATAATGATGGTTCATCGGCTAAATGTTTCTTTCTAGCAGTTGCTGCTGCCATCATACTCACAGAACTTCTTCGCATGAAATCAGATTGAGGTTCAAAATGAGCTTCCGCATGATTTTCTGAATCAGTATTTTTGTTATTGTTGTTATGATTACTACTACTACTTTGATGAGATGAAACTACCGTAATTTCGGATGTTGGATGTTTCCTTCTAGCAGCTCCCGCTGCAGATTGATATACTAAATCTCTTGATGGTTTTTCTGGATTGGGTTGAGGATCTTTATGTCGTTTACGCGCTTGCATTGCAGCAGACGCAAATACCAAATTTTGTTTTGATGGATGATTATTTCCATTCGTGACCGTTTTTGTCATCCTAGATCGCATTGCGTGTGCGGCTCGTTGTAATGGATTCATTAATCGTTTAGGTTCATTTTCTTTGAATTCTGCAAGCTTTTTATTGATTTGTGGGGAAAGGGGAATTTGACTAGCTACACGTTTGAATTCTCTCATGTAGGGGTGTACCATAATTTGTTCCGCGGATAATCTTTCTTCTCGATTTACATTCAATAATTGTTTAATCAAACTTTTACAAGGCACGGAAATGTTCTCCCAGGTTGATTCATGAAATTCATAATTACATACCATAATTCTTTCCCAAATTGCTGCTTCATCCAAATCATTATTGGGGTCAAATGGATGATATGCGCTTAAAAGAATGTAAGCAATTACCCCTAAGCTCCAAGTATCACACTTAAAATCATATTGGCCACTTTTCACTTCTGGGGCACAATATGCCCAACTACCACAGAGTGTGGTGGTGAATGCTTCATCTTTTAGTTGTTTGGCAAGACCAAAATCAGTGATTTTAATATGTGCGGTATCATAATCTTTGGAACTAAGCAGCAAGTTTTCTGGTTTGATGTCCCGATGCATGATATGATGGGAATGAAGCCAAGCGACGGCATCACACACATCTCTTAAATGTCTTGCAGCATCTCTTTCCGAATAAGCGCCATGTTCTACTAAGTAATCAAACAATTCCCCACCTTCCACAAATTCCAATACAAGATTCAATCGCCATTCCGTATCAAACACGCCCACAAGTTGTACTACATTCCGATGTTTCCCAGTGATCCGCATCATGTCCACTTCCAACTGCAACCTCGATATCTTCGTACGGTACTTCTCAATCACCTTCACCGCTCTACGTTCTCCAGACAC
>JACKZZ010011699.1_pt1 | contig 16944 bp, 12 predicted proteins | sample 8027871 | NCBI WGS metagenome assembly JACKZZ01 (sample SAMN15724774, study PRJNA655200) | protist metagenome | isolation source: fluorescence activated cell sorting (FACS) single amplified genomes of... | place: USA: West Boothbay Harbor, Gulf of Maine | collected 2000-07-19
CTCAGTATATACGCCGGATATCCCACGATATACAGTAATATATATATAATATATATATGAATATAGGTTACTAACTACTGCTACTGTTACGTGCATGCACGCCGCTACATCTGGTGCTGCTTACTGCTAACACCGTGATACTTCGCGAGTCTTTGCACGCAGTCGTCCACGCTGATAACAGGACGAAACTGAAAATCGTCCCGTGCCTTGTCGGTATTGCACGTGAAGGTGACTTGCGTCATGTGCACGTACGAGCTGGTCCACCATCGAGGCAAAAATGAGTGTTCTGTAATGCTGTCCCACCATTCGTTGAGTGCACACAGGGTGTATGCGAGGCGTAGAGAAAAGGCCTCTGGGCGAGCATTTCCCCAGTGGCTCACAGCATCCGCCTCCTTGGCGCCAGTAGAAGAGGCTGTTGCCGGCGCAGTAGGCGATGCAGTAGGCTCGTCCCCGTCGTCTTTCTTTTTGTTGTTTGCTACCGCCGCACCACTGTCAGCTGCTCCTGCAACAACAGAGGCATCATCGGTAGACTTCAGACCCATAAACCACCCGTAAGAGTAGTGCTCTCCGTTTCCCACAAAATAAGTCTCTTGGGAAAGACAGCCCTTCTTCTTCAGCTTCTGCTGCTGCTCCCGGTCGGTTAAACTGTCCTCTGCCAGTACATGCGCCAGCGCGGCGTTCTCAATAGGCGTGAATTCCAAATACGCATCTCCAGACCCAAAGTACACATTTCTATGACTGTTGAGGCACAGTTCAGCCCACATGGTGTCACCAGAGCCGAATAACACCCCTGGTCGCAGCGTGCATGACGCTGTACCGCCCGGATTACGACTGGATGCCCGTGTAGCCATGGTAACGATGTCCTCGGCGGTAAGGAGGGAGTCAGTCCAGAGGTTCAGACTCTGATAGTCTTTGCCGAGGTTTATCCGTCGCTGTGCCGCCACAGCTTCCGTCAGCCCGCGAACACACACATCGGACTTAACCAGAGCCGCGTACGCAGAGGTAGAGTGCACGAAAGTCTTTACATCAAACTGCACGCACTGTTCAATGAGATTTTTAGTGCCCGTAACGTTGAGCTCCCACAGAGCGACATCTGGCAGACCGACACAAGGAGCTATATGACCGACGTGAATCACAGAATCGACCGGCTTCTTAGGAACATCGTCCGCAGTATCAGCTACTACATTGTTTTTGGTAAGAAACAGGGCCGCTATTATGTGACTAACGTTCAATAGGCTGCCCTTGACGTAAGATACACTATCTTTGCGGTCAGCGTCGTCTGGGATCTCAGAGTCAAAAACGACAACATGAAACTTTTTCGAGGCGAGCATGGCCACAATACATTTGCCAAGATAAGTATTACCCCCCACTACCATCACAGTGCGGCGCGGCCGGCCAGGAGTCTGGTCGTGACTCGATAATACTCGGGCAGGGTGTGACTCAAACTCCGCAGAGTGAGCTTTTTGCACTCTCTTTCGCTTATTGCGGCCTTTCAGGGCATACACCAACGCGTATAGACACGCAAAGAAGAAAATGTAAATCGATACCATTTTCGCCGGCTTAGCTTCCGCGAATGGTTTTTTAATGGTTGAAAGACTGCTATGAAGATTGAGTGGCACTCTATATTATCCCTCTTTCTTTCCTTTCCTCCTCTATATATATGTATGGCTCATCAAATGGTACCTTTATTTCTCCATCACCGTGTTGTAGGAAGTAGCCTAGCTCTGTAAATTTATATCTATAGATCTACAAGCAGCGTGTGAAAGAAAAAAAAAAGACCGCCGGAGCCGGGCGGAGACACACTACAGCGCGCGGGACGAAAAAAAACACTTTTTTTTTTTTTGAAATTTGAAAAAAAAAAAGCCTCTCTCTGGTCTCTGATCTCTGTGTGTGTTTCCACAATCAATCAATCGTTTTTAAAATTCTTCACTGCGCATTGCACAAGAAAGCAAAAGTCCAAATCTGTGCAGCAGAGAAGAGAGTGTGTTATATTGAATATCCACAATGGCAGAACCGTCGGTGGGAAAATACGTCGTGTCCCTTACCTGCGACGGGTCTCGTAATATTTCGAAATTATGCGCCGCCAACCCCAATGGGTCGTATTGGTTGAGTTGGAATTTATTCGGCAAAACGTACCAGTCTGATGCCTTTATTCCCGCAGAGGCAGCTCTTCCTCGCTTTCGAGACACGGTACATGTGTCCTGTAGTCGCACTAATGTGGGGAATGGTGAGCAGGGCGCAGACAGGGTGGTGCCACCGCAAGTGGTGGAAGCCTTTCCGTTGCGGTTGTTCCTATGCACTAGCGAAACTGTGGTGGCCGCCGCGGTGGTGGATCCCTTTGATGCGAATGCGGCTGTGCACTCGCTACCGTTGGAATTCAGTGCGTGGCAGGACTTGCATGAAGTGGAGGAGGCCGTAGCTGAAAACCTGCCCGGCTCCGCAGCGGAGGCGGCGTCCATGAGGGTGGGTGTGCTCATACTGTCCGAGGGCTCAGCGTCGCTCCCAGAAGAGGGGAGAGAATCTCTGCGGGGCGATTCTGAAGAGGTACAGAGGCAGGAAGACAATAATGGTGGTATTGGTGGTGGTGGTGGTGATGATGATGATGATGATGATGATGATGAAGAAGAATATGGTGATGATGATGACTTTGAAGCTGATGTGCCAGCCCCACCGCCGCCCGCACCACGTGCACCCCCAGCCAACAATAGCAAGGCTAGCAGCAAAAATAACAATAGTATCGATAAAAATAATAAGGTTCAGGAGGAGGACGACGAAGCGGATCAGATTCTCAGACACTTCCGGGTGAGCGTAGACGTGCGCTCTCTAGGGGGTCTGCGTCGTCCGGCACACGTGTCTGTTCAGTTTATGTATCCCTTCCTAGGGGCCTCTTCGCCCGTGCGCTCGACGCCGCTGTGGGTGCAGGCATTCACCGAAGCCAAACTGAGCGGCGCCGTGGCTTCTTATGAATGTGCTATGACTCGTCAACGGTTGGCGTCCACCCTTCGCGCGCACCCGTTACGTATTGCAGCACTGTCCAAGTCTCACTTAGGAAACAACATTTTGGGGGAAGTCCACGTAGATTTGGGTGCAGCCAATGACACTGAAGCACACTCGTTCCGTTGTCCGCTTACCTCGCGAATGTTCAAGACTCGAGAGGATTACACCAAGCATAGGCAGATAATGTTGGCTCTGATGGCTGCTGGCAAGATCGATCGGGCTCCAGCGAAAGAACCCGTGGTGATACGTGTAGTGGACGCTTACCTGGCTGTCACCCCACCTAACTCCGTAGATGCTAGTAAATCTCTGAATGTATACACAGGTGGAGTTGTGCAGGGAGACAGTTCTGCAAAAGTGCGCGTGGTGACCATTATTGAAGACATTGGGGCTGTGGGGCCGGAGACGGCGGTCACGGTGCGACCCGGCTATAAAATGCATAATGGCGCTGTATACCAGGTTAGGATAAATCTGCTCAATTTGATTAATATTGTTGTTGCTGCTGCTGCTAGCGGTACTCCAAGTGTAGTACTTTGTCTGTGTAACTGTACAACTATACTGAGATAGTAGTAAAGTACCACTTCTACGTTGTGTACAGAGTAAATTGGCATATTAGTATTACATTCTCTGATGCAATGAGTTATGCTGCTCTTTCATTCGTTAAATGTCTTTGTGTATTGTGTTTATAAATTACTACGTACTGCTTGCTTTTGACTGTATCACCCTCTTATCCCTGCCAACTGCAATTTCAAGGTGGATGATGGTCTCAACCTGGACGGTGGCAGCGGCGCCACAGCGGCAGCGCAGGGACCGCAGAATCCGTTAAATAAGGCCGACCTCACGCCCGCTCAGCGAGCCGAGTTGAACAAGTTGAAGTTGGAATGGGAAGCCTGGCGACGTGCTACTGAGGTGCAGTGGAGGGAAGCCATGCACGAAAAGGAGGCTCTGCTTAAGAAAAAAGTGGCCGAGGACGGCGCGCTGGCGCTGGCAGACAAGGCAGACAACCTCAAGCGAGCCACTGAGGAAGCGGGGAAATTAGAAGTGCGACTGCGCACGGCGCTGGACGCGGCTGAGAGACAGAAAAATGCCCTGCTGCTGAGGGAAGAGCAAATGCAGGTCAAGCTAGCTCAGAAGACCAACGAGCTACAGCTGCTGCAGCGCCGGGTGAGAGATGAGGCCAAGGCCCTGGTAGAGGGGGAAAGGAACAAGGCGGGGGCAGTAGTTAAACAACTAGCAGCCACCCAGGAGTCCCTCAAGGTGGCCGAGAGACGGGCCAAGACCAGCGAGGAAGATTTTGAGGCCTACAGAATGCGTATGAGAGGCACGCCCGAAGCGGTGCTGAGGGAGGAAAATGCCAAGCTCAGAGCACAGTTAGGTACGTTGGATCAAGAGTAGGAGTAGAACTTGTGATGCTAGTCATATATAAATTACAGTTGTTGTGCACAATTATTACTGTTTGGAAGGGTGCATGTAGTAGAGTGATATATAAGCGCTGTTACTATGGAAATAGAAGTGCTGGTTTGTATATACTGCTATGTATAGTGCTATTTTCTCTGTATCTGTCTTGCACTGTGAATGCCCCTGTACTTTTTTTATCATCCGCTTAACAGTTACATGCACAATGCTTTTCTCGTCTATTATTGTGTGTATATATGCATATATATGCCTATACGCATATTATGTATTTATCGCAGCTGAAAGCAAAGCGGCCGTAGAGAAAGAGCAACGCCTTCGCAGCGAAACGGGATTAGAAAAAGAGCACTTCCGGGCTCAGATGCACCGCCTTGCTCTTGCTTTAAAGAGAGAGAGAGAAAAGAGCTCAGGTATTGCTAGACAGGAACTGGAGCAGCTGCGGCTGGAGTTTCTGGCACGGGAAGAGCGGTACGTGCTGGATGGCGACCGAGAGGAGTTGAGGAACATTCGTCATGAGTTGGCTGTATTGCGAGCAGGGGCGGGGGTAGCGATGGGGGGCGCGCAGCCTTTACGACCCCCCGTGCGTAATATGACCAATAATAATGATAACTACAGCGCTGCTGCTGGTCCTGTAGGGATGGGGGTGAGCGGAGCCTACCACCAGACCCCCATCCCTATAATCAACCCATATGCTCCGCATGTGCCTCTCAGCCAAAGACCAAGCACTCCGCCGTCCAGTAGCCATAACAGCAGTGGTAGTGGCAGTAATGGTGGTGATAGCAGTGAGGAAGGTAAGACTTCATCACCGCTGCATCGCCGCCACACCCAAGATACAGACACAGCAGACACAGCAGCAGACACAGCAGACACAGCAGCAGCAGCACCGTACAACGAAAGCGCCGCTGCCGCCGCCCACCGCCTGCGCTCCGAGCTGGCGGCTCTCAAAGCCACCGGACTGTACGACGACCCTCAGGATCCGTTGGTGCAGGAGTTGACGGCTGCTCTGGGTGTGGCGGCGCAGCAGTTGTAGCTGTAACAGCAGTTGTAGCTGTAACAGCAGTTGTAGTTGTAACAGCAGTTGTAGCTGTAGAAGCTGCGTCGGTTGTAACCATCCATCGGTGTCGTTGTTGGTATCATATAATGTGCTTCGTATTGTATTAATAACCGTGTATGGCGCGTATTTACACATGCAGGAGGGCACTATTAGTTTACCAGTAGTAGCGCTGCCTATTCGTATTATGTATACTATATATATATTCAATACAGTATTTAATACTACAACTAGTATTTTTTTAAGTATCATAGATAGCTATGCATGGCTAGTGTTGTAGTTATCTGCCCCGTATGTGTATCGTAAAAAGTTAAAACAAATGTATTATTAATCTGCTTAGTATTTTCAGAATTTTAACAATGAGGCACGTGCGAGAAGTGCGCTTGGAAGCGTGCTGTTTTATAAAGAACCAGAAAACACAGAGCCTCCATACAGTAGTGCATGACTATACTATCGTATGTATAGATACTCAATCGTTAACAACGTAGAATTCTACAATTGCTTATATATATAATATATGTTACATACACTTGTATATATTTCTTACCACTCCTAGTAAAATAACTTTGCCAACTTTGAATTTTCTTAATAACTTTTGACATAATTATATCTGGGCTTTAAAAATTAGTGCAAATTGTAGACCTCGAGTTGCTTCATCCATAAATGTAGTAGTATAATATAGTAGTATATTTATATATAATATATAGACACTTCTCACCAACCGCCAAATTTATCCCAAACAGCAACCACTTTCTCACCACTGCCACCATAGGTGATATCGTTGCTGCTGGCAGTGTCGGTACTGTCTACGACAAAGTACTTGTCGAACTGTGCTGCAGTAGCGCAAGCGTGGTTGGGCAACACCCGCAGCAGTCTCCCCACTGGGAACTCCTTCTTTAAATCAATTGCAACTGCTGTTGACTTCGTTTCGTTTGAGTTTTTTTCAATTTTTTCGGACTTTTCGGCCTTTTCGGTTTCTGAGCGCTCTCCTACGGTTGCCGCTGCTTCTGGCACGTGCACCTCAATAATACCATGTTCTTGATTCGCTGAGCACATAATCACCCCAGGAATAGGCTCGCAGCGCTCAGCATCACACACCTGGCCATAGCCGTAATCCACCTTCTGCTCTGCAGTGCCTCTGTCTCTGCTCATAGCCATCCAGCCCGCGTCAACCAACACCCAGCCCTTGTCTTCCTGGTGACCAATTACAGAGGTGAGCACGCTGAGCGCAATGTTATCAAGCTTACACACTCCGATATTGACCATCACCAGGTCAAAAAACACATAAACGCCAGCCCTCACTTCACTGACTCCGTGCAAGGCCTGCTCACCCTGGTGATGGTACGATAGTGCGGTAGGCGTAGAGCCAATGCTGACCAGAGGACAAGCAAAGCCGGCAGCACGCAGTCTTTCCGCTGCAAATACGCATCTACTTCTCTCCTGCTCGGAGAACGCCGCCAGTGCTTCTGTGGAGTTCAGTTTGTAACTATGCCCGCCATGTGTCATTACTCCTGCCAGCACAGCACCGCCGCCACCTCCACTACTATTGCCACACTTCACTTCCTTTTCTTCAGTTTTTTGTTCATTATTTTCAGTGAGAGCGCGTGCCACTGCCAGCAACTGCTCACTGTCCGGCTTCACCCCGGAGCGGTGATCGTCGGTGTCCACTTCTATGAAGACTCGGTACATACAGTGGTGCTGCAAGCCATGGGCGGCAATAGCCCGTGCCCCCTGAACACTGTCTGTGAGCAGCTTCAGATCGCACCCACGATTGATAAGCGCCAGGGCACGATTCAGTTTGTTTGGAGTCATGCATACAGCGTATAGAATATCCTTTGTCAACCCAGCCTCGAAGGTAATTTCGGCTTCCTTCAAGGTGGATACAGCTACTCCGCACGCTCCCGCCTTTAGCACCATCTCTGTGATGGGGTTACACTTGGCTGTTTTGATATGCGGCCTCAACTTTCCACCCAGCTCGCCAACGGCCTTCTGCATACGCTGCACGTTATGCTGCATCTTTCTAGCATCCACAATAGCTGCGGGGGTCTCCACGCCCCGAAGAGTCATCTGGGCCAATGCAGCTGATCTGGCCATGGGAGATGTAAATGTGGCCATTGTCCATTAATTGTCAGCACACTCCAGTACATATATATAACTCTTTTCTTACGTAATTGCAAGTCAAGCCAACGTACTTTTTTCAAAAAAAGAAGAAAAAACAAAAAACGACACACGCACACAAGAAATTCGAGATTTGAGGTCGGGTTAGGATCATTTGGAAATATGTACTGTATACACTACAGTGGTCACGCGAATCCTTGTAAGGCTTGTCTATAATAGTGTAACAATTTCTCGCTCAGGGCTAGTTAGAGTGAAAAACGTAGTACCACATATTTCCCTAATACACCACAGCTTAGCTTATAGTTTCCACAGCTACTGCCGCTCCTAGCTAGTACTACTATTATACTATAGATACTGTATCTACGCATACATCATACATTCATTTATTTTCTGCTTTTGCTGCTGGGTCCTGCTGCTCCTGCGATGATGCGGCGGCTAATTAGTGATTGGCGCTAGCAAAGTGCACCGCGACCTCTGCAAATACTTGGTCGGGCACGCGATTGGAGTCAACTTGTCGCATCTTGCCTTGGTGCTTGAAATACTCAATGATGGGCTTGGTGGACTGCTCATACACCACCAGACGCTTTTTAATAGACTCGGCATTGTCGTCACTACGGCCGGAGTCTTTCCCTCGTTCCAGCAGACGTTCAGTCATAACATCCTCTGGGCAGTCCAGAAACAGCAGGAACTGCACGTTGCAGAACGGCTCCATCTTTTGCTGCCAGCACTCGAGATTCTGCATGTCTCTGGGAAAGCCGTCGATGAGAAATTTATCGCATCCGCTCTTCTCCATCGCGTCGTGAAGCAGACCCACCGTCACGGCCGCTGGCACAATCTTTCCCTCGCGAATATAGCTGTTGATCATGTCAGCAAGCTCAGACCCACCCTTGCTGCGCGCCTCACGAAGCAGGTCGCCGGCACTTAAGTGCACATATCCGAACTTGTCAACGATCTTCGAACAGTTGGTTCCTTTCCCGCTACCGGGCCCACCCAGCACGAAAACGACTGTGATATATGGATATCATTACATTCGTTAGAGAATATTCAATTTGTCAGTATACACGCCGGATGGAGGGCATCAGGTATCAAGCACAAATACAAAAATTACCACACTGGTATACAACAACAGGTTCTACAACAACTGATTTTTCAACGCAATTCACCCAACGGAGTACCGATCTTTAATATATCAACATACCTTTAAATTTCTTTGAGGCGTGGTTATCCTGGTAGTAGCGGTAGCCAAAATAAGATATGAGAGCTCCTGCTCCGACGGCGGCCAAAGTGGACAGAGCCAAGGCGGTGGTATTCTGGCGACTACTCATTGTCAAATCACTGCGCTTGCTTAAAGACACAATTAAAGTTTTCTAGAAGTGCATGTTATTTTAAAGTCAGGTATATATAATGTATTCTAGAAAATGAGAGAGTTTCCGTGAACCACTCTCTCTCTGCTGAGTCAAAAACAACGAAACCGACGCGCGCGCGCGAGAGAGAGAGAGAGAGAGACATGAGATTCATCAGTCACTCATACTGTACAAGAAGTTGACCATATGCTTATAAATATGGATAAAGTCATTGGGCGCGTAGATATACTGCTACTGATGCTGTGCATCAGTCTAGGTGGGAGGTTACACTTTTGCATATGTTGACTATCATCCGATGTGCAAGCACAATGTCAGGCGATATTTATATTTCCATACGAAACCATGACTCAACATCGTACCTGACGAATGAAACGTGCAACAGTCTCTCATCATAAGAAGCTACTTACTATATTGAGAATCTAAGCTACAGTACACTTGGCTGTTGTTGTGTCGTACAGTGCCCAGTAGCCGACGGCGGTTTTGCAGCAGTTGTAACTATATTACATATTACAAAATGTGTCATGCGCATCAGAACAAATCACCAGCCAATCTACTAACCAACTGACTCGCATCATGTAGTTTACAGTTAAAGAGGAGCTACTTTTCGGTTTGATCACTCTGGTTAACAATGTCGCGTCTTTACCAGACACTATGAAATACACTAATATAAGTACATGTATACATTCTTTGTTCCTACCCTGCTAAACATCTGCCTTTAAGCAAAGAGATTACTTAATATTCTCGATCCCCAGCAGAACCACCGGTGGCAGCTCTATTCTGAAGCTCGTTAGCAAAATATTCGTAGGCTTGATATGGCAAGATAGAAATAGCACAATTAAGAGATAGATTCTACAAAGCTCGGGGAGGACAAAATTAACTTACCAAATTTATTTATATCTGTAGGCTGACTTCTCAATATTTCTCTCGTTAAGTTCCTTTAAATGCAAACGTAAAGGATTGAGTACTATTTTTTAAGGGGCAATGACACATATCAGATTTACAAAATGGTCTAGCTCACTCACCTCAAAATGTCCGGAAATTCAGCAGGAACCTTGAATTCTTTGGAGTATTTGTTGTTACCGGTGTCGTTCATCCTTCACAGATGCGTGGAAATAATTGGTTGAGATCTAGACTAGAGATATGAGTTGACAGTTTCCTCCTTGGGAAATACTTTAGAGGGTGTGGCTGTTCGTTGTTGATTTTTAATTTTGAAAAAACAAAGAAAAAAGAAAAAAGTGCAAAAATGAGGGAAAAAAGCAAAAAGCTCTCCTCCGAAAAATGAAACGGCTACGACCCGAGACACTCTGCTCCTGTCGCCGAATATCCACCATAAAATAATCATCCACCATCCATCCCGCACTTCTAGAGAAACCACTCATGTCATTTTATTTGTTGTGGATAGTATAAAGAGTTTCTGAAGGAATTGTTGATGGTGGAGATGGCGTCAACTGAGCCTTGTAGCTGTTGCAATTTGAGTGTTTACGTCATAGCTGCATTGGTGGCCGTCGTGGTATACAGAACGTTGTTTAAAAGTAAAGACGACAACATCCCATCAGTACAGGGTGGGCTCCCCTTCTTTGGCCACGTCTTCACAATGCTCAAGGGCACACCTTGGGGAACGATGGCGGACTGGATGTTGGAGTATGGAGGCATTTATAAATTCCGTTTATTTGGATCGGACGCTATTGCGATTTCCGATCCGAAGCTATTGGCTGTTGTCCTCAACCACAAAATGTCTACATTTAAAAAGGACTTAGCGTGGACTTACAAACCTTTTTTGGTAATTTTGGGTAACGGCTTGGTCACATCGGACGGTGCGGATTGGCGAAGACAGCGTCGTCTGTTGGCTCATCACTTGCGCTTCGATATTCTGACTGTCATTCCACCCATGGCTTGGCGCGCCGTAAAGCGCCTCATCGTTAAGCTGGAGAAGGTAAAAAAGGAGGGTGGGATAGTGGAAATGGCGGAGGAGTTCCGCCATTTGACCCTTCAGGTGGTGGCGGAGGCAATGCTGTCCCTCTCTCCTGAAGAGAGTGACACGACTTTCGCCCATATGTATATGCCCATTGTGGAGGAGGGAAACCTGCGCACTTGGCACCCTGAGCGCATGTATCTACCCACCCCGGGATGGTTCAAGCACCGGAAAGATGTGGCTACGCTCAATGACTACGTGACGGGTTTGATTGAGAAGAGGTGGGCGCTGCGTCAGCGAGAGGCAGCAGCGGCTGCAGCAGCCCGGACAGAAATAACTGAAAATGAAACGAAGTCAGCTCCGTCGACGGGGTCTCCTCGACGCTCTAGTCGTGCCAGCACTATAGCAAAGACCGCAAAGAGCACCGCCGCCAGTGCTGATTCCGCTGCCCCTGCCTTGACACGCACCAAGGATGTTCTGGATGAGATCCTGGCGGCCGTTCCCGCAGAGGACTGGGGCCCCGCTGTGGTGGCTCAAATAAGAGATGAGGTCAAGACTTTCATTTTAGCGGGTCACGAGACCTCTGCAAGTATGTTGGCTTGGTCTCTGTATGAGCTAAGTCAAGACAGTCAGAGTCACCTGCGTGATAGAGTGGTTGCCGAGGGGGCTGTAGCCTATGACAAATACGTCGATCAGGAGCAGCTCCGTACAAAGGGACGCGTTGAGTACGGAGAACTTCCAGTAAGTCAGGATGACGCCGTAGAGCATCTTCAGTACACGGAATGCTGCCTTCGAGAGAGTTTGCGCCTGTATTCTGTGGTTCCGTCGGTTACCCGTACCTGCTCCGAGGAGGTTGAGCTGCCGTGCATCGCTGGAAAAGAAGGTGTAAGTACTTCCAACACCACGGCCACTACGACCTCAAAAGACAAAAAGTATGTAATACCCCGCGGTACCACTATCATGGTCAACATTCAAGGAGTGCACCACAACCCCGAGCAGTGGCCTGAGCCTAAGAAATATCTCCCGGACCGGTTTCTGCAGCCTGTGGCGCCATACAGCTTCCTCCCATTTGCAGAGGGCCCTCGCCAGTGTCTGGGTCAGTTTCTGTCTCTTCTTGAGTCTAAGATCGTGTTGTCAATGTTATTGTACAAGTTCAAGTTTGAAGTTGTCAACACTGAAGACGCCGGCAAGACTCATCCTTATATGGTACCTATCATCCCCAAGACCGGGCACTTTTGCAAAGTTCTGTAAGGCTTAATGAAAGAGTATATATATATAGTAGTATATTGTGTGTGTGCGGACCACGCGCCGTTACAAGTACATATGCGGCACACGTTATAGTATTCGTGAACATACTCAGTACCTATGAAGATAGTATGTGAAACAGCTCAATAAATCAGATCTGACACGTGGTAAGATCTGATCCCTTCATTTAGCCAGATCACAACCGTCTAGTTGTGATACAGTACAAATGCAATGATTTATCAATAGTTTACAACAATGTTAACTAAATAGAACGTGTACGTACAAGTACAGTATAAATTGTATTAATCAGTCTACAGACGAGTGAAAACTCTTCTTTCTAGCTTAATATAATATCTATCGCTACGCGACTAGGGAAAGCGCTTGATCACCGCTATCATTTAGTCGCATAGTCGTAGCATATAAAAAGATTGAGAGACGTATCACCTTTTTATTTTTCATAATCATGATCGACACTATAGGCAAACTATGCTATAATACATACACGCAAAATGAACAGAGAAAAACAACTATGTACATGGCCCAACAACAATTACTTTACAGGGCAAACCTACAATTTATACATCATTTACATCATTCTTTTTGCTTATTTTTTCACACATTACACATTGCAAATTGTCGATGCAGCCGATGAAGCATCGGTGATCAACATTGCCGCTGTGGAATCTGTGTTTGCTATATCTACAATGTTTGTTATTGCTGGAATGTACCCGTTATCAGGGCCCGCAGCCGCCGTGTTAGTGTCATGCTCCTCCTCTCTTCGAAGAAACAACTCTTCGTGTTCTGACTGTGAAACCATTTGAGCTTGATGGCTGCTATTGTTGGAATCAGCGTTCTTAGAGGTATTGCGCCTAGGAGGTCCTTCGTAATCCGTTTCTTCGGCAAGAATCTTGATTCCTTTGGTTCGGCTGGAGCTGATACTATTGCTCAAACGCCTGCTGATACTATTAATCGGCAATGTAACCACAGAGGCATCGCCTTCACTGCTAAGAGCGTAAGAGTTATTATCATCGTTTAAGCCAACTATCTTTAAATGCGCCCGCATGCGTCGAATCATCACCCGCTGCTCGATGACTGCAATCATAAACAGGGCATAAAGCACTACAATGCTCGCCGTGACGCCGACTCTTTCTGACAGCTCCTTGTTCGTGAACGTCGTCTCCACATCCGGCTCGTATCCGTCTTTGCGGTAAAAAGAGACGGCGGCCATGCCTGTGTAGTGCATTCCGCACACCGCGCAGGCCATGAGTAGTGCAGAGGCCAGCCTCAGCAGCTCCGATTGAGAGTATGCAGAGAGCAAACGAAATAATATCCAGAAGGCGGCAGTGCTGGCCACCACGGCAATGACCACGGACGCGATAACAAGACCCACATCCCACTTCATTATCAGATTATGTTCCATCGCAAGCATACCGATGTAGTGCATTATACACACACCGGCACCTGTGGTAATTCCCCCACACAACAAGTAGTTCAAATTCTTGGTGGTGATTATGATAATCATTTGGCGCAGGGAGATGCGCCGGGCGTAAGAAAAGCTCTTCGTCTTCGCTTCTTCGAGAAATATTTCAAGTATCTCTTTTTTAGTTTTGCGGAAGAGCGGGTCGAGACTGGCTAGGTAAACACCTCCTAGCCCGAACATTAGCACCGCAACCAAAGAGAGGATCGTCAGAGTAGAAGAATATTTCAGATCAACCCGGTGATGGGAATCATTACTATATATCCGCACAGCGGACATGCCAATAAAGTGCATGCCAAAAATTCCGACGCCTCCCAATGAAACCGCCATGAAAAAAAGGCATCCTTTATCTACGCAGCTTTGAGTTCGAAGCGGTTCTGCAAATGTCACTGCAAGATAACTACCCAGAAATGCCACCGCAAATGATAGCAGAACCATCGAAGGGTCGTACTCAACATCATATCTGTGCATTTTGTGCTGCAGCTCTCCAACGGTATGGCAACGCAAATATATTCATAAAAATATGCCAGTCCAATAATTAGAACACACAACGAGAAACTGCTGCAGAAATAAATTCAGCGATAATTTGTTCAAGGAACAACAATGTGACGGGCGAAAGGCAAACAGGGGCACTTTTGATACAAATCGCTGTTAAATTATCCTGTAGTGTCTCTCTAACTATAAATATAGGTGTATTATTAAATGTGGCTTTGTTTTTCCGTGTTGGCACACCAGATTTGATTATTTTCGTCCGTCCCCCCAATAATTAAAGCAATTAATTGATTAGTCCACCAATAAGATATTTAATTAAGTATATCTACACATTAGCTAGTTTTACCACCCCAGTGGGAGTGCCACATACGAGCCTCTATTTGCTCATACGAATGCACCTCTCCCTACTCTTTGGCTGTTAGCGAAGCCAACTCTATAGCTATCGCCTGCTGCTAGCCAGGGTTAGTCGTAGTGTCACTACCCATCAGTAGTGATGAGTTGGGCTTGTGTAGCCCAAGCAACTGACCCCGAAGAGAGAGGGACCGTGGCGGGTGGGTAAAAAACTACTCGCTAATCACGCTGTACGATGATAAGTTCTGACGAACTAGGTAATTTACACATACAACCACGCCATCAACACCATGGCCAACCTCTAGACTCCCGCGCATCCACGGCGGTCCACGCAAAAAATTGCCAAAAACCATGCCCCCTGAGTTCACTAAATCATTGTATTCTCCCAGCCATCCATTAATCGCAACTGTCGAATCCTCAGGGGACATCAGCGCTTCTTGACCGGTATTTTTTATTTTTGACGCCGTGATTTCTCTTTTTTCGTCTCTCTTCTCTCACGAGCTCGCGCGCGAGAGAGAGGGGGTGGAGGGGGGTGACACCTCCTGCAAACACCAAACAATGCCTCTTCTGCCTTGCCATGCTGCGTCCGACGCGGCTTCCATTTGATTATTTTCGTCCGTCCCCCCAATAATTAAAGCAATTAATTGATTAGTCCACCAATAAGATATTTAATTAAGTATATCTACACATTAGCTAGTTTTACCACCCCAGTGGGAGTGCCACATACGAGCCTCTATTTGCTCATACGAATGCACCTCTCCCTACTCTTTGGCTGTTAGCGAAGCCAACTCTATAGCTATCGCCTGCTGCTAGCCAGGGTTAGTCGTAGTGTCACTACCCATCAGTAGTGATGAGTTGGGCTTGTGTAGCCCAAGCAACTGACCCCGAAGAGAGAGGGACCCCCCACTGCCAGATGTCCGTATGGCCGTCCCTCGACCGTCACATGCGCCACCTGTGGCCATTATGTACACTCACTCACTTGTCGGAACCCCGCTGTCTTCACTGCTGATAAGACCGCATTCTCTCTATAACCGCCGCCCAAGGTGCCTGCGTAGGGCTGGAGGAACCATATTCCAGACAGCTGCCTCGTCAATCATCGGGCAAAACTCGGCCGGCGGGGGTTCCGCCGCCTCCAGTAGCCCACGACGGTCGCTGGTTGTAGCCGCCGTGAGTGTGTTTGGCAACCTGTCCGAGTCGAGCTCATAGATATGTACTGCCCTGGAACCGGGGGCCCATCCACCTAATATCCGAATCTCCTCGGACGACCTACCACTCGCACGAAGCTCGGTGGCACCTCCAATCCGTAAGCCATGAGAGGAGAAGGCGAAACCCAACTCGCCAAATCCCAAATCAACGGCCGTATCATGCAATGCTTCATTGATCATTCGTGAATTCAGTCGTTTACTAGTTCCAAAACGATAAGATATGAACAGCGGATCGCCAGGGCGGACGCCAGATTCTTGACATTGAATGACCAGGGTCTCTAAAAATGTTGCCTCATCAGACGTCCGGCGAGCCAAATGTAAATATTGGCCTCGTCCAGCCACGTCACTTTTGCTGCTACGAATCACCAGTAGGGCACTTTCAACCGTGGTTGGAGACAGTCCTCGCAGTTGCCATGGGAACCGGTGTGCACGGTGATTGGCCGGGGCCGTGCCTCGAAGTTTGAACAAGACATCCTCAGCCATAAGATTATGATCAGTCCTTCCACTGTTTTTTCCCTGTGCCGTATACTGGGATACCCGCCATAAGAACACATAGGCTAGGGTAATAGCAACGTAAGTCATCCGCGCATCAAGACCATTACAGACCCGACGACGCCACTCCGCGTAGCTTAAGCGGCCTTGGGTAAGGTAAGCCACCCCGCGATGACTCTCCCAGTGTTTTTCCCGCATCCACCGCAGCATATCCATTGTTACCGGCATGCGTTTTTTCCTCTCTCTGGCCAGGCTGAGCTCCCGTGCCCCTGGCCGACCCGCTTTTCGCGCAGCCCTGACCGCGGCCTCATCAAACACGCCGAGAGACTCACCATCATTCCGCATCGCAAACTGCAGCGCGGCGATAGCTTTCGCGCGCTGGGTATGCGGTAAACCAAGTACCTCATCAAGGTACCGTATGTAGCGGACAATAAGTCTACTCTGCTCGCTAGGGGTGTAGAAACTCCCAGTCCTCCGCACATCACGACTGATAGGGTGTTGGAGAAAGGCGTCATAGTGCAGGTACATACGGTCGTACCCTTTCGCCGTCGCCTTGCCCACTGCTTTTCGGATGTAGGCCACATCAGCTGCCTGTTCTCGCTGAGCAGCAGCGGCACTAACAGGCAGCTGATGTGACCCACGATTCCTTTCTTGTGAATAGCCTATTTGAAGCCGCACACAGATGCATTAGATCAAAGTGGGGTAAGCGGGAGATAATGACAGGCGCACCGATTCATCTAATGATGCACATAAATTCATCTCGCCACACAACTTTATATACACGCATTAATGCGACCCTCCACACACAGCAACTCTCCATCACCGCCGCC
>JACKZZ010010035.1_pt1 | contig 16939 bp, 8 predicted proteins | sample 8027871 | NCBI WGS metagenome assembly JACKZZ01 (sample SAMN15724774, study PRJNA655200) | protist metagenome | isolation source: fluorescence activated cell sorting (FACS) single amplified genomes of... | place: USA: West Boothbay Harbor, Gulf of Maine | collected 2000-07-19
ACTTCTTCTTCGTAGGCACTGGGGGACATTTACACATTTGGTCCAACATTTCGTGCAGAAAATTCAAATACTAGTCGTCATTTGTCTGAATTTCACATGGTTGAACCAGAAATGGCATTTGCTAACATACATGATGCTATGGATAATGCAGAAGGATATATCAAATATGTCGTAAGGGAAGTTTTAAATCACTGTCAAGATGATTTATTATTTTTTGAAAAGTTTCATGATAAATTAGGTAAAGAGAAGAATACAAGTACAAGTACAAGTACAAGTACAAGTGTTGGGTTGGTACAGAGACTGAAGAAACTTGCTGGTATCACCAACACTGACACTGACAGTAACAGTAACAGTAATAGTAACAGTAACAGTAACAGTAACAGTAATGGAGTAGATGAAGCTTTTGCAAGGATTGAATACAAGGATGCTATTCGCATATTGCAAGACGCTGCTACTGCTACTGCCGCTGCGACTACTACTGGTAAAAATAAAAATAAAGCGTACGCTAAGTCGTTGGTAGACCCTGCCAGTTCTATCGTTTTTGGTAGTGATATATCTACTGAACAAGAAAAATGGCTTGCAGATGTCTATTTCGAAGGGAAACCTGTATTTGTTTACAATTATCCCAGTGGGATCAAAAGCTTCTACATGAGAGATAACGATATTCATACGAGTGACAGTGGTGGTGGTGATGGTGGTGGTAGTGACAGCGAAGTGGGACAAACATGTGCAAGTTTTGATTTGTTAGTTCCAGGAGTGGGGGAGCTTGTAGGTGGATCCCAAAGAGAAGAAAGACTTGATGTACTACTCAAGAAAATGGAACAGCATAACCTTAAACCAGAGGACTATTGGTGGTACTTGGATTTGCGACGCTATGGTAGCACACCACATAGCGGATATGGTTTAGGGTTTGAGAGGCTTGTGTGTTATGTGACATCTATGGAAAATATCAGGGATGCCATTGCCTTTCCTAGATATCCAGGACATGCAGACTTCTAGGTCTAGGTCTAGGTTTAGGTTTAGGTTTAGGTTTAGGCTTAGGCTTGAGGTTTGGTAGTAGTTATAAGGTTCTGTGCTGCGGTGTGGTCGATGAGGATAATGATAATGGTGATGATGATGGTGATGATGAGTGTATAGACTAACAGTGTGGGGTTCGGGTTGGGCTTCTGTTAGTTAGGGTATGGGTTAGTATTAGTTAGTTAGTATTGTAAAAGTTGTTTTCGTTATTTACATTCTACAGTATACAGAGTACAGTTACACGCTCCCACTTCGCATCTTTCTCTTCCTTCTCTTCCTTCCCTCCTTTTCCATCGGTTCTCACCTAAAGACGCTTCCAACGACCAATTCCACTATACGCCTCAAAAGCTACTGAACCAGCTGGTGCAGATGACACATTGAATCCTCCAGCTTGTCCCCCTCTACCCTCATGAGATAATTCAACAGGTAAAATTTCTAATTGTAACTTTTCCCATTTACCTTTTTGTTCATTAGACATAAGTAGATCCTCTACTAAATCTAATGACATAGCAAATGGTGGTCCCCCATCTTTGTTACATATAGGAAAAATTAATGTTAATAAAATTCCATCTTTTAATACTAATTCTGACATCTTTGTTATCCATTGTAAACGTATACTTGGATCTATTGCACATAAAAAAGTATAGTCATATATAAAGCTGAATTTATCTGTAGTACTTTCAGTAGGTAAAGAGAAAAAATCTTGAACTTGAAATGTGACATTTTCAGGATTAGTACATGAAGCTGTTCCTGATGCAGATTCTTTTAAAGCATTTGCAGCATCAACTGCTTTTTGTGCAAGATCAATACCCAGTACAAAACGTGAAGAAGATGCTAATGCTATACAATCGTAACCTCTCCCACATCCAGGGACTAATGCACGACCTTGAGGCACACGATTGTTTTTGATTTCATTTAATAAACAAGGTCCAACTACACCGGTGTCAAATGCTTGTCCAGGATCGATTCCTTTTTCCCACATCGTATTCCATCGAGGATGCTGCAACTCATTGATCGAGGTAGTGTTTTCCATATTTTCTACTATAAATTTTAAAGAAATTATAATGATTTTCTGATAAATATCAGCAATCTTTTCTCTATTTTGAATAATGAAGCAATGTCAAAAAGAAGTGATGCTCTATCCTGAATCATAGAGCTCCTGAATCTCTCCCATATCTCCCACTCTCCCACTCCAACAAGTCTCCAGTCTCCAGTTGCATGCCAAACCTAGTAATAATAGTAATAACAGTAATTGAATATCATAGTTTAGGCAGTGCTTTTATCTATCTTATTAAGTAATAATACACAAGAGATTGGAGCAAAGAAGAGGCAATATTTAATTATGGATTATAAAGCATTAATGGCGGCAGAGAAAGCAAAAATGCTGAAGGAGTCTTTGATGCAAGTAAAAACGAGTAGTTTGACAGAAGAAGAAGAGAGCCTCGTATCTTGTCAAAATGATGGATCTTCTAAAGCTTCAGATGAAAGTCTTTCGAAAGTTGTAACAACTCAGTCGACGTCTGTGGAAATTCCTCTTGACTTAGATGTGAATCTAAACGAGTATCGCCTGACTGAATGCCCAATCGAAGCTTTGTATTATGTTCCAGATGTATTAAATTCCAATACAGCTGATGTTCTTCTCTCACACATTAATAATGCTGGAAATGATAATAATACTGAATTAGAGTCTATGTCATTATGGAAAAGTCTTGCTGACAGTAGCAATAACTCACAGAAGCAGTGGACTAAAGTAAGAGGTCGCAAGCTTCAACAATGGGGAAAGATGATAAAAACAAGTGTCGTTGAACTGAATGCTGCTATTGATGCTGACACTACTGAGGCTCAGACTGAGGTTCATGTTGAAACAGGTCTGCCTCCTTGGTTGCACACTATCAGCACACAGTTAACAAAACTAACCATCCCTGACAACAAGAGCAATATTCAACAGGATAGCCGTACTCGTACTTCACCCAATGATGTCCCTATTCCTATTCCTATTTTTCCTTTAGACAGGGCCCCAAACCATGTACTAATTAATGAATACAGAACTCAAGGAGGTATACTGCATCATACAGATGGCCCTTACTACTACCCTATGGTTGCCATTCTCAGCATCGGTGGACCTGTTTTAATGACCTTCAAAAAGAGGCCAGTCCATGGTACTGATACTACTTCTACTTCAGCAGATGTAGATGTATTGAAAGAACCAAAAGACAAAGACGAAGACAAAGATGAAGATGAAGATGAAGATGACGAATACAGCGTGTTATTAGAGAATAATTCCCTTCTAGTGTTCTGTGATAGTATATACTCTGACTGGTTGCATGGAATTGACGATGGTGTTTATAGTGATACTATCACCACCACCACAAACAGGAGCAGGAGCAGAAGTGTGAGTTGTAGTAAGCGAGAGTACAAGTGTGTTAATACTGACAAGAAGTACCGACAGCGACATAGTCACATGCATAGCGAGGCTTCTACTGCAGATGAGAAAGAAGTCACCATCAATAGTAGTAGTAGCAGTAGCAGTAGCAGTAGCATAAACAAAAGTGCGGATTTGGTAACAGGGCAAAGGTTCACGAGACAAAAGCGAACAAGTTTGACCTTTCGCACTGTGGTACCTTAAAGCCCGACAGTGGGAGTGGGAGAAGACGTGTGAGTGGGAGTGAACATGTTGATTGTATTGTATAAATTGTAATGTTATTGTAATGTGCAGTGTGTGTAAGCGGCGTATTTTCTATCTTCTGTTTTCTACATTCTATGAAGTGGTTAACGAATGTGAAGTTAGATCTTACCAAAACCTTATCCAACTTTTCCTTTCACTGTAAGTTTAACGCAAACAAAGATAAACAGCAACTTCGATGGATGAATTGACTATTTTCACTCAAGAAGCTCTACATTATCCTTAATTTGTGTGAGAATGCAAGGAAGTGACAGTACGAGTGTAAGTGAAGGAGAATGAGAATACGAGGTTTTGTTTTGTTTGTTTTGTATATGTTACACTACATTCTACTACGGTCCACCCCCCCAAGCAAAACACACCGACTTCTACTACAACTACAACTACAACTACAACTACAACAAGTTTATCGAGTTGAGTCGAGTTAGTAGTGATGAAGACTATGTGCTTTCCTAACTATAACTACTAAGGTAAGGTACTATATATAAGTTTAGTTTAAAACTTAAAGCATCTTTTTGACAAGTTTGTTAATTTCATCACCTTGTTGACCACAAGCACCACCTTCATTAAAATGGTTTAATTTACCTTTACCAGCAAAACCACCTCTTGGTGATTGTAATTTCATGGGCCATAAAAAGTTTGTAGCAGCTTTGAAATTTTCACCAACAGTGAAGATTTCGTGAACTAAATCTTCAACACATTCAATACCAGTACCAGGTAAACCAGCAGAAATAACACAGTTATCAGATAAAGGGATACGTTGTCCAGTTACTTTACCATGACCTCTTTTGTAGATTAAATCCTTGATAGTCTTTAATGATGGATAACCGTAGGCAACGAATGGCTCAATTAATCTTAACATTTTAATTGTTGCTGCGTTAACTCTTACAAATACACCATTATTGATTTGTCTTAATCTAAACAATTGTAAAATCTTCTTTACCTTTGGTAAAACATATATACGGCCACTAAAACGAGCCTGAGTCCTAAGCCTATTGTATTGTATTGTTTATACACACACAATTGTTTGTAAAACTTATTTATTTGTTTATATATAATAATTATAATATATATACCTCAGTTCCCAGTTCCCAGTTCCTCATATCATCGTAGTTCCCAGACATTAGTACTTTCGTCAAGTCTTGGTATGTACTGGTACATGTACTGATACTGATACTGTACTAACCAAGTAAAGAACAAAAGCTTCTAGTAGCACCACTTACATCCATAGGAGTCAAACCTTTATGATTGCGCACCGCTTCAGCAACATTACTGTTACCAGTAAGATGTTCATCATCGTCCAGCTGAAACTCCATATTGAGACGACCATTCAAAACTTGTTCCAATAGAACTATTGTAGTCGCTGATGAAAATGCATATGCATAATGTAACGGCGTATTCCCATCAAGGTCCCTACTATATACACTTGCCCCTGCATTCAATAGAGTTTTTACTGCTATATCCATGTTAGCAGCACATGCTATCATTAACGGTGTTCTACAACTTTTATCTGCACCATCTACATAAGCATGGTTACGTAAAAGTAAAAGAAGAGAATCTAAATATTTATCCATAACTGTATCTTCTAGTTGAACGCGGCGTTGGGGTTGGTTGACTGTCTTCGCACTACTACTACTACTACTACTTGGATTGCTGGATCGGCCTCGATGAATTTGACTAGAAGCAACAACCCTTTTTGCGGCAGTATTAATATTATTACGACCATTGTTAGTACCTGTTCCTGTGCCAGTGGCTGCCTCATATCTGACCCAGCCTACAATACATGCAAACAAGGGAGTCCATCTATTAACACGTGTTTTTGAATTAATGCTATCTATTAACCAAGGCTCATGTGCGATGTCTTGGCTTCTAGCAACGCCACCGCCAACGCTGCCACTACCATAACCAATATTTCTAGCAGTAGCAGAGTTTCTTGCTTCTAATGAATCAGCTACGTAACCAGAATCAACTGCACTGCCATTATTAGAATTACCACCACCACCAGCACCAGCACCTGCACCAACACCAGCAATGTCACTGTCAACAGTAAGATCATCATCACTGTAACTACCTGTAACATGCTCGTCTGTGTCAATTCCAGCTTCGGCTTTTGAGTGCACTTGTAATTGAATCAGCATAGTGGATAGTTTGTGGACGTTGCCAGAATATGCCAAACCCCAAAGAGTATCCAAAACAGAGGGGGAGATTTGTGCTGGTAAGTATTGTCTTGGGAGCTTTCCCACGCTATCACGGATACCTAAGAGGTTCCCATGAGGCCCATCGCTAATATCCCCTTCCCAACGACATAATAAGTGTATGACAGATGTTGCACCTACTTTGCATGCTATGTGTAAAGGTGTTTGTGCTGTTCGCGTTGTTAGAGAGTAAGCGCCTTCACTACCACCACCACCACCACCACCACTATCAGCAGAAACACTAGCAGTTTTTCCAGATCTAGACTCAGAACTAAAAGTCCCAATGGAAGAGGTACCACTCTGACTCTTTTTAACTCTACTACTAGCACTAGCACTAGCACTGGAGCGTAGCATCTCCAAGACACAACCAGCATTATTATCTCTACATGCATAATGAATAGCATTAAGACCACTGCGATCCTGTAATGTGATACTACCTCCATATTGTATCAAGTGTCTTAAAAATCTCCTTATATATTTCTTTCTTAATCTTAATATAGTTTTTGATTGACCATTGTTTACTATAAAACTATATTTTGTAGGTTGATAAGAACCAGAACTAGAACTAGTAGCACTTCCACTTCTATTTCCATTTCCAATGCCACACTCAGATGGAAGAATATTTGTGAAACTTGATGGTGTATCATCTTGTCCTTTTGCATATAATTCATGAAGCGGCGTTCTACCACCAACAGTAACTTTATTTACATTAGCACCAGAATTAAGTAATAACAACCCACAAGTTACAGCAGCTTCAACAACTGCTATAGGTGTATTCATATTCGATACTACTGATGCGACCTCATGTAGAGCAGTTCTCCCGACAGTATCACTGTTATCTGGGTCGGCCTTTTCCGCTAATAGTGCTTTCACTACGTCAACAAGTCCGTTAGTGACTGCCCAAGAAAGGGGACATCTACTATAAGCCCAATTTTTGGAACTCAGTACTTTGAGATGTTGCTATTGTATGTGTTTGTGTATGTGTATATGTTTGTGTGTGTTTGTGTGTGTGTGGAGTATAGGAAAGAGGGAAGGAAAGAGAATGAAAGGAAAGGAAAGCAAAAGGAGCGAACAAGAAAAAGAAAAAGAAAAAGAAGGAAAGTTAGAGAGATTCAAGTCTAGGCACTACACAATAGACAGTATACAGCATACAGTAGACACTTGATCACACAAGCCAGTGAGTGTAAGTGTAAGTGTAAGTGTAAGTGTGAGTGTAAGTGTAAGTGTAAGTGTAAGTTCTGAATTACTTACCTGCATACCAAGAACAACTTGTCCTTTTGCCTTCAACGCCGCACTATTGTTGACATAACTGATATCATCACTACTACTCATATAGACTTCATTAAGTCCTAGTCCGATGCCACCTCCCACACCTCCCACACCACCCACACCACCCACACCATTACCACTACCATTAATTTTGAAATTTGGCTTATTTTTTATAAGTTTATTGTTTTTTTCATTGGAACAGTTGGCACTTAATGTATTCAGTAAATCAGATATATCGCCGAAACCATTACTTTTTTCAAATTGTGAAATATTTTGTGAATTCAACCATGTTACTAAATTTTTTTCTAACATGGATCTTATACTTCCAGTAGCTGCGAGTGACAAGGCATTATATCTGTAACCAACACCAACACTAGCACTAGTACTGGCACCATGACTGGAAGTATTGTGAGTTGATTGATATGTTGCTGGTACTGATGTATCTGCACCATGTTCTAATAGTTGCTCACACAAACTTTTGTGTCCGTTGGCAGCAGCGATAAGGAGTGGTGTTCTTCCGTATGAATCGACTAAATTTACTACTGTGGTGCGTATATTCAAAATGCTCTGTACCTATATTAGCAGTGACACCAAGGCAACAGTTACAGTGAGAGTAACAGTGAGAGTAAGAAAAAGGTATCAGTAAGTCGGGTGAGGGATTCGGGTAGGGTTAGTAACTGTTGTGTGAATAGAAGTGAGCTCAGCCATCACACACACACACACACACACACATTGACACTCATACACTAGGTTTGATATGACCGAACTGTGCAAGACAAGACAAGACAGGACAAGGAAGGACATGTAGTTCCAGTGAATGTTAGGGTTAGGGTTAGATGCCAAAATCGACAGTGTAGATGACTTACAGTAACACATGAGCTTAATTGCTGTAACAATGAAGTTACCGTTACTTTTGTCCCAGTGGGTGGTGTGATAATACCAGTACTACCCTCAAGTAATTCTCTCAATTCAGCAATTTTCACTTCATTACCTTTACAGACTTTTTCTATTCCTTTCATCATGTCTCCTGTATAATCATTCCCACTTCCATTTTTTGAAGACGTCATGAATGCGGAAGAAGAAGTTAGCGCAGAAATACCTATTACAGCTCTCCCATTCTTGAGTTCTGTAAGGAAAAATGGAATATCTAGGCCAATGTCATTATCATAGTAAGCACCATCCAGCATAGAAATAACGGTATCAAGTCCATCCCGTTGGGGTGCGTCATGAATGTGATTGTGATTGTGATTTTGACCATTACTTCCACCTCCTCCTTTGGTATCCGAATCATAGCTACCTTCGTTGCTTGTCCCTTTGCTTTCAGCAACAGTGTGTTCAGAAGCACTACTACCACATTTCTTTGCTTCGTGAGCGTTAGTGTCAATATCAGTGTCAGCTCTTTCCTTATCACCTCTGTTACCGTTACTGGGACCACCTTTACTTCCACCACCACCACCATCGCCAACACTACGTGAACTACAACGAGAACAAGATATTTTTTCTTGTGCATTTATCATAATTTTTTTTTTTTCTTCTTTTCTTATGTAATCCCATTTATAATTACATATATTTATATTTGCTGGGTAACGTCTACATAACTCTATTAACGCTTTTTCTGTTACTTGTATTCCTAATGTCCAGAATACTTTAGTTAATTCTGGTATAAGTGATATAGTTTGGAATAACTTATATTCTGTATCTGTTGGAAAATCTCTTACTTTATCATGATCATTGTCACCAACGGCAGTAGTAGTAGTAGTGGTAGTAGTGGTAGTAGCAGCAACAACAGCGGTAACTGCGGGAGAAGTGAAATAATTGCATCGCTTAAATAAGCTATCTAGTTTTTGAAAGATATCAATTATCTGCGTATCCCCCGCGGTGTCCTTCGCATCACTGTCAACGCACTTTGCATTGACATTAGCATTAGCAACACTCTCACAGAAGTCTCTACTTCTGGCTACGACATTCCTACACAACCAAGGAATCATAATTTCGTACATCGCTTCCTCTTCCTCTTCATATAGTACCTGTGGTATTTCTCTTGTCTTATCATGAACAACATGAGATATTGTATCAATCACGCCACCACCAACTGATATTGCTGTTTTCTCTATATGTGCATTTAGTGGTTGCTCACGTGTCAATTCCCATGCTACATTCCTTAAATTGCGGTTAATTGTACGAGCAAGATCTTTTTGTCTTGTATTCATACTCATATGACCGCTTTCATTACTTACACCACTGACACTAGAAGATGCAGCACTATCGGTTTGGCCAATTTTCATTCCAGTTGCACTTTCATAAATTGCACTGGGACGAAATAACCCCTTGCTACTTCCACTGCTAGATCCACCACCACCACTACTACTACCAGCTGCTTGAGAGATTGAGTATCCCAGTTTCCAATCAGCAACTTTGTCCATATAGTTAAACTTGCTGTGTGGAAATGTGAAGTTCCCACCAGCTGTCATACTTCCACCGCTAGTACTACTCATGTTGTTTCCAGTGAGCAACGCAGTGGAACAACCTAATAGTGCGGAAAGTACCATATCTGGACATCCGCACATTACAGCACAGTGTAGGGGCGTTCTACCGAAGCGATCCTTTGTACATAGTATGCGGGTACGATAGACCTCTACTCGCAGTTCGTGTGCTCGTCGGATACTGTATGTGTATGTGCGGAGAGAGAGAAAGAGCGAAAGAGAGAGTACGTATGTATGTTAGTATTGTGACAATGAATGTGATGAAGGATAAGACCCGTGCAGCAGCAGAGTCACACTTACCGGTCACATTCCTCATGAAACCAGTGCTCAAGTGCAATCAACTGTGGGATAGAGTTCCCAGAAGTCAACATGCTTGTTCTTGTATTAATACTACTACTACTAGCATTTCTATTTCCACTCATTGTAGTCATAAGATCTTTCATACGGCGTGCTTTGGCATCCCATTCACTTGAAGTATATTTACCTGAGAGTACCAGACTTTTCTTTAATTCCTTTGTTGATGATTCTTTTTCATGTTGTAAGCGTGTGATTTGTTCTGTGAATGTAAATGTAAATGTGAATATTAGTATTAGTATTAGAGGGGGTGTTAGTGTTAGTGTTAGGGTTAGGGTTAGTATTAGTATGAAGATTGGAAAGTTGGAACACGTAAGTCATAGTAAAGGCAGGGACAGCGACAAACTAACACTGACGCTGACACCAACGTAGTGATCGCACATTAGAACAGGCATACAAAGAGACATAACCCTCCTCAACATTTCATTGGTCATTGCTCAATTGCACACCTCATATGATGCGTTAAAGCACATCACATCACATCACACTTACCAGTGACACCAGTGCGATACATACACCTTCTATAACTATTCATTAATTGATAGACTGTATCAGCACAACCATTCATAGCTGCTATATGTACTGGAGTACGTCCATAAATGTCGCGTGCATAGACTTCTTGTACAGCTTCTTCATTACCAAGCTCTTCTAAAATTATTTGGACATCTATGCTACTACTACTAGCACCACTACCGGTGCCAGTGCTTGTAGCATTGTTAGCAGCAGCTGCCATAAACAATGATGTTGCTTGACTACCACTTCCAGTCCAAGGGGCAACATGAAACTCTTTGCTTTTTGTAGTTTTTAATGATTGAAAAAAATCCTTATCTAAGTTTCTGTCAATTTCAGAAATCATAGATGCCGGATCTGCTCTTTCCGAAAATTCCTGTTTTTGTTCAGCACTGTGACTATGACTATGGTTGTGGGGGTTGTTGGAGCTACTCATTACACTTCCATCGTGAGTGGTGTCATAGCCATTACCATTACCACGAGAGTTAGCATTGTCTGTAGATTCATAGTCGTGATCACCACTGACAGTGCCAGTTCTTGAGCCGGATGATGGACTCAAGTTGCTGGGTAGCTCATGATGATGTTGATGCTCAGTATTATACTCATTATTACTATTTTGCAATCGTTCAAATTCTGAAATTTTTGGTGTTGGTACAGATACAAGACCAGGCACAGGCCCAGGGGATGCACTTCTTGATGAAGGTAAGCTGTCTCTTGGACCAGCTGCACGTAAGCCATTTGGGGAAGTATCTAATGGTGTGGCACCTTTAGGCTTCCTATCTGGTGTAGAATTGGTACTTGTATTACTATTTGTTGTACCTATTGGTGTGCGTGGTTGCAAACTACTGATTCTTGTAGCCGTACTCTCATCTTCCCTTGCAGTAGTAGTTTTGATTGACCTTCCTTGCATTGAAGGACGACTCATGATCAAAATGCAAAAATTATCTTTTCTTTTGCAAAGATTCCAATATTTATATCTTCTATACCCTAATACTTGAAAAATTCGCTCTTATAAAAATCGTTAAAATCAAAGCGGAAATTTCGGTAATTTTTTGTCTTTTAGTGTCAATCCCACATTACGGTATCCCTCTCGTCCCACAAAAATTGGTGTGTCTCGAGAAAAGCATTCATTCTTGAAAGGTAAGTAATGAATAGTTTTACATTCTTCCTATGCTTGCAATATTAAGTTACAATGGTTTCAGAATTTGCAAACAATTGATTACTAAAGTTCACATAAGCAGTAGAATCGCGAGTATTTCAGCCTTGACTTTTGGTGAAATTTCACGTGGTCTCTGTTGGTTCTTTAAAAGAAGTTTCATGGTATTTACTATGCATCTACAATTCAGGCTTGCAGTGTCAAGTGAATTAAACAATCAATTGTTCCTTTATAATAAATATTGTTGTGCATATGGCTTTCATCGCTGTCGCCATGGCATCTCTTATAGTGATAGGACATTCACTAACCGTTCAACCCCTTTTCCTTTATTTTATTCTATAGTTAATACATTCATAATGTCCATTCCAGAGCTCAAGGCCAAGAAGATTGCCCGTGCTGCTGCACAAGAGAAGGCAAGTGTTGCTGCTGCAAAACAAGCTGCCGCTGATGCATCTGCTCTTACCAAGAGTATCACTGCACGTGCAAAGCAATATGAAGCAGAATATGCACAATTAGAGGCAACTGCTATTAACAATAGACGTACTGCTAAATCTTCTGGTCAAATCTATGTATCACCAGAAGAAAAGTTAGTTTTTGTTATCAGAGTAAGAGGTGTACTTAATGTTTCACCAAAGGTAAAGAAGATTTTACAATTGTTTAGATTAAGACAAATCAATAATGGTGTATTTGTAAGAGTTAACGCAGCAACAATTAAAATGTTAAGATTAATTGAGCCATTCGTTGCCTACGGTTATCCATCATTAAAGACTATCAAGGATTTAATCTACAAAAGAGGTCATGGTAAAGTAACTGGACAACGTATCCCTTTATCTGATAACTGTGTTATTTCTGCTGGTTTACCTGGTACTGGTATTGAATGTGTTGAAGATTTAGTTCACGAAATCTTCACTGTTGGTGAAAATTTCAAAGCTGCTACAAACTTTTTATGGCCCATGAAATTACAATCACCAAGAGGTGGTTTTGCTGGTAAAGGTAAATTAAACCATTTTAATGAAGGTGGTGCTTGTGGTCAACAAGGTGATGAAATTAACAAACTTGTCAAAAAGATGCTTTAAGTTTTAAACTAAACTTATATATAGTACCTTACCTTAGTAGTTATAGTTAGGAAAGCACATAGTCTTCATCACTACTAACTCGACTCAACTCGATAAACTTGTTGTAGTTGTAGTTGTAGTTGTAGTTGTAGTAGAAGTCGGTGTGTTTTGCTTGGGGGGGTGGACCGTAGTAGAATGTAGTGTAACATATACAAAACAAACAAAACAAAACCTCGTATTCTCATTCTCCTTCACTTACACTCGTACTGTCACTTCCTTGCATTCTCACACAAATTAAGGATAATGTAGAGCTTCTTGAGTGAAAATAGTCAATTCATCCATCGAAGTTGCTGTTTATCTTTGTTTGCGTTAAACTTACAGTGAAAGGAAAAGTTGGATAAGGTTTTGGTAAGATCTAACTTCACATTCGTTAACCACTTCATAGAATGTAGAAAACAGAAGATAGAAAATACGCCGCTTACACACACTGCACATTACAATAACATTACAATTTATACAATACAATCAACATGTTCACTCCCACTCACACGTCTTCTCCCACTCCCACTGTCGGGCTTTAAGGTACCACAGTGCGAAAGGTCAAACTTGTTCGCTTTTGTCTCGTGAACCTTTGCCCTGTTACCAAATCCGCACTTTTGTTTATGCTACTGCTACTGCTACTGCTACTACTACTATTGATGGTGACTTCTTTCTCATCTGCAGTAGAAGCCTCGCTATGCATGTGACTATGTCGCTGTCGGTACTTCTTGTCAGTATTAACACACTTGTACTCTCGCTTACTACAACTCACACTTCTGCTCCTGCTCCTGTTTGTGGTGGTGGTGATAGTATCACTATAAACACCATCGTCAATTCCATGCAACCAGTCAGAGTATATACTATCACAGAACACTAGAAGGGAATTATTCTCTAATAACACGCTGTATTCGTCATCTTCATCTTCATCTTCATCTTTGTCTTCGTCTTTGTCTTTTGGTTCTTTCAATACATCTACATCTGCTGAAGTAGAAGTAGTATCAGTACCATGGACTGGCCTCTTTTTGAAGGTCATTAAAACAGGTCCACCGATGCTGAGAATGGCAACCATAGGGTAGTAGTAAGGGCCATCTGTATGATGCAGTATACCTCCTTGAGTTCTGTATTCATTAATTAGTACATGGTTTGGGGCCCTGTCTAAAGGAAAAATAGGAATAGGAATAGGGACATCATTGGGTGAAGTACGAGTACGGCTATCCTGTTGAATATTGCTCTTGTTGTCAGGGATGGTTAGTTTTGTTAACTGTGTGCTGATAGTGTGCAACCAAGGAGGCAGACCTGTTTCAACATGAACCTCAGTCTGAGCCTCAGTAGTGTCAGCATCAATAGCAGCATTCAGTTCAACGACACTTGTTTTTATCATCTTTCCCCATTGTTGAAGCTTGCGACCTCTTACTTTAGTCCACTGCTTCTGTGAGTTATTGCTACTGTCAGCAAGACTTTTCCATAATGACATAGACTCTAATTCAGTATTATTATCATTTCCAGCATTATTAATGTGTGAGAGAAGAACATCAGCTGTATTGGAATTTAATACATCTGGAACATAATACAAAGCTTCGATTGGGCATTCAGTCAGGCGATACTCGTTTAGATTCACATCTAAGTCAAGAGGAATTTCCACAGACGTCGACTGAGTTGTTACAACTTTCGAAAGACTTTCATCTGAAGCTTTAGAAGATCCATCATTTTGACAAGATACGAGGCTCTCTTCTTCTTCTGTCAAACTACTCGTTTTTACTTGCATCAAAGACTCCTTCAGCATTTTTGCTTTCTCTGCCGCCATTAATGCTTTATAATCCATAATTAAATATTGCCTCTTCTTTGCTCCAATCTCTTGTGTATTATTACTTAATAAGATAGATAAAAGCACTGCCTAAACTATGATATTCAATTACTGTTATTACTATTATTACTAGGTTTGGCATGCAACTGGAGACTGGAGACTTGTTGGAGTGGGAGAGTGGGAGATATGGGAGAGATTCAGGAGCTCTATGATTCAGGATAGAGCATCACTTCTTTTTGACATTGCTTCATTATTCAAAATAGAGAAAAGATTGCTGATATTTATCAGAAAATCATTATAATTTCTTTAAAATTTATAGTAGAAAATATGGAAAACACTACCTCGATCAATGAGTTGCAGCATCCTCGATGGAATACGATGTGGGAAAAAGGAATCGATCCTGGACAAGCATTTGACACCGGTGTAGTTGGACCTTGTTTATTAAATGAAATCAAAAACAATCGTGTGCCTCAAGGTCGTGCATTAGTCCCTGGATGTGGGAGAGGTTACGATTGTATAGCATTAGCATCTTCTTCACGTTTTGTACTGGGTATTGATCTTGCACAAAAAGCAGTTGATGCTGCAAATGCTTTAAAAGAATCTGCATCAGGAACAGCTTCATGTACTAATCCTGAAAATGTCACATTTCAAGTTCAAGATTTTTTCTCTTTACCTACTGAAAGTACTACAGATAAATTCAGCTTTATATATGACTATACTTTTTTATGTGCAATAGATCCAAGTATACGTTTACAATGGATAACAAAGATGTCAGAATTAGTATTAAAAGATGGAATTTTATTAACATTAATTTTTCCTATATGTAACAAAGATGGGGGACCACCATTTGCTATGTCATTAGATTTAGTAGAGGATCTACTTATGTCTAATGAACAAAAAGGTAAATGGGAAAAGTTACAATTAGAAATTTTACCTGTTGAATTATCTCATGAGGGTAGAGGGGGACAAGCTGGAGGATTCAATGTGTCATCTGCACCAGCTGGTTCAGTAGCTTTTGAGGCGTATAGTGGAATTGGTCGTTGGAAGCGTCTTTAGGTGAGAACCGATGGAAAAGGAGGGAAGGAAGAGAAGGAAGAGAAAGATGCGAAGTGGGAGCGTGTAACTGTACTCTGTATACTGTAGAATGTAAATAACGAAAACAACTTTTACAATACTAACTAACTAATACTAACCCATACCCTAACTAACAGAAGCCCAACCCGAACCCCACACTGTTAGTCTATACACTCATCATCACCATCATCATCACCATTATCATTATCCTCATCGACCACACCGCAGCACAGAACCTTATAACTACTACCAAACCTCAAGCCTAAGCCTAAACCTAAACCTAAACCTAAACCTAGACCTAGACCTAGAAGTCTGCATGTCCTGGATATCTAGGAAAGGCAATGGCATCCCTGATATTTTCCATAGATGTCACATAACACACAAGCCTCTCAAACCCTAAACCATATCCGCTATGTGGTGTGCTACCATAGCGTCGCAAATCCAAGTACCACCAATAGTCCTCTGGTTTAAGGTTATGCTGTTCCATTTTCTTGAGTAGTACATCAAGTCTTTCTTCTCTTTGGGATCCACCTACAAGCTCCCCCACTCCTGGAACTAACAAATCAAAACTTGCACATGTTTGTCCCACTTCGCTGTCACTACCACCACCATCACCACCACCACTGTCACTCGTATGAATATCGTTATCTCTCATGTAGAAGCTTTTGATCCCACTGGGATAATTGTAAACAAATACAGGTTTCCCTTCGAAATAGACATCTGCAAGCCATTTTTCTTGTTCAGTAGATATATCACTACCAAAAACGATAGAACTGGCAGGGTCTACCAACGACTTAGCGTACGCTTTATTTTTATTTTTACCAGTAGTAGTCGCAGCGGCAGTAGCAGTAGCAGCGTCTTGCAATATGCGAATAGCATCCTTGTATTCAATCCTTGCAAAAGCTTCATCTACTCCATTACTGTTACTGTTACTGTTACTGTTACTATTACTGTTACTGTTACTGTCAGTGTCAGTGTTGGTGATACCAGCAAGTTTCTTCAGTCTCTGTACCAACCCAACACTTGTACTTGTACTTGTACTTGTACTTGTATTCTTCTCTTTACCTAATTTATCATGAAACTTTTCAAAAAATAATAAATCATCTTGACAGTGATTTAAAACTTCCCTTACGACATATTTGATATATCCTTCTGCATTATCCATAGCATCATGTATGTTAGCAAATGCCATTTCTGGTTCAACCATGTGAAATTCAGACAAATGACGACTAGTATTTGAATTTTCTGCACGAAATGTTGGACCAAATGTGTAAATGTCCCCCAGTGCCTACGAAGAAGAAGT
>JACKZZ010022544.1_pt1 | contig 16926 bp, 14 predicted proteins | sample 8027871 | NCBI WGS metagenome assembly JACKZZ01 (sample SAMN15724774, study PRJNA655200) | protist metagenome | isolation source: fluorescence activated cell sorting (FACS) single amplified genomes of... | place: USA: West Boothbay Harbor, Gulf of Maine | collected 2000-07-19
GCGGCATCTTTTCCTCGGGCACTCAGCCGTGCGCGGCGTTCTCGAAGCTCGATTTCACGGTCGTGGGCCGCATCCTGCTGGAGGGCGTCTCCATCGCGGGCACGCCGCTGAAGGGTCACAAGGAGCTCGAGAAAACCGCCGTGTCCGACCCCTTTCTCGGGCCGGATTTCGCCGACATGCACCGGTGGCTCGTCACCCACGTGCGGACCATCCGGCTGCCGCCCTGGTTCCAGGCCGTGGTGCGCGCCTCCGTCGGCGTTTCTGCGGCCGGGCAAGGGGGCGGCAATCAGCGCACCTCTCCCAGCAGCCTACCCCGCGTGACGTGGAGGGACGTGGCGGCGGTTCTATCGACGATTCAACCGGGATTGTGCTCCGCTGCTGTGGCCGAAAAACTGCTGCGATGGGGGCTCTCGGTCTTCCCCGAAGACGACTTTAAAGGCGCGCCCGTGCCCACAGAAGATGGAACGCTGTGCGCGCAGCGGCCCTGCTGGTTTTGCCCTGACATAGTTCTCGACAGCGGGAGGATCGTCCCGAGCGCGAAGCGCAAGGTGGTTTCGCTCCCGCAGCCGTCCGCCCGCGTGGTGCGGTGTGAGGCGTTTTCCGAGCCGGGGTGGGAGGCCCGGCTGGGGCTCAGCGACCCCTCGGACATCGCCACGGTCGCGGCGAACCACTCGCAGATCAACAGCGGCGAGTTCTGGAGGTACTGTAAGACCATGGGTATGTATGACTCCACAAACAGTGTGAGTTTTTCGCCCCTGGTGGACAAGCTGCACGCCGCAGTGACTGTTCACGGGCAGGAGCGGCAGGTTCTGTTTGCGCCCTACTGCGCCCTGGACGCCGGCGTCTTCGGCGAGGAGCAGTACAAGAGTTTGAAGGAGGCCTTAACCGTGCTGGGCTGCCACTTCCACTCGGATCCGTTTCCGAAGAAGGATAACAAGCACAAGTACCGCGGCGCCACCGCCCAGTTTGCCGCTTTGCACCTGCAGAAATTGGGAGCGCAGTCACTCGAGTGGAGCAAGCTCTCCGCCGGGCAGCGGGCGGAGGTACGGCGCTTCCTGCTGTGCGAAGACTCGGCTCCGGATGCGGCCGCGATCGCGAGCAACGACGAGGTGCGCGAGGTGCTGCTGGGCCTGCCCTTGGTGGGGGAGGGGGTCTCCTTCAGAGAGTGCGATTTCGTGCGGAATCAGGGGCTGGTGGGGCTCCTGCGCGCAGCAGACGCGAATATACCCGTGTTTTTCGAGTACGACCCGCTGTATCAGACGTTCGTGAAGAACGGGAAGATTGACGTGAAAGGAGCGGTGGAGGTGGTCGTAAAACACGTGGAAAGGCTGAGAAAAGTCAGAGATGACAAGCTGGATGAGATTGTGGTAAGTATTAGAAACCAGGCTGAGAAAAGTCAAAGATGACAAGCTGGATGAGATTGTGGTAAGTATTAGAAACCGGCGGAGATGAGGAACAGGTTGCAGTCATAGTAGTTGAGTAACGTTCATGTATGATGTTTGTAAATCATGATGCGGTGAACAGTGATATGTGATTTTCGACAACCAGCCATGTTGTGTTTCTATTTTCTTTTCCCCCAGAAAACCGCTGCCACGAGTCCTTGCGCCGGTAAAATCCTCCCACTTGTGCAGTGCCCGTTGTACAACGGTCAACCGCTCACTTCTTTCTGGAACGTCAAGGACCCACTGGTGGACTTCCTGAGGAGTAACGACGGCTTCACGCCGCCCAGGATCCTCACCAAGAAGTTCGACTCGCCGCTGGAGGAGCACCTGCGGACCCCCAGAACCGACATCAGCGATTTAGTGGCCTTACTCCAGGAAGAGGTTCAGCGTGACATCCGGGATGCGTCGGCGCAGAACTTCTATCTGCACATCCTTCTCTGGCAGCTCTACGGGTTTTCGCAGCAGCATCTGGAGAATTCGGGGCTGGCCGACATGAATATTCTGCCCATCAAGGGCCGGTGGGAGCGGCCGAAAAACGTCTACCTGCTGGAACAATCTAAACAGTTTGTATCGAAAACCACGGCGCCACAGATCTGCCTCGCGGACTTCGAAGGACTTGCGTTGGGACCGTTCAAGGTAAGAAATGGGAAAATTTGTTTTCACTGGCTGGAATGAGTCATGAGTCATGTGAGAGTTTCGTTTAGATTTGTCGTTGATTCGGTGTTACATAACTTCTCCCTCCCTCCCAGGTTCTCTTCGCCTCCACCCCCGAGGTTTCCCTTGTTGTCGAGCAGTTGACCCAGCTATCGCGGGAGCACTCCCAGGTCTTAACCGATCTTCTCATCCGAGAGTTTTCCGTCCTATATGAGTTCCTGGAGGAGCACCTGGGCGCGCACCCCAACGGCTCGCACCACGGCTCTCTCGACGAGCTCCAGGGGGTCGCGTGCTGCTTCGGTGAGGAGCAACGTTCGCTGAATCTGCCGCGCCTCTTCACGATGAACCGGGTGATGGACCAGCCGCCCTTTCACCGTATCCACAGCGGAATCCACAAGTTCAAGGAGCTGTGGAAGCTGCTCAAGGTGCGCCAGAGCGACCACAGCAAGCCGCTGCCGGAGAAGGACAGTATTCGACATATCCTCTTCTCCGCCCCGGATTCGTCGAAGGACATGGCCGTGCGGGCGGCGAACGGGGAAATCGTCAGGTTCCACCGCCTCATTTGGGACTCCATCTGCGGGAAGGCGCCGGCAGTGCGGGTCGGGTCCGGGGGGAGTTCCTCGCCCGGCGGAAGCAGCCCCCCGCCCGCCGGAAGCAGCCCCAGTGGCAGTAGCCGCGACGATTGCATGCTTCACCCCGCGAAGTGGACCTTCGACGCGTCGGACTACCCGGCGGAGGTGGTCCGCGCCCTCCGCGTCTACTGCTACCTCGGCGCGGTGGACGGCGTGGTGCCGCCTGCGAACCGCGCCTCCGCGGGGTCTCCGCGGTCGCAGTCAGGCAAACTGGAGCTGAGGCACTACTACGCGATGCAAAAATTGGCGGAAACCGCGGGTATAGGCCATCTTTCTGAGTATTATGCCGCAGTCCTTGAAGATGCGGATCGCGAACGCGACCACGTGGACGCGGGCGGCTTCGGGGGCGTGCACGACGCTCCTGCGTACTGGACCAACCGCGTCGTGGACTCGCGCAAGAAGACGTTCTTCACGACGGTGGACTGCCCCGGGCTGGTCCAGAGACTGGAGGCGGCGATGAACGCGCGCAACCAGCATTGTAACTGCACGAAGACGTTTCGGGTTCAGTCCGTGAAGCGCGTCGAAAACTCGGTGCTGCTGGCCCAGTACTACGGCGCGATGGAGGCTCTGCGGCACCGGCGCGGCTGCTCGAAGTCCGAGGGGCACGGCGGGCGGAAGCGGGTGGCCGACGTGGAGCCGCGGATTCCGCAAGACCACTGGAAACTGGGGCGGGAGAACTTCCTGGAGAAGGATTTGAACGAGGTTTACCTGTTTCACGGCACGAACAGGAGTCTTTTAAAGATTATCACTCAGGAGGAGGGGTTTGATGAGCGTGTATCGGGGACCGGACTGTACGGACAGGGCATCTACGCGGCGGAGAACGCCTGCAAGAGCCATCAGTACACGGACAAGTCGGCGAACAACGTCATGATTCTGTGCCGCGTGCTGCTGGGGAACCCGATGTACACCGACACGGGTCTCAGCGGACGGAGACCGCTCGACACGAAGAAGTACGACTCAGTGATCGCGAACAAACAGCAGCAGCTAGGGCGCTTTCAGTACCACAGAGAATTCATTGTCTACGATAGGCACCAGATTTACCCGGAATTCATCATCAATTACTCCTAGTTTACGAAAGTAATACTGTAACATCAGGTTTAAAACCTGGACCACGGACCGACTACGGTCATCGTCACATTGTACGACGCGGTGAAAGAATCAGTTGGGACGGCTGGTTCTAGCGGCCAGTCCCTCGTCTGAGTTCAGTCACCACACCATCATCAACGCCAATGCACGACAACAACGACTCAAGAACTTAATAACAGAGACACTGTACTACCATTTGAATCACTCCTTGCTAACCAAAATGTACAGAAGATAACTCTGACGAGCTCAACTTTCCAGATTCGGCGCCATTCCGGTCCGAATCTGAAAACCGTAAAACGCATCACGCTTTGTGAATAATTTGGAAGCACCACACCTTACGACGGTAAACTCCTTCAATGGCTGTTGCTGCCTTGTAGCAACTACTGTTACACACGGTAATAACAATCATGACTACATAGGAAGGTTTTCCGAAATCTTCGAGTACCGCACACTTAGGATACGTCCGATTAACACAATTCAGAACCTTCAGTCTGACCGTGTTCGCGCTGAGAAGCAAGGCTAACCATTATAAGGCTATTCCAGAGAGTATCCAGAGGCACCCTGACCCTTAAAGTCTTTCACCCCCAGTCAAGATGTCGTTGCGTTCTCTCGTCTCGTTCCTGCTCGGCTGCACCGCGGTTGCAGGCGACCTGGTCCCGTACACCCCGGTCGTCCTCTGGCACGGGATGGGCGACACCTGCTGCCTCCCGTTTTCGATGGGCAATGTTCAGAAGCACATTGAATCCGAGGCGAAGGAGCGCGGGCTATCGGTGTTTGTGCACTCTATCCGCATTGGTAGCAACGAAGCCGTTGATGAGGTTGAGGGCTTTTTCGGGAACATGAATCACCAAGTGGCGGCGGTTTGCGAGCAACTCCGGCAGATCCCAGCGCTCCAGGGCGGATTCAATGCGATTGGGTTCTCGCAGGGGGGGCAGTTGATGAGAGCTTACGTCCAACGCTGCAATAACCCGCCGGTGAAGACCCTGATTACGATGGGGGGCCAACACCTTGGTGTGAGCGAGGTGCCGGGCTGTATCGGGCCGAATCTCCCCCTGTGCAAACAGATGGCGGAACTGCTCGGCAAAGGCGCTTATCTCCCCGGAGTTCGAGATGTCTCCATTCAGGCGCAGTACTTTCGAGCGCCAACCGAGAAGGCCGCTTATCTGAAGCACAACATCTTCCTGCCGGACATCAACAACGAGAGACCACTGCTGGCCTTGGAGGGGGGCTTGGAGGGGGCCTCGGACGCGGCGCGGAGGGATCGGGTGAGACGGCAGACCTACAAGGACAACCTCACTTCTTTGAAAAGACTGGTCCTGATCATGTTCGAGTACGATTTCGTGGTGGTGCCCAGGGAGAGCAGTTGGTTCGGCACCTTTGCGTGGGGAAAACTGGATCGGGGGAGCCTGCTGAGGATGAACCAAACGGACGTGTACAAGGGCGATTTCATTGGGCTGAAGGCTCTGGATCAGGCCGGAAAGATCGATTTCAAAACCTGCCCGTCGATGCACATGAAATTCACGATGGACTACTTTAAGACGGAAGTTCTGGAGCCATATCTGCTGCCGCCAAAGGGGGACGAAGTTAAGAGTGAGGTTGGGAGCGACGTGTATATCTAAAAGCGACTAAGTTGGGGGAAAATTCAACTGTTTCGGAGAGTTCTAAAGATTGTTTGAATCACATCATGATGATGATCTGTGCACCTTCGCACGGCGGTCTGGGACGCCATCTCGAGAGTCTTTTGCGCCTCAGTACGCGGAAGCCTACTAAGGGACATGTACCAGTTTTTCAAAACCTCGAATTCCGACATGCTACGAGGAAGTGTCTGTTCTGATTTGTTGGTCATAAAGTGAATACAATGGTTCATACGGTCAGCTCCACACCACGTATGGGCGCCAATCCTCTGTAAACTCTCTCCGGATTCAAACCCGCATTTTGCTCTCCAGGCCAACCTATTAAGTTCCGGTGAAAAGCGGGACGGATTCAGTTGTTAGTCGCAACCTGTATCTTGTTAGTCGTTGGTAACCTCCGCGTCCAAGATTTATCTAGAAACAAAGTCAGTTGAATTTCCCCTCAAGAGTACTTGTGTAGACGATTTAGGAATTTGCTACTGTAGTTAAACATTCTACCGCAAAATGGATCTCCTTCCTGAGTACCGCGCGCGCTTCCACCAGGGTGCCAAGGCTGTTGATATTATCAACACCTATGGGGAGGGAAAGTTGCCTGCCGCATGCTCGTCGGAGCTGCGCACGAAGCTCAAGCTCGGGCCGAAATGCAAGGTTCGCACCATCATCGACAAAACCCGCATTGATAGACCGGGATACGGGGGAGGCGGCCCCTTCGGAGACGGGTTCCGGAGGGACAAATGGCGGTTCTACAGCAAGGTCTGCCTGGCGAAAGACCGCGGTACTGAAGTTAGCTTCATTTACGACCGGGAGAGGACGACGTCGTCGCGCGCTATCAGGGAGCTGTTACAGTATAATTCGGAATCTCTTCAGAACAGAAATCAGGTTATCTACTCTTCCAACGCGGATTTTTCTCGAATGGTGCAGGGGGTTTTCGGGACCACGCGGGATAGGATTGGGCGCTCAGATTCCACGGATTCGTTTGAGCGCGTCTTTGAGGAGATGCTTTGTGAGGAGATTTCGCGTCGGCACGTCGGGGTTCCGCACCCCCCCCTCGTTTTCCTGCTCCTCTCCTTCGGCGACGGAAAGTTCCAGGTGGCGTCTCCCTACCACTACGTGGAGTTTTCGCTGCGCCTGCAGTGCTCTGACCCCGAGCTTGACACCAAGTTGCGCAGCACCCTCCCGATGGTGAGGCGCAACCTGCGGTGTCCGGAGGCGTGGGCGATTTTGGACCCTAAAAAGGATCTGGCTGGCTTCCTCGAGCGGATCCACGAGATCGACAATCAGTTGGCGGAAACTCGGGGCAGGGAGGCCGAAGAGTCGGTTTCTGCGGAGGGTGCTGGGGGCGGCGGACAGAGCGGGATTCCGGCGGGGGAGTCGTGTCCGTGGTGCCTCGAAGGATTGACGGATAAGCGGACTCTGAAGCCCACGAAGGACGGCACCCTCGGTCACCACTGCCGCGCGATCGCCCAGCTCAAGTGCTCGGACCGCCGCTGCAAGAGGGAGTGGTCCAACACCAGGATGCTCTATAGCACGGTCGACGAGTGCTGGGTGGAGTCCTACTGCAAGAGGTGCAGTGACCGCGGGTACGGGCTTGTAAAGGGACGGGTGGTATCGTGCGAAGCCTTCTCGGAGACCAGCAATGAGAGGCTCAACAAGCAACGGGATTTGGAGGCAGAAAAGCGGATGATGCAGGAGGAAAAAAGAAAGTTGGAGGCGGAAACTAGGGCGAAAGAGGCTAAGGAGAGGGCTGAGAGGGAGCAGAAGGAGGCTGGTGAGAGAGAACAGAGAGAGGCTGAACAGAAGGCTGCGGCCGCTAGGAGGGCGGTTGAGGAACAGTCGAGGGAGGCTGAGAGGAACCGTCTTCCCAGTAAGGGTCAGAAGGATTCGGGTAAGGCCGCGGGAAAATCGAGCGACTCCAAGGAAAAATCGTCTAAGGATAAGGGCAAGGGGAACTCCGGGTTTGGTAGTGCTTCTTCTGATACCGGGGGTGCGGCTGGTGGGCCAGGAAAGGGAACTGGGGGCGGTGGTGGAAATTCCAACGGCGGCGGAGGCGGTGGTGGAGACTCCAACGGCGGCGGAGGCGGTGGAAATGGCGCAGGTAACGGAGGTGGGCAGGCCCCACCTCAAGTTCTCCGACTCGATGCTGAATCCGGGGGATTAACAGAAGTAAAGCGTGAAAAACCTTCCACCAACTCCAGCGGTAACACCAAATTATCCGGCGCAGGTACCGCCGCTGGTGCTGATGACTCTGCTTCCGTTGTTGATTCCGAGCCCTACGGTCCGTTTGAGTACGGTTGGGTCCCCCTGAGGGAGCTTTGGTTCTCTCAGGAGGAATGCTCCTTCGAGTTCCAGGCGAAGGAGTGCGGGAATTTGGAGGATTTCGCGGCGGTTTTGCGGGCCTCATCCGAGCACGGCGCGCAAGAGCCGCACGAAATCCTGGGCGACGGGAACATGCTCAAGGTGGTCAGGCTTTGGGACGGAAATTTCGGGGACGGGTCCCGCCTGGTTTCTATGGACAACCGCCGGCTCGAGGCCATGAAGCGAGCGTTTCTCACGCGGGGGGAGGGCGGAGAAAGAATCGGAAACAAGGAAGTTCGCGTGAAGATCTTCGAGTCGGCTGACGACTACGGACCGCTCAGATTCGCGGCGAAATTCGGGGAGAACGGGGGGAAGAAGCACTCTATCCGCATCAGGGACGACCGAAATTTGCACGAAATGAAGGAGAGGCTTGGGGAGCAGCCGCCTCAGGGGGCGAGGAACCGGGGCAACCAGGGCGGGAATCAGAGCACGGGGACTAGTAACGTTCCTGAGTCGTCCAGCCCCAGTACGGATTTGGTCCCCCCCGAAACCGAAACTACTGCCGAGAAGATCAAAAAGTTGAAGGAGAGGCGGGGACACCTCTCTGAGCTGTGCGAGGGTTGTATTTCCTGGGGGGACTGTATGGGGTACTTCGTGGACCCGATGCTGGTCGGTCTTGCCCTTCGCGTACTCGGAGAGGACTGGCGCTGTGAGGAGAGCGAGTTTAGGATGCGCCACGACCCCGCGTCCGGAGTGGCGGTCTACACCTCGGAGATGGCCTTCGGGGAAGGAGTTAAGGTGCTCACACAGTTCAGGGGGGCAGCAGACCCGGCCTGGAGAGAGGAGGAGGAGGGGACTGAGACGGAAAGCCCAGTGCACGCTGGGGAAGATTGGTAAATACGATACTTTATCGCAGGAAATATTAGGCTCATAAGAGAAATTTATTATTTTATACACACCGTTCTCAATAGCTCACTAAAAATCAGATTTTATATACGATATAGCGGCCGCAAGCCGCCCCTTGATTTTATGGATTGAAAGATTCGAGAGCAACACGAATAGAAGAGACGAATAGAAGTGGATGGATGGATGGATATTAAGTTAGAACTACACGGAATATGACAAATCATAAGCACCGCATCACGCTTCGCTTTTTCAAAAAACATACGAATGTCCGGTCGAGGAAGGAGATAGGCCCGATTAACACAATTTATGGGGGGGAAGACCGAACACCCCGAAAGTAGCGGCTTCAGTCTGACCGTGTTCGCGCCGCGGAGGAGCAAGGCTAAACACCCAGAACCACCCCTTCCTACGTTCGACAAGTCAAAATCAAAATATCCTAAGGCTATTCGCTATTCGAGAGTTTGTCACTACCCAGAGTCAGACTGTCACATCCCTATCCCTAAGCCTTCCCATTCGTCCCCACACACCCCTGTTTTTTCAGTCCTTTTTTCAGTCCCAACCCCCTTGGTAATCGAGCGGAAGATGAAGCCGATCCAGCCGTTTGCGCGCACGTGCCTGCGGCGGTTTTCTGCGGCGGCAGAAGGTGCCGTGGAGACCTGCGTCGAGCGCTCCGAGGTGGTCAAGGAGGCGGCCGCCGCATCCGCCAAGGCCGCGCGGAACCCGCGACACATGCAGGGGCGGGGGAGGATCCACCAGACGCTCTCCCTCATCCACGCGACGCCGCGGACGAACGGACACTTTGATGCTGCTTCCGGATCTGGTTCTTCTGCTTCTTCTTCGGCAGATGGCGGAGATGCTGATCTGGAGGACGCCTCCACCTTCCCCCGGCGCCTCCAGTACAACCACTCGCGGAACTCGAACGAGTTCACCCGGAAAAGGCTCGAATATCTCCTTCATTCACGCCATCAGCTAGCCGAAAGGTTGGCCGTTCTGGAGAAATCGCAGGGGGACCATACCGGGGTAGACCCGGCGCTGGGACAGACGCGACAGCTCTTAATAGATGTGGTTCAGGAATTGGAGATGCTAGCTCATGAGGATAACGTAAGTGTCTATGGTGATTGGATTGGAATTTGGGACGGTCTCTCGAGTCTCGAGTCACATGATTATTTCCCCCTTCAGCCCCCCGATGCTCCGGCCCAATCCACCGAGGAAGCTCTCACGCGGCAGCTCTCGAAGTACCCGGGGGCGAAGGAGTCCCTCGATTCCCAGAAGGAGCGGTTGGAGTTGTGGAGCTCGCTCGAACAAACCCATAGATTACCGGACATAATGTTGCGGCGGCCTAAGGGAAAGGTGGATCCGCTGCTGGTTTTGAACCGCCAGCGGCAGATGGTGCACGCCCGGGACACCTCCCGCTTCGAGCGCCTGAAAACGCTGTGGACCTACTCGAATTCGCACGGAATCTCCTGGGATGAGCTCGATGAGGAGTACTCTAGGTGGGCTCAGCAGGGCCAAGAGAGAAGGAGGAAGTGGTCGGAATATGTAAGTGCTCATAGCGAAGTTTGTCTGTGAACCTTGAGAATCAAAATCGGTTTCCTTGACACCTCAGCTCTATCTACGCACGGTTTCCCCCAGGCGCAACGCAAGGATACTTCGATTGCTGCCGGTCAGATGGGTCAATCCCGAGAAGTTTCTAAGGAGCGCGATATCCTGGCTCAGGTGGAGGAAGTAGCTCTCATCGTCGCAAAAGGCCGGGTTGAGAAGCAACTGAAGAGAAGGAAAGAGAAGAATTCGGATTGGGAGGTAAGCAGGCTGACTGCAATCTCAAAGAAGGAACGTGAAAATTTTGTTAGTGTGTTGAACGTTTTAGCACCCGCGTTTCCCCCCAGGACCCGACGGAAGTCGCCCGCGTGACTATGGAAAACGCCATCGTTCGCGGGTACATGCAGCGGTGGAAGCGCGCCTACTTGGCTCATCACAGGCCGGGTCAGCTCATTCGTCATTTGAAGGAATTTTCTCTCACGCGGGCCAACGAACGTGAACTTTCCGAGCGTTTTCAGAAGGCCGACTGAGCTCTTGAACATTTCTCCAGTACCACTTTTCGCGACACCCACTGCGGTGAATTTCTTACAGACTGGGAGAGCCGGCTGGACCTGTGTTTTCTCTTGACACCTTCGTGCCCGTTTCATATCTTAACTCCTCATAAGGCCAGCTCTCTCATACAGACTAGGCAGTCCACTTTCTCATACGATTGTGCCTCTCTCATACGATTTTAACTGCGTCCTACAACCACCGCTCTCATATCCTACTAAGCCGGTGATGAATCGTAATCTCGTGCGTTCGAGTTCTCATTCATAAGCAGTCAGCCTGTTTTGGCATTCTCCTCCCGTTCGCGGCCCTCTCCTTCTCTTGTCATACGTTACCCTCCCCTTCGTTCGCGGCCCTCTCCTTCTCCTGTCATATGTTGCCATCCTCCTCACGAATGACTCCGCCCTCTCTACTCCGTACCCCCGTAACCCAGTGCTCTTCTGTACTTGATTCTTTAGGTAATAGCTCCTGTTGTTTAGCTGTTTAGCTTGATTTCCTACCCCTCCTAAAATGTCCGGTGACGACGTCCAAGCCCCTACGCGCCAGGCCGCGCAGATCGTCGGCGGGATTCGGGGCGCGGGAGCGAGAAAGCGCCAGTCCGGCCCGGTCTCCGGCGGCGGGGAGAACGCGAGTGGGATGAATCCCAATAGCGGTGGGGGGAAGTCGAATGCTGTGATGAGGTACTACGGAGAGAGTATGGGAAGCCAAATCCACTTGGATCCGGTGGCCGTCGTCATCATGGGAGTAGCTTTCGTCTTCACCGTGCTTATGGCGCACCTCGTTGTCAAGTTTCAGGGAGCGGTTGTGGCCTCCGCCTAAGTTTAAGTCAAAGGAGCTAACGTGGCTTAAGTATTGGGAAGGAACGGGAAACTGCAGGGGTTGGGATGAGAGTTGGGAAGGAAATTCCAATTGGAACGTAGCGGATCATCATGAGGAGTCGGAGGGAAACGATCACGGTGATGATCATTGGGAATCGGATCATTGGTGATCAAGAATCGTTGGGTCGACACGAAATCCGGGTAGTGGATAGAACGAGGTTCACCCCCGGCAGGAAGGCGGTCGATCCACAAATTTCGAGAATATAGCGAAACCTGTACTACCGAGGAGCAGCTCAGTTGCAACTGCCCCCACAGGATTCTTTTTCCACCGTAAATGTGTTCATTCGAGAGAAGCTTAACGTGGAGTCGTGAATAAGAGTCCTATCTTGAGTCCGAGTCGTGAGCTTCATTAGCTGAGGCGAAATAAGTCGTGGTGGATAAACTTATCAGGGTCACCCCGGGCGTGAGGCTAAGCTGCCATCCCCAAATTCAAATTCCCGCTAAATGTAGAGACTTTGTTTTTGTGCTACTGAAACTTCGAGCTACTCAGCCTCACGGCTACTACACATCTACTTACGGCGTCCGCTATAGTCTACGGAAGCAGATTACATTTACATTGCCATCGCTCTTAGAACCCATCCCCTTTCCCCACCATGGCGGATCGAAAACGCGCTTTAGCGGCCAAATGGTTGGACCCGATTTCTGCGACGTTGGACCAGGAAACGGACCAGGTCTCGGCTAGAAACGCTGAGATTGAGTCAAATATCAACGGCCTGGAGGACCGAATCTCGACTTTAGAATCAGAAATGCAGGAATTCACCAAGTTTCTCGATGGGCAACTTATGTTTTTGAAGGATCTGGAGCTGCAGCGGATAGATATAGGGCTGTAAGTGAAGTGACGAAGATTGAAATGCAACCTCAAGGCTGACTCTCTCGACCGTCACAGTTGACTTCTAATCAACCGTCTCCTCAGGTACATGCAAAAAACCCAGAGTCACTCTGTAACCTGGTATAAGTGCATTGTCAACGAGATCGAGATTAACACGATGTTGCAAAAAAATAAGCAGAAACGGAAGGGGAACCCCCCAGAGAAGAGGCTTTCCGCCGGAGATGTCAAAGTTCCAGCAGAGGAAGATGGAAAGGACGGCAAAGACCCCCACGGCGGCGGCCCTCTTAAGACGCGGGTAGCGAGGTCGCGGACGGAGACGGATGATTTGTGGTCGAAACACATGCACAGACACGAGGCATCGGTTGTTGCAGTCTCCCATAAGCGGGAATACGTACAAAACCTACTCTCCAGGGAGCAAGAAATCCTGCAATCAGCGTGTGAGCACATGGACCGGTATATCCAAGCCGTGAGTAGGAATATAGCGCGGTTGAGGGAGACGCGGGACATCTTCTTGATAACCACGCGAGAAGCGAGGAAAGAGCTAGCTATGCAGCGTGAGACATTGATCACGCGGAAAAACATTTACGCGCAGCTGTAGGCGCGGTACAGTCTGAGTTGCTGTCTACGGCACTCGTGCTACAGGTTCTGTACTACCACACATTTACACTTTACTTGCCTTCTCAGGCACCCTGACTTTCGCCCTGTTTTGGGGCCCCATTTGAGCTTTTGACACTCTCGTTAGTGTCACCATTCTCTTCGTAAGAAATACCCCTCGTAAGGAGCGCTCTGCTCCTCCCCAATCCGCAGTCTGTTCGAGGTCGATTCGTAAGGCCCTTTTTTGAATTCGTCGCGCGCAAGCGGTGTAGCGTTAAACCCCGGCCTCGTGATGTCACCCAGGTTGCCCTTTGGTCAGAAATTCTTACTGTTAAGATATCACACGAAAATTCGTCATACCATGTTGTATAGCCACGGAAATCCCTCGCTTTCGACTTTGGATCTGGGTAGTGACAGGAAATAGGAAACGCTGGCGGTGTATCGAAGAGGTACCCTGATAGTTGTTTGTCGCGAGGAAAAACTCAGTACAAGTTTAGCCCCCACATGAGTAACGCTGTCGAGACCAAGTCTGACCCCAAATCACGAACTATTTCACTTTCATCACGCAAAGCCATCCGTGATTTCGGCTAACTTACGATTAGTATTGCATTACGTGTTGTTACACGACTCACGAGTCTGATTAGTCTTAGAGGTATCATCCCCCTTATTGGATTTGCTCACCATCTGGATTAGCCTTCAACTTCAAGTTCTCACGACCTTTACCCGGCCAGATTTTAGCGATGGACGACGACGAGGATTTTTGTATGGGTGGTATCGAATTACCGGTGGGTGGGACGAGTTCGGAGTCGGTTGAGAGCGAGCTAGGCCCCGCGGAGCCCGAAAGCGACGGTGAGGACGGGGCTGGGAAGGACACGTTTGACCGGGGGCACGTGCACGGCCACCACGGGCATGGACATCACAATCACGGAGGACACGGCCACCACGGGCATGTACACGGCCAAATAACACTTCCGGGGATTCAGCCGCATCGGGATGCGGGGCACGGGCATCATCTGGGAGGGGGAGCGGAGTCGAATAGTCCGCAGAATCATGAAGGAGGTAGGTCTGAAATTGGAGTGTATACCCGAAGAATCGACCGATGTAATTGATGTAGTCGATAGACCTCCAAACAAATTTCCAGCTGTCCCCCGAGTTTCCCTTTCCATTACATTGTTCCTCTCTCCTTCCCTCCAGATTCAATCTCGTCCTGTAAAGGCTCCCAACGTTCTTCTCCGAAATCCACGTGTTTACCCGTGGAACTCGAGCCGCATGATGATATTCCTTTTGACCTATTACTAGGAGAAGCCAAGGGCGGGCCTGTGGCTGCGGAGGAATACGATAAATGTTTCCTTTTCCTAGATTATGACGGCACCCTCCGCGAGTTTGAGGATGATCCAATGGCCGCCACCCCTTCCGAGGATCTGAATTACCTTTTTTACGTTCTTTGTGAGTTGAGGGAGAAGCTTAGAACGGTAATAATATCGGGGCGGGATGCCTCCTTCCTCGAGAACTATATGGGCCACCACAAGGCTCTGACTTTGGTTGCTGAACATGGGTATCAGGTTAGGAGGGCTTACGAGAGCGAGTGGGCCACCAAGGGAAATTCTGAAAACAATGAAAACGATATTGACTGGCGAGATCAAGTTCTGGAGCAAATGAAGAAGGTTTCCGGAGTCAGCGGGAGTTTTGTCGAAGAGAAGGCGAAATCGGTCGTGTGGCACTATCGGGCGGTAAGTAGTTACTAGTTAGGATGAGAATCAGATTTGGAATCAGACTCGAAATTATTGAGGATATTCAGCGTTTTACCCCCTATTTCCCGCCTACTTGCTCTCTAGGTAAATCCACCAGAAGATGGTGACGAAGCGGCTCGGAATTTGCTACAGTTTCTCGAGCTAGTGGGATTCCCCATGGAACGAGTCTCGAAGGGGCACAAAATGATTGAGGTTTTTGGGCCACAAGGTAGGTAGAACTGTTTAACTTGGTCAGTGAATCTAAGGGTGAGGATCTTAAGAACTCCGTTGAATATCTTTCGTTTCCCCCCTAGGTCCCACAAAAGGCGCCTGCCTCCTCGACCTGGTTTCCCAGTTTCTGAATGAGGTGAGTGAGGCTACTAAAGTGCTAGTTCTTAGTGCGGGAGACGATGTGACCGACGAAACCATGTTTGCTTGCTCCAGAGATGATCTTCATGAACGGGCGCGGCAGAAAATCATAGACATGGTCTCAGTCAAAGTGGGCGCCGGAAAAACAGGGGCGAAGTACCGAGTCCAATCACCGATAGAGCTGAGGCAGGTGATATCGGCGCTGATTCAGAAGTTTTCTCTGACGAATAACTACGGTCAGTTCCCCGGAGTCGGTCTGGAACATGGGAATGGGATAGGGGGGCTGGGGGCCCCTACAGGAAATGGTTCCCAAGAAAGCCCCAATGTGGCCTATGCTACCGTTGCTGAGTCCGTCGCATCGAAACCGACGCTGGATTCGCTGTTTTTCGGCGGGCCTGGCCCAGGTTCCGGTCCCGCATCCGGCGGGGAAATGTCTCCGCAATCGCTGCCGTCGCTGCCGCTGCATACGGATGCCGCCGGTCTGAGCGCTCACCTCGGTCCTGGAAGCGAATCGCCACCGAAAGAGAGTGATCAGAGTCATCGGTCGTAGTCGGTTGTAAACGACGATTGTCAACGGCCATGGAGGTTAATTTGCATCTTAACAGCTATACTCACCTTATTATCGTAAAAAAATCAAGTGATAGCTGCCGATCGTACCCCATGTTCGGCGAGAAAATCCGATCCCTGATCCCCGTAATTGTTGACGTTTTGACGATCATCTTAATCGTAGCGTAGGAAGACGTTCTACCGGTCATATTTTGCTTTGCGAGGCTGATAAATTAGACCTGTTCTTGTCGTTGCACTTGTAGACGTTGTGAACCCGTTTTTTCGAGACGTTGAGAGCCCCCGAGACGAGAATCTAACGGAACGTTTGAGAGACCTGAGCTGCTATCCCGAGCTGTTACCGACACGTTGAGACGTAGCGTAGCGTACGTTGAGAGCCGTCATACGCATAGATTCATAATCATACCGCCGACCGACAGCGATCGATTGCGGCCACTTCACTTCATTCACCGCACGTGTTTCTTTCCATTCTCTCTTATCGGTTGATGTTTTTTAGGCGTGTGGACGGAAGGTCTATACGGCTTGAAAGTAGGCTCTATAGTCGGAGGATGAAGCAGCTGATCTAGTCTAGGTAGGTGTCTAGCGTGATTAGCCTGTTTTTAGGCTGTTCAGTTGAGAATTATCAGGATTAGTTTTTGTCTAGAAGAATTACCCTTAGATTTTCACTCCAAAGAGTCTTTAGAAGGCTCTTTCAACCCTTGAGATTCCCTAAGAATCTCTCTAAGAATCTGATTCTGAATCGGATTCCTACTTCGTAGTGCAGACTGTCATAACAGGCAAGTCGCACTCACTTAACGCCCCTACTTTTTCTTAGTTTTTCCCCCAAATCCCGACAAGATGGGTGACGACCGCAAGCAGCTCGTCGCTCTCTATAATTTCGACCCGAGCAAGATCGACTGGCCTTTTAAGAGGCAGAAACCCCTCCCTTTACACACCGGTCAGACAATCAAAGTCCTCTACGATGATGGGAGTGATTGGTTGCTTGGGATGTTGGTCTCAGACCCGTCCAAGAAGGGGTAAGACCAAGTTGGGATGCTGGTTTCGGACCCGTCCAAGAAGGGGTAAGGCTGAATGATGAAGGAAGAAGTGAGTGATGACTGAGTCGATGATCACGAATCAGATGAGTGTGAATAATTCTGACTAATTCTGACTCAATTCCCCGATAATCTCATTTTATTCCTCCTCTCAGGCACTTCCCCTGCACCCTCCCCCCAGTTACTTCCCGAAGAACTAC
>JACKZZ010019473.1_pt1 | contig 16923 bp, 16 predicted proteins | sample 8027871 | NCBI WGS metagenome assembly JACKZZ01 (sample SAMN15724774, study PRJNA655200) | protist metagenome | isolation source: fluorescence activated cell sorting (FACS) single amplified genomes of... | place: USA: West Boothbay Harbor, Gulf of Maine | collected 2000-07-19
CTCGCGCTGGTAATCAACGAACAAAATGAATATTATACAACAAATTTGAACACAAACATCAAGAATAGTAAGTAAAATATCAACAGTCACCTCGTCCAAAATACCATAAAGACAAGGTCCTTGCTTGTTAATCCCCTCTTCATGCAATGTATGGCACTGGCCGCATTTCAGTTTGAAGAGCCGCGCTCCACGCTGTGCATCGCCTTCAGGGATCACTACTTCAGGCTCGGCACGGGGACCCGGAGGATATGCACCATCATCGGAGGAAAAGAGAGAGGACAGGAAACCCATTGTCCTTTTTTGGTACTTAGGCTTATTCTCTTTGGAGGAGGACTTCTACTTCTTGCTTGGTTGTTGAATGTATGATGAACAATGGAGATGAGGTAGAGATACTGGCTCATGGAAGAACGAGAAGATGAGAAAGAATTAACGAAAAAACACAATTAGAATGAGTTGCAACTGCTGGGTAAACCTGATGAACTCGTCAAATGATGTCATGATGCAAGTTCAAGCTGCTAACAAACTTGGTTAGCAACACAACAATTTATGCTCCTCTTCATCATGTCTCTCTGTGCATCATTGACCCTCAACGTCAACTTCATCACTCAAATCTGATTAATAACTGCTTCACCACTCTAAATCGCGCATTCCGTTCTATCCCTACACCGAACAATTCAACTGCTGCAAAAAATCCGCACACGCGAGTAACACATCTCGATCGTTTGTCTGGAGATACCGAGAGTCTTGTCTTGCAGCACAACAACATATGTTGTCGACACGGTAAGTTCACATGATCAAGCATTTGCTGAAACTGAAGAGAGTGCCTTGGAGATGATGATCATGATTCGTGAGTCATAAACTTTGCGTGGGAATGAAGGGTAAGGATGCGCGCTTGCGAAGCAATAGCCATTTTTTATCAATATCACATAGCATGTCTACGCCCCCGCCGCTTCGGCATGCAGTTTTTCGGCCGAATCCACTAGAACTTTTTCACAACCTTCAAGAGCTGTTGTTGTACCAGCTTCATCGTCCACTTTTTCACCTCCAAGAGTTGTTGTACTACCACATTCCAAAACCTTTTCTGCTTCTACAACTTCATCGTCCTGAACCTTTTCTGCTTCTTCCGCCTGCAAGTCTCGTTTATTTACATGTGCCACAGCCTCGTCACCCTCTACTGAATTATTGGAAGAGGTCAAGAGCTTCGCCTTCACAAAATCTCTGCAATTCGACAGTAAAAATAGGTAGAACTTCGCATACTCCTCGCCCTGAGGGGTCAGTTGCGGTCCCGACACATTGCAACTCACATGCATCGGCATGCCGAAAAATTGCGCCAATTGACTTGCTAAGCTACTGCCCAGACTGTCAATGCAACCTAGGAGACAAGAAGAAGGCTGCGGGAGCGCGTCAAGGGACGAATAGTGCTGGGCTACTTTTTCTACCTGGCGAGAAGAAATACTAGACAAAGCACAGGTACTAGAAGATGTTGATGTCGTGGTAGTTGCTGTTGGGCATGGAGTTGCAGATTTAATTCTATCAGATAAAGCATCAGCATCTCCTTCCTCTTCTTGTTCTTCCGCAACCGTTGTTAAACGCAGCTTTGACACGGTGGCTGCCAACTCCTTGTCCTCCGCTTCCTCCTTCGTTGTACTAGATGAGTTCGATCTTCGTTGTTCATACCGTGCGAGTGGCGGCATCCCCACGTGAAGGTCCGCAAGCGCACCCACATCCCGTATGGTACTGATGTAGATGAAGAAACTATCCTTCATACAGAGGAAGTGGAACAAGACACGCGTCTCATTGTCCGGCGCAAGGGCAACGAAATTTTTAGCTTCCAACATTTTTCTTTTTGGAGATTAGAAAACTCTGTCCCTGTTGACGAAGTTGAGTGTTCTACTTGATCTAGTGGAAGATACCTCTTCTTTGCAATGTTCTGCTAACTTTCTAGTAGATATTAGGTTTTATAGTACACACAGCTCTTGTAGTAGTAGTTCTTATACTCGTCAAGGTCAAGCAACATATTCATAGGTACTAGATTTTTCTGGCACTCGACGTGCGTCAACAGAATTACTGATTCTTTCCCTTTGGGTACTCGACGTCAACAGGAACAGATTGACGAGTCTCCAGATGTAGTCTAGAGCTTGTACCAACTGTAATAGCGCTAAAGGGATGAATGAGAACTACCTAGAAGAAGATAAACTGCGATATTGAAGAAAGAAGTAGTTCCTCAAACTGACAGTGATTCTCGTTCTGTAATTAGTATTGTCACGAGACGGCACGATAATGAAGATGAACTAGTTCTTCTGAGTACAAGAACTTCTGGATGCTTTCGTATGATCTTGCCTACGACTGCCGTTTTGCTTCGGATGCGCCATCAAAGATTCACATTCACCGTTCTACTTCGCTTATACCGCAAAATGTGGATTGTTTATCATAGTTTCCACTGTTCTTGCTTTATTGGATTTGCCTTGTCAGTCTTGACAGAGAACAGTCAGATGCAATTTTTCCATTCTCAACATACGACACAATGAAATGCATTCAAATCGAAAAATAAATCTCAATTTGTTGGAATAAGTTCTTGCACAGAACAAGTACATTTGGAGGAATGACCGGAATAAGGGGTTTTCACCACACAGGACAGTAAATGTTCCAGTTCTCGACTGATGAACATTCTGGTGTTCTTCTTGATTGAGGAAAATACCTTCATCATACTGTCGACGATATGAATATCATACACATGCGAAAGGCGCTACCTCTACCTCAATCACAACTGAAGAAATGATTTTTTTTCCTTGAGTACATCCCGTCATATCGAAATCTGCTCTGCTATATCCTTCCACAACCTTGGGGTCAACGATGAGAATCCTGAAAAAATGTCACTCAGAACATCATGATTATATTCGTCATGCGAATGAGGGTGACAGAATGACCAATTCTTGGATTTTTAATATCTACAGTTCTCCTTCTTCTCGATGTCTCGATGTCGCTGTTCCATTGGTTTGTTCAATGCCAGCACCTGCTTCTCCTTCCTGCTCGTACTTGGCGTTCCTGGTTGGACATTTGTCGTGGCCGTCGATCCACATATGCAAGCGCTGAACCGGGCCCACAGCGCATCCGAAAATCGCTTCCACCAGCTCACCCGTGCCATTCAACACGCCAACGATCGGTCGCAGCACTGCGTGAACTGTTTTGCTCACAATGTCGAAGGGAAAGAAATCAAGCTTGAGGCCCGAGTGAGACTGTTGGAGCTAGCATTCAGGCTCTATCTAACGACCACGGAAATAGAAAAAGCCTGATTCCTGACATCAAGTTTTGTATTCCAGCACTGAGAGTACTTATCTATAATTCCACCGAGATTTATCTAACGAGCTTGAGTTTTTCCTTCTCCTGCGTGATCACTTTCGTCACTCAGCGCCGTCATTTATGGAAACTATAATACATAGCATAGTTCTATAACATATGTATAACATCTCCTAGTCAACGAGGACGATCAATTTTTCATATTGGCGCTTTTCCTCCTCTTACCGTTTATCATGACAAGATCATCAACATCAAGATCGATGAGTCGCAAAAAATAATTTAGCACATAAGTCTTTCTCGAAGATCCTTCAGTCAAACATAAACTAGAAGTACAACGAACAATATCGGATTAAAATTAATCTTCACACGCTCCCGAGCCTTAAACGAAGTAGTCGAGCAAGATCACACGTCTTTTGCAGGTTTGTCGAATATTCCTGTCGTGCTCCAACCACTGTCGTAAATAGACATCCATCTTCTTCAGATGGCGATCGTCAAGGTCCGCGATCTGCTTGGCGCACTCGTGGGGGTTCAGCCCGTCGAAGTACTCAATACAGGGCGCCCAAGGTTGGTGCCACGCACACATCGCAAATACACAGTAAAATTAGAAGAAGATGACGAGGGAGGAGAAATATGTTAAACTAGTGATCATCGCCGCAAAGAAAGAGAAACAGAAACCTTTTACCATATTTCTTGCAGGCTATTATAATCGTGCTGGGCCATAAGAGAAGCAGAAGAGGAACACGAGCGCGCCTGTGGACACGACGAATCGGATCCTGGACGTTCCGTTCTCGTAGGAGAATACCGGTTCGTGTAGAAGTCGCCACATCGACTCATTTTTTTAGAGATGAAAACAAAAGGCTGCCACAGGTCAGGCGGCGTTTCGCCGCCAGTTGTACTAGTATAGAAAAAGAACTCTAGAAAAAACGGGAACAATCCACCTAGGATACATGATAGAACCAATAGTCCAAAAAGTGAAATAGCCGAGTTGTAAGGCCGTAAAGATTAGCCTTACTTAAGAAGTGATTATTCGACTAATTCTTTCTAATTCACATTGTCGTAACAATCACCGGAAGCGGTCTGAGAAACGCTCATTTTTTTGCTACCCACAAACCGCCGTGACAGGAACCGCTTTTTGGACAGATGTTTTTCGTCTTGTTTTCGTTGACAACATGCAGTCACATCTAAATCTACATTATAAAGACCACTTTGTTTTACTTGTTTCTAGTCCTGTAGAAGCATTAATCTTGCTTTGTCCACCTGCTGGACAAACTTACTAAAAAACTCAAGAAAGATTCTAAAACTTATTGAGTTCTTTTAGAGTCCGGTCCGTTCGTGAGGATAGACGGCCCCCTTGTAGGACGACGCCAGGATGTCAGAGGTCAGATAGATCGCTGGCAGCGTGATTTCATGATGATGATAGAATCTTAATCTTTCTTGAACTATATGGCGTTATTCAAAAAGACCATGTCTCCTCTTTCTCACGTCGCCGTCCCACAACTACAAAATACATTGATAATAAAAGACCAGGAAGAAGCATGTGCTCCTGTAGATGTTGCGATGTCAATTTTTACTCGACCTTCCTTACTAGCAGTAGACTCTTCGCGCCCCGTCAGCGCTTTTAATAATATGACGACGATGATGATCATCATCATCCTCATCATCATCATCATCCTTCATTCATTCATGTGCGCAAAAACGGCCTGGCCTTTTCGGCTACGCGCTGCCGCTCCGCGCTAGCTGCGGCGCCTGTCTCAGACACCCTGCCGACCAGGAGTGCGTGAAGACCAGGGGCCACAAATCATCATAAACGAAACAACCCATCACATTGTAAAAAATTGATGAAACAAGTATGGATGTATGACTAGTTGTATGAAATTGCTGAAGAAGCGACTCTTGATGAAATCTAAATCACAAATTTTGATTTGGATTTGATACAATAGAAATAGAGAGAGACAGCACTCATGTGCTCATCGCTTTTTGAGTGAAAAGCAAAAGTGCTTGTCTTTATACAAGAACAACTATTGGTTGTAACCGTAAGAAAATAAAAAAGCACTCCTGTTCTACTTGTAAACTCAAAAGAAACTGCTCACCAACATCAACAATACCAAACTCTAACGCACTGAAACATACCAATGGGCACCACATCCACACTGTCGCCCATGCCTTGCATATAGTCTTTTTTCAGCTTCAGCCAGTTTAGCGATCGTTTACTTGGTTCGTATGTTGCGTTATCGTCTAGGGTCTTCAGCATCAAACCTTCGCAGCTTCCTCCTATGGCTTCATTCAAATAATTCTGGATATCCTCTTCGACCAGTTCCATGTCTTTACCCTGTGCAAAGTGCAAGGTACCTTCGGAATGCTGGACATTAGAGAGCCTCAGAGTTGAGATTGTGACATTAATAAAAAATAATTCGAACTCTTCGTCTTTTCTTTTTCTCGAGACGACGCAATGAGTCGTATACTTCTTGGCGCACGAAATTACAGGATGAATGATTAGCATTGTGTTGCGAATTCCACTTAATAAGTGACTGCAGCCGTCTCAAAATTCCAAACATCTCATAATCAAAGCCGTCTGCAGCTTATCGCGTCGCTCGCGAAGCGTTTTTCCAGTCCAGGGCTTTCCGTTCAAAAAGATAAGGTCGAAAACGAATAGACAGACTTGCACTTTTATATCCTCGATTTTGACGTTTTTTTTGCTTCGTGTAGACAATTTTTGGAAGGGCTGGATCGTTTTCGTTGCCGGTTCGTAAGCAACAACTTCGGCATCAACGGGAATTAGAAACACCTATTGAGGACAATGCTTCAATAAAAAATGAATGCACAAGGATGAAAGCGATTTCTTTTTTCTACCTCCAGTGATACTTGCACTTGCTGCAAGAGCAACCAGCGTATGCGTAAGTAATGTAAATTATATTTCTACAAACACGCACACGCAGCGAAGGAAGAAAGATTTGGAAAAATAAACACCAAATTGATGCTATTAATCAAAGTACTATGTACTTATGTATTATGCTTCTATCAGTCACAGTGCTCTCACGAACCATTGGATGATGGATGCCGATGCTTGCCTTGTAGATAATTGCCATAAAATCAATGATGTGACGCCGTCTCCCAAGTTTTTCTTCACGATTTCAATCACATCTGGATACTTCACCGTCATGTTTTCGCTGTTTCGGCTGTACACTCTGTACTCAATCTTTCCACTCTTCGTCTTGTAGACGTGCACTTGTGCTCGTTCGCCATCGTACTTGTACTCCGCCGTAAACTTGGTGTTCGCGAGTCTTTCTAGGACTTCATGAATACCCTTGCTGGGTTTCGCCAGCATCGGTTTCAGGGGAATGCCTGGCGTGATCTTACACATCTTGTTCAATCGCTCAGGGGTGATGTAGTTGTGAACGAATGTTGAAGTAGTTGTGGTACCAGAAGAGGTAGAGGATCCATTTTTATTGTCTTCTTTTTGAAGAAGATTAACTCCATCAACCACGATTTCCATAGGGACCACTGGAGCGGTAGAGCCTGAAGCAGCTGCTGCAGTACTGGATTCACCTTCGCCGGCTTTCGTTTTCGTTTGCTCAGTAGCTCCTCCTTCAATAGTTTTAGTGTTAGCCGTTGTCGCAGATGCAGCACCAGCTCCCTCAAGTACCGGAGCCGGCGGTGGACTTGTGAGGGCGTTGATGATGCGTTCGTAATTTGGACATTCGCAGTACGCTCTTTTCACCGCCGTCTCCATGGCCTGTAACCGCGCTTCTATTAGAGGAACAAGAGGTCTGTTCTGCCTTTGATTTTGATTATACTAGAAGAAAGAAAAAACCATCAGGTGGTGGCTAGGGGTACAACAGAGTGACTTTTCATTAGTTTTACTACAACAGACATTGAGATTGAAGCAGCTGTAAAAGAACCAAATAGAACTCTGTCCACTTAACTCTAGTTCCAGGTCCGTCCCGAATTCTGGCCCCTTCACCCGACTGTCGCAGCAGTCGGCGAATACAATGGCGTGGGCCAATGCAACAAGAATTGTAGCGTTGTTGATACCGACACGCAATTTGGCTTGGAAGGATCGCACCAGATACTTCACCTCGTCACGCTGTGTGGCTGCAATCAGTTTTTGCATCGTCTCGGTCTTCTGCTTCTGTGAATTTTTGCCTTCGGCCTTGGCAATTTTGTCCCGAATCTCGGTAAACACCTTGGCAATCGTCAGGCGTGCTGGTGTCATAATCTGCCGCGTCTTCATCTTCAATAGAAGGTTAGACGAATGAACAAGAAGATACATGATCGATGCCTCTAACTCGTCAGTCGTCACAAATAAGAAAAATAGATTATGTACGCAGTGGAGGACTAAATAAGAAAATAAACACCGAAAGAAAGTAGTAGTGTCCATCGCAATAGGTACTAAGCACGCTGTTGGCATAATTCAATTCGAAATGAAAATATCAACAGAATGCCCCACAATAGCCATCACACGATGAGGGTAAATTATCTTGGACTTGAACGTCTACGTCACTTCACACTTGTTCTAAAGAAACCAACATTGTAAAGAAAGCAACATAATCAACGCTGCCTCTCCGATATCCTGCGCCTCAGATCTGGTGATCAAGTCTTGAATGGCTGCTTGACTCGAACTAAACGAAGTCGATACAGCCTTGAAGACCAAGGAGTCGCCCACTCCGACCTCGATAGACTCGTAATCCGCGCCAACTTTCGATAATAAGAAGTACACGGCGAAGATCAAATCGGACTTGCGCTGGAGATTAGAAGAAGAAGAAAGGGGGAGGGGGAGGGTGAGGACAAGGTCAGAAGTGTCTTCGGGCTGGAGGCTTAGTTGTACGAACGTTATGGTGCACGGCTGCTCTTTAATTTTAGTGGATCTCGTTGGGATAAGGCCAAGATACGTTTCTTTGGACTGCGCGAGGCTTAGTACGCTTTTTTCTAGCGCCTAAATTTCTAAAACTTACATGCACATCATGATTCACATCCAAACCCATGCATAATGTAAAGAATCGTCCGGAAAACGTTCGTCAATACGACTATCTTCATTTTGTTGGATCCTTTGCCGCTGCCGATTTTCTCCTCTATTATGGTCAGACCATCAGCAATTAGTTGAAATGGTAGAGGTTTGTCGTTTTCGAAATTTGCCAACGCTTTCGGATGAAACGATGTCGATCCGAGCTGCTCCTTCACATTCATCATGTTAGTAGTTGTTGTCGTACTTGATGTTCCTGTCGTTCCAGAAGAAGTGGCTACTCTAGCTGCGTTACGGAAATCCTCCCAATAGGAGAGAGGTCCCGTGCCAGCGTTTGCTGCCCCTGTAGCTGATCCAGGAGCGATGCCGCTGTTGCCTGGTTTGACTGCTTTGCCATGATTCATCATGTTCAGTAGAGAGTTCGAGGTAGATGAATGCCCACTTCTGACTGCTCCACCTGCGGTCGTTGAGCTGCTACTTGAGGAATCAGCCACAACATTGTCTCGGAGTGACTGCACTGCGCTCTTTGCATCGGCGAAAAGTGAAGACAGTGGATTCTTCTTGCCGCTATCGCTAAGCTTTTCTTTCTCCTGCCCAAGATCTTCAAGCTGTACTGGTTTCTTTACCCGCTTAGCGTCCTCATCAGCATCTGGGTCGACAACGGCCTCAAGCGGCCTTTTGAGGCTAGACGAATCAGCGGTCACCATTTTGATGATTGAGGATATTAAGGATATCGGGGATAATATTCTTAGTGTTTGCCAAGTAGAAGAAGTGGAGCTCGTTCTTGTGGGGTCCTTTTTGTTCTGCTCTTCAAGTTCAACAGGAACAGAGAAGTCCTTGCTCGATAATAAACTATCAGAAGTTCTTGAACATGTAGAAGTAGAGGAACAAATAGTAGACGTCGTTGTAGTTATCTTTATGCCTTTATTTCTCTTGATTTCTTTTCTTTTGATAAAAATCGGTCGCGATGTAGTAGATGATGCCAGATGACCGCCAAATGACCGCTGCTCATGGACTCCGCTTCTTGCCCTTCGACTGAAGAGTATCCGGAACAAGTGCATCCATCTTGTTCATGCTAACTTCTTCTATAACATCATGCTTTTTTTACACAACATCAAAATTTATGACAGAAGGGACGATATAGAAAAATGAGTACAAGTTGCAACTGCAGCTGCTACGAAGCAATTCGCTCTAAGTAGTTGTAGCGTGAATAGCGCCCCTGCTAAAGCTCGACACAATTTGCGTCAGTATTTTTTCTTCACACCGCGCGCCATTCTCATCAACATCATACCATATCGTTGTAGAAGTTGCAGGTGTTCATCTTTTTTTGCTCTTTATTCCTCTCATGTCGAGCTACATCATTATTACCATACCATCTGAAGACATCGACTTCTTCGTTTATTTTGTAAATTAGTCATACATGTTGATGCACGACCTTCACCTTGTTCATTGGGGGTGTCTGCATGCATCCTCGAAAAGCACTCTACATTCCAAATTTGAACACAGTTCCTTCATCGCTAGAATGAAGTGAGAGAGGGTAGCCCCACAGTCGTCGAGGTGCATTGGCGTTAGATTCATCAATGAACGATGATACGCGAAAAAAAAGGGTCGAGAGAAACATTCGAATATGAAGTCAGATTTCCTTCTTTTCTTTCTCCATGTCCACACCTTCAAAAACTCATCATGACCCTGAAGATGCCCGAAAGGCCCGGAACTTCTTCCCTGAAGATACCGGACAGGCCTATAGGAACAACTCCTAGTTGTGCCGAAAATGTCAGTATTAGTATTACGTTGGAAAATGTAGTTGTAAAGGATATTATTGTCAATATTTTTGAACCGCCTTCGCAATTGTGTGTTCCCCTTCTCCAAGGTTACACAATTACAATTGTGTGTTCCCCATCATGGACAACTGGAGTGCTCATTTCGGCACAACTTTGAGCACTTTCAGTGCGTTGCGGACCATCTGAAGGAGTGATGAAGAAAGAGAAAAGATTACAACTGGTTAGGAGCAGGTTGTCAATAATTCATTTTCCAAATAACCCAAGAAGATGAACCTCTTAAACTTTCTTGTGCTTCATGAAGACTGTACCGATCCCCCTAAAGACTAGTAAATGAGAACAGACAAATTTCATTTCTCTTATTCAAAAATTTCAATGACTGATAAGACGAAATAAAGTTTACTAAAACCAAATCAGGCATCAACCGAAACTGATAATTAACGACCATTATAATAATTATTCTGTTTATACCGCATCAGTCCGCATCGGGGAGTACTGGGTGCGCTTGTGGTGGCAGTAATCGAGGAGGACATCGACCCACTCACTCCGGCTGTGGTTCACTGCGTACGTGTAGAAACTGTATGTTTTTCATTGTGAAGATGAAATAAACAACCTGAAGAAGATCCTACCTTTTTTTTTGTTGCATTGAATTAAGACGATTCATTCGATGAAATACAAATAAAGAATCAATCAACACTCTTGCATTGAATTAAGACGATTAACATTAATTCGATGAAATACAAATAAACAATTCTTACAATGCGCCTGAGGCAGCACCCATCGCGCAGACAGGGCCAAACGTGTTGGACACGCTTCCGGTGGTGGTTGGCTGCGGCATTTTTGCAGGAATTTGTGGGGAGGATCGCCTACAGCTTTTTGTCGTTGTCTCTTGTATTGTCTTTGCCTATGAGATAGAAATAGAGCAGATGATTGCTTGAGGAATTATAAGGAACAAAGAAAGTTTAAATTTCCTGAAGAAATGTCAAATTCAGTTTAAATTAGTATTCAGTATTGATTGTATGAAGAATGTGATTGTTTGATGAATATTAAGTCGTAGGAAATTATTATGGATTGTACTTATGTCGTGTTTGAGTTGGAGAGGGTTGACGTAGCATATGACAATGGGTATGATGTTTTAGTTGAGGAGGATAGCGATGACTTTTTAAGATCAACACCAAGGAACAAAGAAAAGGAAAGATGAAACCTTAATGACTACCACGAGAAATTAAGATGAAAAAAAAACAAGAACTATGAGCAGGGGAGTGTGGGGAACAGCGTCGAGCGTGATCAAGATCACCATAACTACAAAAAATAGGAAATAATACAAGGGGAATCGATGACTACGAGGAACTGAATTCGATTAGAAAAACTGCCAAATCGGGAGTACACACACATAGATAAAGAAAACATGACATCCACCAGATTGATGAAATCAAATAATCGGCATCATGGACAACAAAACCAAGGAAATATACCAAGATCAAGATTGAGATGAGCTGGACACAAATTAATTATAGAGAGAGGACATTGACACACTTATGGTTTACCACAAGAAGTCAAAATTACCACAAGAAGTTACCACAAGAAGTCATCGACCGGCACACCCATGATACCCATGAATCTGAAAATTTCTAAAATAGAAACTGCTCAATTGGAACTAGTCCTCAATCTTTCTGTCTCTCGCCATCCGTTCTGCTAGCTCCTCTTTCTACTTCTCGCACGAGTGCTTCCACTTCGTTTTGTCTCTCGCTCTCATCGATACTTTCTTCCACGAGAATTCGATGATTCGACCTTGACATTAATTACCTACCATGATGCCGTGTGGACTTCGACTGACCTAGACTTTTGACTCACAACTATTAACTATCCCAATTTACTTGAAAACTCTCCCGCATACAACCCTTCCACCCGCTCACACTCTTCGATAAGTCGTTGTCCACTACAACATTGAGAAACCAGCACGAACTCTTCCAGCACTTGCATTAACTTCAACATAGTTGCTGCTCCACAAGTTCTTGTACTACTTCGCCGTAGAATTGAATGGTGATGAATGATCTACAATTTCATTCATCACCATTCTACTCATCATCTAGCTACATCAGATGGGTTTCTTTGAGCAACAACGAGACAGAGCAAGTAGCTCCAAGCATTGTTGACAAGAACATTAGCCGCACTGATAAAATGACACCAGCGGGAAGTCGAGTTCTAAAAACTATAATTTGACCAATAAGTTTTAGTTTCGTCGACCACGGTTTCCACAATTAGTAGAAGTTGTGTGTCGATGTAGTTGAGAGAGTGTTTTACTGTTTTGGTTTTGTGGCTGCAGTCTAAACTATAAACCATTTACTGGACGATTAGTTTAAGAAGTGCTTGATTGAGGATAAATGTTGGTTGGTTGGTTGGCTAAACGATTATTTGCTTCTTCTTCAACTTCTTGATGCTAAGCTACGAAATTTTAAAAGAATCAATTTCAGTTTGTTATGTTGAACAAGTGCAAGACTTGCTCGTCCAAAAAGCAACGACTAGAGTGAATCGACGTGGCTATAAAGAAAGAATAAATCTGAAAAGACACTTCAAAAGTGTTTCTCCTGTCAGTCCATCATTTCAAAAAGTTAGCGGAACTCTCCAGAAAAAGTCCCTAGCCTTCTTTAGCACCGGAAAATCGTTGCTCCAGCTCCGCGAAGCTTAGAAATGAGAATGGGAACTTTCTACTGTTCTTCCCGTACGAGCAGCTGCTCTCGTAGTGTGTTGTAGCCAAAGCCAGGTCGTATTAAAAAATACTCAGTTTGATAGAAGAGGGGTGCCGTTAATACTCTATTACAAGACTATCAGTCCTCGCCCTGAGTAGTCCTAGTTAGAAGTGGTTGTAGCATATTCTCCTTTTATGTACATCAACGTCTAGGTGGTCTACAGAGACAGAATTGTAGTCCGAGTACAAGCAGGACATATGAATGACCAAACGATACTGATGCTGGAGGTGCAGACTTTGCGTGGTTGGACTTGTAAAATCATATTTTCAAAAAATCTTTATGCTTATTCTTTTTATGAATCATAAAGATAGCATCCTGCTCATCGTTTATCCGCTGTATGGAGTGCAGAGGCCCGTGGCGTTGCCTGCGCCGGACGCAACCACAAGACCGATGATCAGACCGTACAGACCGAGAGCCTCCGCGAAGATAAGAATGAGAATCATTCCGACAAAGAGGCGGGTTTGCTGAGCGTTAGCGCGTACACCTGCATCGCCGACAATACCGATAGCCAGACCAGCGGCCAGTGAGCTCATACCGACAGTGAGGCCGGCGCCGAGGTGGGCGAATCTGGTGTAATTTCAAATTTTTTCATATGAAACGACTACCCAAACCTGGTGCATTACTTCCAGGTAGTGGTCATCTACATTACATCTACCTAGTACTACAAGAACATCATATATCAAATTAGCATCAATAACACTAAGGACTAAATACTGATCAACATCACAACACATGCATGCAAGAACAAGTCAATAAGACAAAAAAAAATAACAAACTGTACTACCCTTGATAAGCCGAGTATTTTGCGGGTTCGTTCAGCTTTTCGTTGATGATAACGGAAGTGATAAGACCGTAGATTCCGAGCACACCAGCCATGACCACTGGAATAATTGACTTCATCATCAACTCTGGTCGGAGCACACCCATGCTCATAATTCCGACACCACTCTTTGCCGTACCATAAGCGGCTCCGAGATCTGTCATTATGTTGGAGGTTGCAGGATGGAAGTTGGAGAGTGGAGGTTGGAGAGTTGAGGTTGGAGAGTCGTTCAGGTGGTGGTGGTGGGAGACTGCGCTTTCCTCATGTGGGTGGAAGTGAGAGGAGTTGTAGCTTGCTTTCCTTGATGTCTGTCGCAATGAGAACAATAATGTAATCGATCGAAATACTGTTTATTTGCTGACTGGATTGGTATTGTTTTCAATGAAGAGCCTAATATGTCACTAACAGACATAACTGTGACAAATCTGAGACCCCCTCCCGCGCCATCAAGTACTACATACTACATGAAATAATGATATTAACGATGATATCAAGAACTACAACTACTAAAGATACTTGCAAAAACAATTGCGCTTGTGACTCCCATGAAGCCAAAGAAGCTGCTGGTCGGATCGCACGCGACAACCGTCATTTTGTTTTTTGTTTGGGGACGAAAGTCACCAAGAACAGGGAGTGTCTAAATACTTCAGGACGCTGAAGGAGCGTGTATTCTCGTGATACTTCGTTAATAACGAAGATGAATCGTTATAACCTCACTATAAATGATTGTGATGAGTCGTTGTTCTCGCGCTAGAATTTTTTGTGGGAAGTTCTTTGGTTTCTTTGGTTCTCGATGATCGCGAGTGAGCGGAGAGCGGGAGGGATACAATTATATTATTGTTCTCTAACGACCACGAGTTTTGCTTGTGAATCGGAAATACATCCACGTCTTGAACAGAAACAGAATGAGAGGAAACATGAACATCGAAACAAGTCATGACATTGAATACCAGAATCAATACAACTAAAGACACAGAATGATGACGATGACGAATACCAATTCATTCTTCTATCTATCATTTAACCTCTACTGCAACAAACTTAAAACCCACTTCCTTCTCCTTGTAAACACGATGACTCCCACCTACCGTGTTTAGCATATGCCGCTTACGACACACTTCTTCTTCTTCTACCTCGTGCGCCCTATGCTTCCGATTCTTCATACACGCTTATCTATACGATATCCAAATTAACACCGAAATCCCCCAATACCCTTTAAACGCCACATGCCGCCTTCCTGCAGTATTCCTGCAGCACTCTCTCGTGACACCCGCCATCAGCACATGTTAGAAAACACGACAGATCAACATGATGCTGACACTTCTTCCTACTTGTCTACATGCCAATCGGCATCAATCATTGCTTCGGCCAAAAACAGTTTTTACTGCAACGAACACAGGCAAAAAACGAGTTCAACACTTATAGCGCAGGCACTTCATGACAAACATCGAAGCCTCTAAAGCGTTCAAGAGAGACTGCTGCTGATCGATCTTATACTGCGTCCTTCTTGTCCCTTTTCTCTGACAACAAGACAAAGAAAAATAGAGAGCCCGGAAGCCGGAGCTGATGAGCGACTCTAACTCGTGAAGAAATCATACAATTTTTATTTAATTAACGATAAATATTAATCCATACGAAATTCGTAGAGGAAAGATCTCTCACTTGTCGTAACCCCTTGATCAGAAGAAAAAAAGGAGGAAATATTGCTTTTGTGCGAATCACAAGAAATGGAAAAACACCAAATCTATGAAGATGAGATCGCTCATCTAACACAATATGGTAGCACCACCTAGCGTCAGCGAGAGCCTCAAGGGCATCCAATTTTGAAGAACAAGTACAATCTCTCAGACTCATTCTAGCTGCTCTACGTCTTTTTCAACATTTACATACTTCTTGCCGTAAGATCCTTCGACAAAAAAAGACCGATAGTTGAGCAGGGTAGTACTGTCTAACTAACACTCCTAGGTCAATAATATGAATATGTTGAAAAAAAAACGAATCATTCACGGTTCAAAAATGCAAAAAATGATCTTCTACCAAAGAAATGATCTAAAAACTCAATAAGAACATTATCCAACTGTTGTTGGATTCCCACTACCACCGCCTCCGCCGCCTGCACAATCTGCGGTGACTGGAGGACTTCTCATTTCGCCAGTGTTTCTGATCGGGCTGCCACCACCTTTTTGGTCCATATCAATCGCAGAGACGACGACAGGAGACGATAAGGACGATGCCTCATTCACGTGAATATTCGTGTTATTGGACATCAGGTTGAGCGGTGCTAGTGTTCTGTTACTAGTAGAAGTATGACTTGGACTAGATAGACTAGATGAAGGCGATGTGATGGGAGAATTAGATGTGTGAGATGTAGAGGTGGTGGCAGTGAAGCTCGGAGTGGATGTGCTAGACGCAGTACCACAATTTTTTGCACTAGTACTTGATGTTAGTAAAACTCCTTCAGCCGTCGTAGTCGACGCAGTAGACGAAGCACCACCTCGTTCTCCTCCTGCTGACAGCTTTTCCCCGTTAGAAGAACCGTTGCCACCGTTTTCACGTATGAATGCGATGAGATCTCCGCGTTCTTGCTGATCTTTGATGCCAAGGAAAGCCATGCGCGTTCCAGGAATATAGCGTCGAGGATTGTAGACGGGAGATTAGAACAAGACGAGGAGGTAATCATGAAGAATAGCCCAGTTAATGATCGTATCCTATGAGTATGTTAAGATTGATTAAGAAGATCTTTACTAGAGTTCTACTGATTAAAAAAATGCAGCTGTCAATGTCATACACATACGATTTACAACTGAAGAAACACGACTCATGTGACTTTGATCCAGCTTCCAATCACATACTATTGCTGTCATACACATACACATACGATTTATACTGAAGATACAACACGACTGATGACCTACTTGATCCAGCAGCTTCCAATCGCATACTATTGAAAGAGATGCTTTTCGGACCACGTGATTTCGCTGCTACGATTCGCATCTGTGTATTCGAAATCCGGAACTTGGCCTGCTCTCCTCCCGAAGACGCCATAAGGACATTAGAAATCAATGAATTTGGGACTTCAGAGTATATGAACTCGCACTAATGGAAACGAAGAAGGTCATGGAATTGGAAACGAAGAAGGCCCCAGGAGTGAAAAAAATGATGATCAAAAAGACACACGAGGACGATCTAAACAAAAAAAAAATTTTTTATTTACTTAGATCGGTATAGCACTGACGTGTGTCTATTTTGACACACATCAGTGCTAGACCGAGAGTGACTCGTCTCCAAAAAAGTTTATGGATAGAACAAGAGAAGATT